>Ga0082212_10010123_pt1 | contig 12104 bp, 8 predicted proteins | sample TergutNt197P3_FD_71548 | JGI IMG/M metagenome (GOLD analysis project Ga0082212, IMG submission 71548) | Neocapritermes taracua P3 segment gut microbial communities from Petit-Saut dam, French Guiana - Nt197 P3 | ecosystem: Host-associated > Arthropoda: Insects > Digestive system > Gut ... | reverse complement strand
TAGCCAGCCGAAAAAAATCGGACACCGTTCTCTCTGTTGCTAAAATGGGTCATACTGAAAGGAAAAACTCCACTCCGGTTTTCCACCCAGTTCCCACAGGTTGCAAAAAATCATGTGTATACGTGCATTCTTGCAACCTGTGGGGTCATTTTTGCTCATGCTCCTTGTTTTCTAGCGTTTCGTCAGTTTTGGCATTCTTGCAATCTCTGGGCTCTTCACAGAGGTTGCAAGAATTGTCTGCATCTGGGGGAATCGCAATGAAGGGAAGACTCCAGTACCAGATGCCATCTTTGCCAAAACCTTCTAACCTCGCTTTGACATCCAGTTCCTTTTTCGCACTGCCAAGAGTCCGTTTTTTGATTCCATTCGCTTCGGCGGCTTCGTAAATTTCCTTTGCAGGTCTTTCCCCGCTGGCAAGAAAATCCTGCAACCACGTCACGGCTTGCCCGGCAGAGCGTCCCCGCTTCGAGCATTTGTGATCGACATATTCTCAACTTTTTCGGAGAAAACTCGTTGACGGTGAATGCTCCGTACCTTTCAACCAGAAAGCCGATGGCTGTTTTGAAGTGTCGATAGTCGGTTTTATCCATTCGAGATTCGTTGCCGTTCAGAAAAGCGTCAGTGAGTTCAGCAACAAGAACATCGACACCGTCTCCCACCCGCAAGGGCAGTGTGGGGTTTTCGAGCAAAGCGGCAATGAATCGCTTGTAGGATTTCTCGGCTTCGGGTGTCCCCCAAACGCCATGGTAAATTCGTTTTCCATTGTGCCAAGAAAAAGCCTGATTTCGGTCTCGGCACTTTTTTGGCAGTCGATTCGTCAGTTTTGGCATGAGTGTACCTTCCCTTTCTAAACATCGTAATTACGATGTTTGGTTTGGTTTCAATAACCCATACAACTGTAATCCAAAAGTGCCGCAAGCACTTCATTTTCTAGGCTCAAACGCCACTGCTCCCTCTGGGACTCGAACCCAGAACCTACGGATTAAGAGTCCGTTGCTCTACCAATTGAGCTAAAAGAGCAAAAAAGCAACTCAGTCCAGCATTCTACGAAAACTCTCTCTTTTCGCAAGGGGGAGCACGAAAATTGCAAAACAACAAAATCACACAGGGCAGATTTTCATCTTGACCACTTGCACAAAAATTGTTACTAATCCACCTGAATAATCCCTCGCAACGAAACTTGCCGTGTCAAATCCTCCTTCCAGTGGCATTGGTGTAAAATTTTTGCTCGCCTCCGCAGCAATTATCGTCATTTTGGCTGGGCTCAAAGCCGCCCAAAGTCTGATCTCGCCATTTCTGCTGGCAGTGTTTTTCGCCCTAATCCTCGCTCCGCCACTCGCATGGCTCAAAAAGAAAGGATTGCCCGACAGCATTGCAATCCTCGCTCTTTCAGGTGTCGTTTTGCTATTGGGACTCGGAGTCGTCCTCGTTTTTACCAGTTCACTCACCCAATTCGCCGGAAAACTTCCCGACTACAAAGAAAAAGTTACCGTCGGTTACACCACCATTGACACTTGGATCAATGATGTCGCCGATAAAGTCAGTGCCTTCGGTGAGTCGATAACGCAGTTACATTCCATTGAAAATGAAGTCCCACTGCCGGAAGAGACGGCAGACGGCAGACGGCAGACAGCAGCAGAGGGGACAGATATTGGTCAGGAAAAAAAATTATCGTTGAGCGACATCATTCACGTCAACACGCTCATTTCCTACGTGCAACTCGGTGTCAATACATTGCTCAATGTTGCGACGGCTTCATCACTGGTGCTTATCATGCTCGTCTTCATGCTGATGGAAGCCGCCAGAATGCCGGAAAAGGTCAAAGAAGCATTCGGCGGTCGGGACTTGTCCAACGAGTATTTCAAAAAAATTGCAGACGATACGTGGAACTACGTGAAAATCAAAACAACGATCTGTTTCTTGACAGGATTGTCCACCTCAATCGGACTTTGGTTTCTCGGAGTCGAGTATGCTCTTCTGTGGGGACTGTTGATGTTTTTCCTCAATTACATTCCGAACATCGGACAAGTCATCGCCTCCATTCCGCCGATTCTGTTGGCACTCATCGACGGCGGAGCCAGTCTCGCACTGTGGACAACACTTTGGCTCATCATCGTAAACACATTTTGGGGAATCGGTATCGAACCGCGTTACATGGGCGAGGGACTCGGCATTTCGAGTTTGGTGGTTTTGCTTTCGTTAATTTTCTGGGGTTGGCTGCTCGGACCAGTTGGAATGTTCCTTTCGGCACCGCTCACAATGGTCATGAAAATCGTATTGCATAACGATCCAAAAACAAAATGGATCGCTACACTGTTAAGCAATCGGTAGTTCAGAGCGTATTTATTTACTCCGCTAAAAACAGTGCGAGAGTCAACAATTTTTCCGCCCTTTGCACTGCCGATGAGTCAAGCCTTGCCAACTCCTTCGCCTTTTCCAGTGCCGACTTCGATTCCACCGGAGCGTCTGCGTCTGCCAATAGTTCCGCTATCTCCACATAAAATAAAAACAACCGATCCCGAATAACGGACTCGTCCACAGCAGGTTCCTGGCCCGCTATCGGCATGTCAAGTTTGATTCGGCTATTAGCCGTTCCGGCAGGAGCCGATTCTGGAGGCGGTTCCGGTATTAAACCTTTGAACACCTTCAAGTCTTTCGTATCCAACACTTGCATCAGTTTTCCGAGATTCTCCTTTATTCCTTCTTTTTCCTGTAATTCTGCCTGTAATTGGGCAAGAATCACCCGAAACTGAATAATCACAATCGGGTCGGTCTCTTTTGCGACCTGTTCGGAAATCCATCCCATCGTTTGCTTTGCACCGGCAATGTCCATGAATTGAAGTTGTTCGAGCAAGACTTCAAACAGGACATCCATTTGTTCGCCATTGTCTTTTTGCAATGCGGCGGCTTCAGCGGCTTCCTCCCGCAGTTCTCCGAGGGCAACCTTCTCTTCACTCGTAAAGGTTTCTGCAATCTGCTGGACAACGGCTTCCTCATGTGTTTCCTGAAACTGCATGACCAATACTTGCCGTCGGAGGTTTTGCCGAATGGCATCGTCTTCTTTCGACGCATTGATGAACTGAATCGCTTCGGCAAACTGCTTTTCTTCCACCAATGATCGCACTTTTCCAATGAACAACGCCAGTCCTGCTCTGGCTGGCTCTTTCATACGTTTACCGACTTGAATTGCCGCTTCACCGCGATTGATTTTCTGAAGGTGTATGACAACTGCTTCCAAAAAAGGTTCCCGTTGCTCGTCAGAGAGCAACGCAGACAACTCCCCTATTTTTTCCTCTGAAATGTTCTCGATGGTTGCGGCGATCCATTGTTGAATGAGACCCTCTCGCCCCTCACTGTCCGCCGGAAACTCTCTGATCAATTTTTCGGCTTCGGCGTACTTTTCAAATTGAATCAGCGATTGAATCAACGTGCCGAGCAAAAACCGCTTAACTTCCGCACCTTCCGCCGCTTGAGACGTTGCCAGTGCTTCCTCCGTTTGACCATACTGGACTTGGCTTTGAATAACCAACTGGAAAATCTGTGCTTGTTCCGCAACTTCACTAAGGTTTTTGGCAATTTTCGTTGCCTCTGAAAATGCAGCGGCGGCTTCCTCCTGTTTGCCTTGTCGGAACAGTTCACGACCTAAAAAATGGCGGGCAAGTGCTTCAATATCTTTGTCTTGCGCTTCGGTAGCACCGCCAATGGCTTGACGAATCAACTCGGAGGCATCAAACGGTTTCAACGTTTGATCCTGTTCATGTCCGAATATAATCCTTACGGCGAGATTCAGTTGCCGCTTGTACCGGTCTGCCGATTTGACAATCCGCTGCAAGGTTCCGGCGGCTTCGGCGTATTCTTCGTGATGGCAAAGGGTATGAGCGATCCCTTCGTACAGTTGGTTGCGGAGTTCTTCGGGTTCAACGGCGGGGGCAAGCACCTCAAGGAGATCGAGTACCTTTTTGGCTGGGGCTTTGTCATCGAGACGTGTTGCGAAGCCGAGCAAATGGAAGAGTCCTTGTGCACGAGGAACTGGTTCTGCCTGTGCCAGCGACTGCAGGGATTCATCGAAAAGGGCAAGGATTTCCGGTGTTACCTTGATGATGTCGGTATCGGGTTTGTCTTGAGCAAAAGCGATGAAGGAAGAAAAAAGGGCGACGGCACAAAACAACGCATGCATGCGAAACATTGATAATTCTCCTGAAAAATGCGAATAAAGATGGAACCATTGTACCACATTCGTCGTGAGCAACAAGGATGTTTGGGGTTCGTCAAGATGTGCACAATCCGCCGGCAAGTTTTTTCCAAGGTGGGCACTCGACCTCCGTGCGAGTGCGTGCGGTACTCCGCACTGGGGCTTGTGTCATTCCTGCGTAAGCAGGAATCCAGACGAAAGGTTCTCCTATCAACTCTCTGGATTCCCGCTTTCGCGGGAATGACGATGTACGTCTGTCGGCTCTCGCCGACGCAGCCGCTCGGAGAGCGGCTGCCTACCTTTGTCGTCCCAAATTGAAACTTGCAGATCGAGTGTGCAAATGACACAACGTGTTGCATTATGCACAATTTTTTGTACAATGCGACCAACGGTCGGTGTATCATAACCCTGATTTTTTGATGTCTTTTGCCAAGATATTCGATACCTTCGAGCGGCTTTGCGGCAATACTGCTGTTTTGGTTGCGGTTGCTACCTTGGCTCTCGGTTTGTTCATGGCATCAAGTTTTCGGGCATACAAGAGTTCGCAGCGTGAAACAGTCCAAAGCATGCAAACTGATGTCGTGAGCCAAACGAAAGCCGTTGCTGCGTCGATTGATGAATACTTTCGCGGCAAACAGAAATCCGTTCAACACATGGCGGAATTTCTCCTCGTGCGGGAATATCTCGACCGGGTACGCCAAGACACCATCGAAAGCGATCCGCAGTTTCCTAATCTTTGCTCGCTGTTGCTTACCATTAGCGGTTCCGAAAAAGATGTTGCCATCGCTTGGCTTGCCAGCCTTCGTGATGAGTATTCGCTCTCTTACGATGACATTTCGTATGAAAAAGATGGTTGGAAAACGCGAGAACGCGATTGGTTTCCCGGAACAATGGAAGCCGACGATATTTATTTTTCCGATCCTTACTTGGATTTTGAAACCAACGAGATATGCGTGAGCCTTATCAAAAAGGTTTATGCTCCTTCGCCGGACAACGAAGAGGACAAGGAACCCGGCGAAGTGGTTGGCGTTGCCGGGTTGGACTTGTTCTTTCCGCCGATTCGGATAATCATGGAAGAATTCGTGGAAGACAACGTTCGCTATCCCATTCTGATCAGCCACGATGGTTCCATTCTCTACCATCCGAATGAAGAACTTGTCTTCAAAAGCAAACTGGGGGACCTCGATCCGGCGTTGGGGGAGTTGTGCGACTCAATGACACGTTCGGAAACCGCCGCACACTTACTCGTGCTGGATCACGGACGCGTTCCCGTGTACTTTGGGTACACGCCCGTGAAAGGAACCTCTTGGTCCATCGGAATCATTTGGCACAAGAGCGATGCCGAAAAAACATTGGTCATTTTTGAACAGACGTTGATACGGTCATTGCTCTTGAATCTGTTTTTGTTTTTGATTCCAATGGTCCTTTTCAGTGTTCTGGCTATTCGGCGGACGCGCCGGTTCAAAAACATGAAGCGGCTTTACGATACAGTGGTGGACCAAATGCAAACAGGGATCGCGGTGGTCGATCCAAAGACCGATCTGTTTCTCTTGATGAATCCGGCATACAAGTCCTTTCTCGGCATTACCCAAGAGTCCCCTGAACCGTTCTCCGCTTATTCTGTGTTGCTGAAAATTGTTGACTATGATGGAGCAACCGGTATGATCACCATCGGCGGTCATCCGAGTTTGGACGGCGATCCAGACACCAACGAAATCCTATTGTATGTGAATGGCACCGACCGTTGTTTCACGCATTTTTTCGTCAGTTTTCGCAATTACGTGGGAGAGAAGTTGCTCTTGTCCGTGTTATCCGACATCACGGAAATGAAAAGGATGCAGGAAACCCTGCGAGATGCACGCGATACTGCTGAAACTGCCAATCGTGCAAAAAGTGCGTTCTTGGCAAACATGAGTCACGAAATTCGGACTCCCATGAATGGGATCATCGGACTGACCGATTTGTTGGCGACTTCGAATTTGGATGACCAACAGCGGCAGTACGTTGATCTCGTTCGAAGCAGTGCCGACGCATTGCTCACAATCATCAATGACATTCTCGATCACTCAAAAATTGAGGCGGGGAAACTGCTCATTGAGTCGTATGTGTTCAATTTGCATCGGCTTATTCGGGAAATGTCGTTTTCTTTTTCGCATTCGGCTCAGCAAAAGTCGATCACCTTTACGACGATGCTCGCCCCGGAGGTGCCGAGGTTTGTTCAGGGAGATGCCAACAGGCTGCGGCAAGTTTTGAGTAATTTTCTGAATAATGCCATCAAATTTACCGCAGTGAATGGAACAATCCAATTAAAAATTGTCTGCCTCGATGACTCAAAAAAGTCGGATTTCATGCGGTTTGAAGTCTCCGATACAGGAATCGGCATCACTGAATCGCAGATGCAACTTTTGTTCTTGCCGTTTGAACAGGCAGACAGCAGTACGTCCCGAAAATTTGGAGGAACAGGATTAGGACTTGCCATTTCCAAAAAACTTGCGCAAATGATGGGAGGAGACACGGGGTGTTCCAGTCAATATGGTGTAGGTTCGGTTTTTTGGTGTGAGATTCCGCTTCCCGAATCGTCCGAAATTTACTCGGGAATGCGATCCGAGATTCTGGAACCGAACAAAACCAATGCGGCAGTTCCCCAATCGAAGGTACTCAATATCCTATTGGTGGATGATGTGAAAGTTAACTTGATTGTACTCTCTTCCATGCTCCAGCAGTGGGGACACGTCACGGACACGGCAGAAAACGGCAAGCAGGCAATCGAACGTGTGAAAGAGCACCACTACGATATGATCTTTATGGATTGCCAGATGCCGGAAATGGATGGTTACGAATGTACTCAACTCATTCGTCGTCCTGAAACCGGCGCATTGAATCCCCAAATGCCGATCATTGCGGTAACGGCTCACGCGATGACCGGCGACAAAGAGCGATGCCTCGACAGCGGTATGGACGACTACATTTCCAAGCCGATTGACCACGGTGAACTACAAGGTAAATTGACCCAATGGATGCCGAAGTGAAACGGCTTACAGAACGGATCAAGCATTACAAATTTCGCAAGCACGGCGACCGCAACAACATTCGGTGACTCTGGCAAGATAACGGATGCTGTCCGATGTTTCTTGAATACCAACAACGTGCTCGTCCACCGTCGCTTGATGCCGAATGAAATGCCCCGCCTCTAAATCGAGGTCCATCGTGCCCGACGAAAAATGTTTGAGGAGTTCTGTTTTTTCTTTCGGAGTGAGCGGTGTAAAATTCACCGTGGCAAATTTGATCGTTGCCAAGCCGCTCTGGATTTTTTCCAAGGTGTATTCGCGGCGCATCTTGATTTTTTTGACGGTTTGGTTGGGCTGCGGAAGGTCAATCTCCTCGATTTCCGACCATGACAAGCCGAGCCCGACCGGTTCGGCAGGAAGCGGAATCACAATGCGGTTTTCCTCAATTCTTCCCTCGTATTCCCGAATGGGCTGCTTGGTCGTTGCTCCGAGCGGGTCAATTTTGATTCGCGCCAACGGAACGCCGATTTTTCTTTCTAAATTGCTGAATTCTACCGGAATCGTTTTGTCCCGGCGGCTGCTATAGACAATGTCATCGAACCCCGTCTGGGCTTGGTGCATGTCGATGTCTTCGACCCGATATTCAAAAATTGCCGCCCCTTGTTTATCAACATCGAGAGTTTTCCAAATTTTAACGGCTCGGCTCCGCGTTTCGATGTTTTCTTCTCTTCCGCCGATGATGTTTTTCATCTTGAGCGTGTGCAAAACGTTCCAGCGTAGTTCCTCTCCCTTTTTGAATCGATAACGAAGCAACGTTTTGGACGCTTCGTTTGCAAAGAGGGAATGTCCTCCCAGTCCTGCCGCAAGTAAAAATAGAAATCGCCGACGTTCCATGTTTTTCCGACTCGTTGAAGAGAGTGAATGATAACAAATAATGCCGAAGTGGTTAAGAGTGATTTACTCATTATCCAGATATTCGCTGAACCAGAGGGCACCGAGGGGCATTCCCTCGGCAACCATGTTTTTCACGATGGGATCATCACTGGCTCGCCGCACCGTTGCGAAGGAATCGGCACCCTTGTCGAGAATCCACACTTCATCGGGATTGAGCGCATCGACCAAATAGGGTTGATGTGTCGTAATGAAAAATTGTGCTCCGCCGGTTTCTTCTGCATGACGACGGATTTCTTCGACAAACGCTCCGAGCAAACGATGGTAAAGACCATTTTCCGGCTCTTCAAAACAGATGAGCGGCGGCGGTTGCGGATCGCCCAGCAAAAGAAGATAAGCGACCAATTTTAATGTGCCGTCCGACATTTGCGAGGCGTAAAACGGTTTTTCCGCTTGCTCAAAAAACCGCAACAACAACCGACCATCTTCCGTCGGAAGCGTTTCGATTTTTCGGATACCCAAAATTTTTCCCAAGACTCGGTTCAGCATATCGTCCAGCCGACCTTTGTGTTCACGCTCCCAGTATTGGATGACATTTGCCAAATTGCTGCCGTTTCGGGAAAGATGTTTCTGCGGACCTGCGAGCGGCGAGACTCTGGCGGCATCCGGCGTGAAATAGCAGAGATACCAACTGTCCAAAAATTCCCGAAACGCCACAATATCAGGATAATCGGTCAAATTGCCGAGCGTGGATAAGACCAATCGGCGTTTATCGACAAGCCGAATGTTTTCGGTTTTGCCTTGCCGAGGATGTAAAACGGTGCCTTCGCCGTTTTCGACGAAAAAGTTGACCGAAGAGGTGCCGGCAAAGTGGTGTTCGACATGTGACAGCGTTTCGGCAAAAACGAAAGGAATGTTGTAATCGTCTGCCGCAATGCAAAGCGTGTAGAGCAAATTTTCGTAGCGAATCTGAAATTCGATCTTTCGATTGGAACCTTCGGAAGCGATTTTATCGAATCCGCCTCTAGAAATGCAGGCTTGTTCGGCATCGCTTTTGAGACAATCGACGATGAAGCCCAGGGCATCGCAGAGGGTGCTTTTTCCGTAACCGTTGCGTCCGATGACGACGGTCATCGGCGTGAGCGGACTTCCCTGCTTGGGCAGCACCGCACTTTCACTGGCGGAAATTGCAGGAGTCAAAATCGAGCCCAATGCAACGCTCTTCAAAAGGCGGTAATTCTTTATGTGAAAACCTTGAATATAACCCATATGGTGCTGCTGATGTCGTTCTTTCCATTGTAACAGAACATCCGCACATGGTAAACTTCCGGTCGGACTCTCTTGTTTTTTTGCACATTACGATATATTTAGTGCGATGAGTGTTGCTCTTTTGTTTGGTTTAACGTCTGCGCTGTTTTTTGGAATGTCGAAAACCGGCGTGCCGGGCATTGGAATCCTCGGCGTATTGGTCATGATGTTGGCATTTCCCGGACAGGAAAAGTTGTCCAGCGGAGCGGTACTCCCCCTGTTGATCGTCGCAGACCTGTTCGCCGTCCGCTATTACTGGCGGTTTGCCGATTGGCAACGAATCCGGCAACTGCTCCCCGCCGTCATTGTCGGACTCCTTCTGGGAACCTTTGTGATGTTGAAAATCGACCATCACCAGTTCAAAATTTTTCTGGCGGTGTTGGTTTTGACGCTCGTTTCCTTTGAACAACTTCGGCGGTGGCTCCATTGGAACACGTTTCCAAAATTCCGATGGTTCGCTTGGCTGATGGGATCGCTCTGCGGTTTTACAACGCTCATCGGCAATGCCGCCGGTCCGGTGATGACTGTCTATTGTGCCGCCCTCAATTTCAATAAGCACGATTTTATGGGTACGTTTGCCGTATTCTTTTGCATCGTCAATCTGGCGAAACTGCCGTTGATGGGGGGTGCCGTACCGGGTTTGCAGTTGATTAACGCTGAGACGCTTTGGTTCAACGTCCTCATTCTGCCCGGCTTGCTCGTGGGAGTCGTGCTGGGAAGAACACTTTTCGGTCTGATTCCCGAACGGTACTTTGTGCCTTGTATTATGATTTTGAACCTGCTTGTGCCGATTCAAATCATTTTGTTTTAGGAGGAGGCAATTCTCAACAGTCCGTTAACAAGTTTGTTAAAAAGGCTCGACAGGTAGGATGGCACCCGGCGGTCGAGTGCCTACCTTGGAAAAAACATGTTAACGGACTGGGAAATGTTCATTTTTCCCTGTTTTTTCTTGCAAATTCACGGAATAGGGGGTATAATTAGAGCGCAGCCGTGTGCTGTAGGGAAAGTGAGGGCATTATCATGCGGAAAGCGTTTACTATCGTTGAATTGTTGGTTGTCATTTCGCTCATCGTCATACTGGTCGGCATTCTGTTGCCTTCCGTTCAGTATGCGCGGGAAGCAGCCCGACAGGCACGGTGCATCAATCATCAAAAACAACTTGCGCTCGCACTTCTGACTCACGAAAATACCAAGGGAAGCCTACCAGGCTGGCGGGAATTCACGACGGTTCGACCGCCGCAGGCGGGAATCACGCCGCCAACGGGCTACCGCCCGGATGGGGATGAAATTACAGCACAGACAAGTTGGGTCTTTGCGATCCTCCCGCAGATCGAACGGACGGACATTTTTGACGCAGTGAAGTCCGGTCAACGTCCTGTCGTTGATGAAAACAACCCTAATACGTGGATGCCGAGTATTGATATTCTGCATTGCCCCAGTTATGGCGGTGATCATCTTAATCTCACGCTTTCGGAGAATGCGAAACATCGGGCGATGAACTATGTCATCAATGGCGGACCTGCGGATGATTTCACAGATCAGGATCGCTTTGTTACCGTTGATATAAACATCGCCAATGGTCCCTTTTTAGATAAAGCCGGTATTTTTGCGGCGGGGGATGGCGGCAACTTTAGGTACAGCCGTGATCATCGTCTTCGCCCAAGTAGCGAAAATAGCCAGTATCGGCATACCGTTGCCCGGCTTGCTGATATTTCAAAGATGGACGGAACTGCCTATACCCTGCTCACTTCGGAAAACGCACAACGCGGATTCTGGATTTCCGAGGACATTGTCCATTTCTACAACAACCGTGATGGTAGTCGTTCGCGGAGTATTGGAGGTGCCGATTGGTTTCTATTGAATTTGCCCGTTCGGCGATGGGCGTTGCAACTCACCGGTTTTGACGACACCATCGAGGGATCGGTGGCGTTTTGTTGTCCCAGACATTATGTGGAACCTGCTGCGGCATCGAGTGTCGATCCCAACAACGCAAATTATCTCGATATTTGGCAGATATGTTATCCTCGAGCGGGTTTTCTTGGAAATAACCCGAAACAGGGATTTGTGGCGGTTCAACAAGACCCGGAACCAACGAGTTCCTATGTCAGTCCCACTGGCGGAGAGAGAACTCCCTGTTACATCGGCATGTTTCCTAGGAAAGAATTTAGCGGTTCTTGGTCTTGGTATCAAAGTGCTCGACCGGCTTCGCATCACGCAGGAATTGTCGTGGCTTCGTTTTGCGATGGGACGGTTCGGAAATTGAATACGGACATCAACGAAGTCGTTTTCGTGCAACTGATGGCTGCCGGGGATGCCCAATCCGATGCCGGTTGGCGATTTCCGCCGGGAAATGAAAAGAACTTTCTCGAAGGCAAACTTTTCGATGCACAAGTGCTGAAGTAGTAAAGGACATTCCCTAGGGCTTTTACCTACAAGAACAATTTTCACTGACAAACGTCATCACTTTTGCTGACGGTTTTTGACGTGTCCCATGATAGACTGCCCGGTGAAAACTGAATTTCGGAAACGAAGTGGCACTTAACGGCGTATGCTGCCGGAAGTGCAGGGTTGTGAGGGGTCTTCATGAGTTAACCATCGCCCACCGCCCTCATTGAATCTAACTCATGATGGAGCGGCGACTTGCCCGAGTGCCGTCGAGTATGTAGTCTCGTGACCACTACAAACCGTTTGAACGATTGGAGTTA
>Ga0082212_10010122_pt1 | contig 12104 bp, 11 predicted proteins | sample TergutNt197P3_FD_71548 | JGI IMG/M metagenome (GOLD analysis project Ga0082212, IMG submission 71548) | Neocapritermes taracua P3 segment gut microbial communities from Petit-Saut dam, French Guiana - Nt197 P3 | ecosystem: Host-associated > Arthropoda: Insects > Digestive system > Gut ... | reverse complement strand
TTGTGGCGTGTCTTTAATCTCCCATAACGAAAAATCTGTGGCGGCGGGGGGGGGGGGGGCAGTTTAGGAAAACCCGCTTTCCGTGGTTTTACCCTCGTCGAACTGCTCGTCGTCATCGCCATTATCGGCATGCTCATCGCCTTGCTCCTACCCGCCGTGCAGGCAGCGCGCGAAGCCGCAAGAAGAATGCAATGCTCCAACAACATTCGGCAACTGGCGATTGCGGTACAGAATTTTCATGGTACCCACAACCGTTTTCCGGCGTTTCATGACGATCCTATCGGTGTCCAGAAAAAGTTTGGGCGAGCCAGTTTTTTGGCTTTTCTCCTTCCCTTTTTTGAACAGACTGCTGTCTATGAAGGTTTTCAGGAGAATACTGAGATATTTCGGACAAGCCAACAGAAAATAGCATCACTTTTATGTCCATCAGATCCGAACGCGTCCAAAAGTATGCCGGACACCCCGACATGGACAAGTTACCGCGGCAGTCTCGCTGATCTGTCAGGTGAACGACATCGTTCCGCTCCCCGGAGTTGGCTATCTATTGGAGCAGATAATAGGGGTATGCAAAGTATCACCGATGGAACCAGTAATACGATTATGCTCATCGAGGGACTCGTTCACGATTGTTCGGAGTCCCACTTCAACCAAGGCTCCGGGAGTCCTACTGGCGGAGATTACCGTATGCGTATCGCCTACGGCGTAACACCTTATTACAACCAGATTCCTGACCGCTGTCTTTCATTGAAAGGTCCGAATAAACAATTCGCCAATCCCAGCCAGCAAACACTCAACGGATTGGATGACAATGGTCACGGACACAACCTTGGGACGCGGGCGTGGGATAGTGTGCCTCACTGCGTGGGGATTCATACACTGATGCCGCCAAACAGTCCCAGTTGTCACGGTGATTGGTGGTATGCGTGGGTGAGTGCCAGCAGTATGCATCCGGGCGGTGTCAATGCCGTGATGCATGACTGTGCAACCCGCTTTGTTCCCGAAACAATTAACACGCAGAACCTTGATAAAGCGGCTTTTAACAACGGAAGTTGGGATCCTCCCTCCAACGTTAAAGACGACCAAGGCAATGCGTTCAGTTACGGCGTTTGGGCAGAACTCGGTGCAATTAACAGCGGAAAAAGTGTGAATTTGTGATGTTGTTCTCTCGTAAACTGCTGCAAGTTGCCGTTTTGCTTCGAAACCGTACTTTGTGTTCCTTGTGGTTAAAATTCAACCGCAAAGGACACAAAGATTTACAAAAAATAACATTTTGCGTCCGTTTAAGCATAAACGCTTTCAGGCGAGTATGTTCCATCCTTTAACTCTCATACCGATATGAAAAAACTTTCGTGCTTGCTTTTGTTTTGTTGTGCATTGTTGGTGTTGCACGGTTGTGGTCCCGACAATCCTTATGGTACCGCTGTCGTAACGGGAAAGGTTACCATTGATGGTGAACCTATGGAGGGAATCACCGTCTCTTTTTCCCCTTCTTCCAGTGAGGGGACATCCGCTTACGGATTGACGGATGATGCGGGAAATTACAAACTGACAACAGGGGGTGCACCATTTGGAACGGGTGCGATACCGGGCTCGTACGGCGTGGCATTTTCAAAGACAGAAGCCGTTTCGTCAGGAATGTCTTTGGGTGAATTTGATGCGGCAGTCGCTAGTGGAAACATGCCGCGAACAATGGGACCGCCCAAACCTATTCACCTCATCCCGGAAAAATTCTCCGACCCTAGAACGGCGGGATTTGACCCCGTCGAAGTGAAAAAGAGCGGCAAAAACAATTTCGACTTTAACCTGGAAACGAAATAGTTTTAGCCGGACTTCGGCGTTGACAGATGAGACGATGCCAGGTACAATCGAACTGGGCTCCGAACCTTTACTCTAACCAATTCCATAACCATGCGTATCTTTTGGACATTGATGATTGCCGGTTTATTAACCGGACAGAGCTTTTGCAACGAAAACAACCTGTTGCAAGACTGGAAAATTCAGGCAAAACTGCGGTTCGGCAACGGCTTTCCCACACAAAAAGTTGCCGCTTCGGAAGACGCAATCGGAGCCGTCAATGGAAAAACCGATGGAACTTGGGGGTTCCATACGGAAAACGAACCCAATCCCTGGTGGACGCTCGATTTCGGTCAACCCGTTTCCCTCGGAACCATTCGGCTCTTCAACCGATGCGACGCTTGCGGAGAACGCAACCGGTTTCTGATTACATCCATTTCCGACGATGGTCAAAACTGGACGAAAGTCTGGAAAAACGACGGCACCATGTTTTACGGTGCAACCGATTCCAAACCGCTTGTCGTCGATTTGTCGAAGCAGAACATCCGAGGACGCTATCTGAAACTTTCCCTCGAAGGGACAAATTATTTGCATCTCGACGAGGTAGAAGTTTATCCGCCCAATGCCGAAATCAAACCGGAAACGAACATCGCCCTTGGCAAAGCTGCTACGCAGAGCAGCACCAGCCAATGGTCGAAGCGGCACACGGCAAATGCAGAAACAGAGATTCCCGAATTGGCGGTTCTTCAAACATTGCAAAGCGGGAAAAAACTTGCCGAAGACCTAAAACACAAAGGAATCGACGTTTCCGAAGCGGAATCGGTCTTTCAAAAAATTGAGTCGAAACGTTCGGAAAACCTCGAAAACGATTATTTCGCTCTCCGGTCAGCGATTCGGAAGATTATTTTCAAAAATCCGCTGTTGAATTTCGATACGATTGTTTTCGCCAAGCATGCACCATCTTCCTTTCCGCACATGTCCGACCAGTATTACTGCTGGTGGCAGCGCGGCGGCGGAGCGATTTGCATTCTCCAAAATTTTGCTACGGAAACCGGACATTTCGAGCCGGTGTGCGTCAATCTCACGGAAAACTGGCACAATGGCACATTTTTCCGACCGGAACTTTCGTTTGACGGAACAAAAGTGCTGTTCTCTTATGCGAAGTTCGATCCGGCGTTATCCGATGTTCACGACAAAACGAACAAGGACAACATCAGCGAAGATTCTTTTTTTCATTTATATGAAATGGACATTGCCACCCGGCAAACGCGGCAATTAACGTTTGGAAAGTACGACGATTTTGATGCTCGATACACGCCGACCGGAGAAATCGTGTTCCTTTCGACCCGAAAAGGAAGAGAATTGCAAACCGGCGTTTTCGATGCAGCAGAAGTTGCCCAAGCCGATTTGCCGAACTCTTACGTTCGTTGCGGCGGCGACAATTTTCGACCTGTGCCGGTCTTTTCGCTCCACACGCTCGATGTGGATGGAAAAATCATTCGGCAAATTTCGGCGTTCGAAAATTTCGAGTGGACTCCGACACTGATGAACGATGGGCGAATCGCTTATACCCGCTGGGACTACATCGACCGGTTTAACGGACATTTTTTCAGTTTGTGGTCAACGAAACCCGATGGAACCAAAGCCCAACTGGTCTATGGCAATTATACGGTCAAGCCGCAGGTTCCCATTGAACCGAAGTCGATTCCGAATTCAACGAAAATGATTTTCGTTGCTTCCGCTCACCATTCCAATTTCGGCGGTTCGCTCGTGCTTTTGGATCGAAGCAAGGGCACGGAATTTGATCCGCCGATTGAACGGATTACGCCGGAAGTCGTTTACCCGGAAACCGAGGGTTGGCCGGAACATTTTTATGCGAATCCCTGGCCCCTGTCAGAGGATTATTATCTTGTCAGTTGGAGCGACAAAAAACTGCCGCCTCATTGCCGAGTTTCCGACGAAGCAGAAAACCCGTCCAATAGCATGGGCTTGTATTACTATGACCGGTTCGGAAATCTTGAATTGCTTTATCGTGATGAAACAATTTCGTCGATGAATCCGATTCCGCTTCAAGCGAGAACTGTTCCGCCGGTTTTGTCGAGCGAGGTCGTCTGGGATGGTCCGCAAGAAGGAGATTTTATCATTCAGGATGTTTACGACGGCTTGCAGCAATATGGTTTTACCCGGGAAAAACAGAGCGTGAAGAGAATTCGAATCGTCGCAACAGTTCCGAAAGTGCAACCGCACATGAACGTACCGAGTCTTGGCGTTTCCAGTGAAGAAACGGGTAAATTCGTTCTCGGAACCGTTCCGGTGGAAGAGGATGGTTCGGCATATTTCAAAGTGCCGTCGGGTGTGCCCTACTTTTTTCAAGCCCTCGATGAGAACGGCATAGCGATCCAGACGATGCGTTCACTCGCCTATCTCATGCCGGGGGAAAAGGCAACATGCATCGGGTGTCATGAAAACCGCGAAACAACACCGGCGACAATGCGTATTCCCAAGGCGGCACTCCGGGAACCATCGCGGATTCTGCCGGACCCGCCGGGAAGTTGGCCCCTGAAATATACGGAGTTGGTGCAGCCGGTTTTGAACGACCGGTGTGTGCAGTGTCATTCTCCGCAAAGCGAAGGCCGGTTTGCATCATCTTTGGACCTGACACCGCGGAACTCATATCGAAACCTGTTGCAATTCGGCGACGGCGACCTAAAAAGGCTGGCGTTTGAGCGGGATCGTTCCATTCCGGGCGAAACAACTACCGTTCAGAGCAAACTGCTTGGTATCATTCAAGGTCAGGAACCGGTAATCGAGGCACATCGGAGATTGAACTTAACGCCGCAGGAAACATACCGCTTCATCGTTTGGATGGACACTTATGCTCAAACTGCCGGTTCGTTCAGCGAGCAGCAGGAAGAAGAACTCAAAGATTTCCGCCTCAAGCATGAGCATTTGCTTGAATAGGGGAAAATCGAAGAAAGAGAATTTCCGCATCCCTTCCCGGTTTTTGTCCGTTCGCTCTTCTTGACATTTCCGCTTCGGGAGAGTAGCATAGTACGCACGATGAGAGACATTGGCGAAGGAACAATCCGGCGGATCGATTGGACGGAACTCACTCCCGTTGTGCTCTTGTTGCGCATCTTCACCGTTGCACCGAAGTTACGAATCCTCTTCATCGCTCTGACCGGTTTGTTATTGATTTTTACCGGTATCTCGTTTTTGGACCCGCGGCTGGCGGAATTGGTCCCCCAATATCATCAGGGAGAATTGCAGTTTCGTTTTAATTTTCCGGCTGACATTTTCTACAGTCTTTACTCCGTTGCGCAGGATCCCGGTTTTTGGAAAAATCCGATGTTGCTCATTGGGTTGCCCTGCATTGTCTTTGTAGGAATAATTTGCGGCGGATTGATCTGCCGAATCGTTGCCGTCCGGCTGACTATCGATGAGTCGGAATCAACGGGCAATCTTCTGCTCTTTCTCCGAAAGCGGGGAATGAGTTTTTTCAGTGCTCTCGTCCTGTCGCTGCTTGGTATTTTGTGTTGCTTTCTGCCGGTTAAAATTGCCGGCTGGATGCTCGCTGTTCCCTTCCTGAATTACGTTGTCGCTGTGCTTTTTCCAATTCCGTTTGCCTTTGCTTTTTTGACGATCTCACTTGCGGTCGTGTTCGCCGCCGGTTGGATGTTGCTCTTTGCGGCTGTCAGCGTGGATGGTGCCGATGGGTTCGATGCCATCAGCCGAATGTTTTCTTATGTCACTCAGCGGCCTTTGCATTATCTCTTGTACTGGATTTACTGCGGAATTCTTGGCTGGCTGGGATTTGTGATGATTTACTTTCTCACTTTTTTCACCATCGGTTTGTGTTGGAAAGTGGTTCCCGCCGATTACGGTTTTTTCGTAACATTTTGGGTGGGGCTGTTCGCATTGATTCCGCGTGCTTACGTGTTCGCTTGGTTTTGGACGAGCAGTGCGGCGATTTACCTTTTGCTCCGCCGCAGTGTGGACGCAACGCCATTCCACGAGGTTTATCGGGTGGTGCCGATGAATGTCCGAACGTTGCCGATGATCAAGCCGGACGGGCATGGAGCACCGGAAATCGTACCCAATACCAGCGGGGGGAATTGATTATAGGACAATAAACTCTTAGAATAGTGGACGTGGTGTACGGTGTCGTGCAACCTAAATGTCATGAAACTACGTCTCATCAGAGTGGATTTGCCGCTCAAACATGTTTTTATCAATGCCCGAAGAGAGGTCAGCACTGTTCGAACAGTGGTCGTCGAATTGGAACAGGATGGTTTGCGCGGACACGGAGAAGTCTATGAAGACTCGTTTTACAGTGTTACCGTTGAAGATATTCATACACAACTTGAACGGTGCAAGGAAAAAACCGAACGCTATGCCCTTGCGGACCCCGTCGCTTTTTGGCATTTTTTGCAGCCGATGCTCGAACGCAAAACATTTGCCCAAAGTGCAATAGACTGTGCCGCTCACGATCTTTGGGGTAAAATGTGGAATCGTCCCATCTGGAAGATTTGGGGACTTTCCCGCGACAGTTTACCGGAATCGAGCCGCAGTCTCGGAATTGACTCACTGGCACGTCTGGATGAACGTTTTACCGAAATGCCGGACTGGCATTTTTACCGCATCAAACTGGGCAGCCGAGGCGATGTCGAAATGCTCCGTTTTCTCCGGGAAAAGACGACCGCTCCGTTTTTCGTCGATGTCAACGGCGGTTGGACGCTGGACAAAGCCCTCGAAATGATCGAACCGATGAAACAATTCGGGGTCCAACTGTTGGAACAACCGCTCAATTCTCACGATTTCAAAGGAATGGAAAAATTGAAAAAGGAGATGAAAAAAAAGCACTGCGACATACCGGTCTTTGCTGACGAATCGTGGCGGTCAGTCAAAGATTTTGAACGTTGTGCTGAAGTGTTCGACGGCGTTAACATCAAACTGGCAAAGTGCGGCGGTCTCACACCGGTACGTGAGGTCATCGAAAAGGCACGTAGTCTCGGCTTGAAAGTTGCCGGGGCAAACACGGTGGAGTCTTCCATCGGTGCGTCGGCGATGGCGCAGATTGCTCCGCTTTTGGATTACGTCGGTGTGGACGGTCCGCTCCTCGTCGACAAGAAGGTCGGAAGCGGAATCCGTTTGGAAAAGGGAAGAATCCTTTATCCCGACGAAGGCGGCACCGGCATCCGTGTCGCTTTTCGTTAAAAATCCTGTTTCATTTTCGTCACCGCCGATTCGTATCCTGTGCCGTGTCCTATCAGATGGAAGCGGCGTTCTGTTTCGCCGAACAGTTCAATCCGAATTTCTAAATAATGGGCAGGTAAAATTTGCGGAAATTTGTCTGCCCACTCGATCAGGGTCAAACCTGTTCCTTCAAAGTAATCGTCGGGACTCAAACGCCGAAATTCTACAGCACTTTCCAGCCGATAAGCATCGAAATGATAAATCGGTCGAGTGCCGCCGCCGTATTCGTGAAGCAATACGAACGTGGGACTGGATACTATCTCCTCGGCGTTTCCCGTGTATTTTGCGACGGCTTGTACCAATTTTGTTTTGCCGGCACCGAGCGTTCCAATGAGAGCAACGACGCTCCCATCCGGCAGATGTTCGGCAAGCAATCGTCCCAAGCGGTCTGTTGCCGATAAATCAGAAATTTCAAGGGTTACGGAAACCATCTGTGTACGGAGTATTACCCGGGTTTTCGGATTTTCAATTCACCGTCTTGCGGATCGTAGAAGTATATCTGACCGGCGGGCAGTTGCGGCAACTTGATATTATTCGCGTTGATGATTCTGTCCGTAAACTCTGTCTCCGAAGCGGGGGCTCTTCCGTGTTCCGCGTGGAACATTTTCATTGCGTATTCAATTTGCTGGAGAACGAGCCGGTCTTGTGTTACGAAAAGTGTTTTCACCGGAACGGTAATGATTCCCATCGGATTTTGTCCGTCAGCGGAAGCAAGAGACGATCCCCGTCCGCTGAAATTGTATCCCGGTCTGACCGTTACCGTGTTGTCCGTGTTTTGCACCGGTGCATTGACCTGCGCTGGATTTGCGGCTGGTGCTTCCTCTACCGGTTCCGGTTCATCAACCGGGGCGGCGGCAGGTTGTTCGACTTGTCCTTTGTTGAGCGGCTGTGCCGAATCGCATCCGCTCACAAAAAACGCACAGGAAAATACCGACAGAATAAGGAATGTCAAATTTTTCATGCCGTCCATTATAGGGGAAATAAAAGAATTCGGTAGCCGTTCACGGCATTTCTGCATTTTATTCTCCAATTGGTCTTTCGTCAACTGGCGAAAAAGAGTAGAATCCGTCTATGGATGCCAAGGATAGACGCATTGCCGAACAGGGAAAACGCATCGCCGAACTCGAAGCACAACACAAAGCGGCACTCGAAAAGATCGCGCAACTTGAAAAGAACTCCAACAATTCCTCGAAGCCGCCCTCCTCCGATATCGTTAAACCGCCCAAGCCAAAAGACTGAGTGAAGATGACCTTTTGGACTTGGAAGTGACGCACTCCCTCATTTGGGGGTGTGTTGATTGCGGGACTCACCGGCGGACTTCCGTCCGCCGCTCATGCGACTTTATTATTTGGGTGAGATTCCCCATTCGGTCGTCCCATTCGATTCGCCGATGCGAAACCAATGATGGTGCCTCCATCGGTTCAGAACGTTCCACAATGTTTCGGCAAAAAATATCCGGTCTGACCGTGTGCAATGCTCCATAGCGATCTTCAATCTGCAACGGCTGCTTCCGGCACAATTTATGGCACGGCTCGCCCGCTCGTAAAAACTGCGTTTGCCAAAGACAGTGTTCCATCGTGAAAAGCGGGACACGGCCGAGAACGATCTGCTCAACTCGTTCCGGCGGAACATGTTGCAACAGATTCGACATTTGTTTTTCGTCCAAATCCAATCCGAAGGTAATCCGCTCTGCTCCCCAATCGAGCATCTGATAAAACGCCAGATCGTTGATGACGTTCAAGGAAAAATCGACGATGACCGGTACATGCCGATCCCGAAAGAAGGCGAGTTCCTCTAAATTTCGTGCCAAAACTGCATCCGGTTGCAGGTCGGCAATTTTCGGCAAAAACTTCGACTCGCCCGGCTTCAAAATGCGTGGAAGTACGGCAACAAATTCAGCGGAAATATTGCGAATTGCCATTGCCGCCCGTTTGTAGTCTTCCATGCAGCACAGTTCGGCATAGAAGGACCGGCAACCAATTTTCAACCACTCGGACAGTGATTTCTCTTCAAAATGTGCTGATTCACGGAAAAGAATGTGTAACATTTTATGCGAAGAGAGTCAAAATATGCGTTTCTATTTGCCTTAGCCCCTTCGGGGCAAAATATCGTATAGGACCTATCACCCAAGAGGACATTGTTGCCGTCTCCTCCGCTAATTTTCCTCTCCCAACAGTCCGTTTGTATCGTGCCGGATACGTTTCGCCTTGGGAAACCGGGACGTTTTCTTTTTCGGCAGATATTCCGAAGAAAGGCTCGGAATATCCGGATTTTGCCTCATTCTTTGCAGTTCACGAGTGAAATCGTCAGCATCTTTGAAGTGCCGATAAACACTTGCAAACCGAACATACGCCACTTGGTCGAGTTCGCCGAGATAGTGCATCACCCGCTCGCCGATGAATCGGCTTTCAACCTCGGTTTCGAATGCCGACTCAATATCCCGCTCGACTTGGGCAATCAGCGTCGTGATTTGCGATTCGCTGATTTGCCGCTTCCAGCAGGCGCGCTCGAGTCCGTGCCGAAGGCTCTCACGGTCAAAAGGAACGCGCGAACCATCCCGCTTGACGACCCGGGTTTGCGTTGCCTCCACTCGTTCGTAAGTGGTAAACTTTTTTTCGCAGGAAAGACACGTCCGTCGCCTGCGCACCACGAACCCATCCGCACTGTGCCGGGTGTCGCCGACCTTGTCATTATCCTGATGGCAAAACGGACAACGCATACTCCGCATTATACACAACAAAATGTTGTAGGAAAAGTAGGATCGAGACCGCAGGTTACTACCGGCGATTATCAATACTGTGTCTCGCCGGAGTACCGTTAAGTTCCGCCACACAGAGTTCTCCGAACCGTTCCTGTTTGCCGGTTTGAAAATCGGGAACGCCTTCTGCCGGAATCGTCAGCACCGCCGAAACGTCGGGATGGTGCAAACAATACTCCGCCGTTTTTTCCACACCGAGAACAAAAAACGCCGTCGAAAGAAGTTCCGCCGCCGTCGCCGATGGAGCAAGTACCGTCGCCGTAAAAACTCCCTCCGCCGGTTGTCCCGAACGAGGATCAATTAAATGCGAATACCGCTTTCCTCCATGCCGGAAATACTGCTTTTGCGAACCCGATGTCGAAACGGCGACGTCGTTCAACGCCAACTCTCGCAACCGCTGACCGGGACGAAGCGGATGAGCAATCCCAATTTTCCAATCGGAACCCGATGCCAGTATGCTGCTCAATCCGCCATGAAACAAAAACCGGTCAACGCCGTGTTCCCGAAGTTTTTCGGCGGCAATATCGAGAGCAAAACCTTTGCCGACGCAGCCGAAATTGAGTTCGATACCCTGTTTTTTGAACAAAATTGTTTGCTCGGCATCATCTAATTCCAGAAATTGATAGCCGGTATGTTCCCTTGCATGGTTTAACTCCTCCGCACTGGGAATCCGTCCTTGCCGCTTGGCAAATCCCCATGCTTTCCAAAGTGCGCCGCTGGTGATGTCCACCGCACCCTCCGTCTCTTCGGCGAGTCGAACACACAGAGCAATGAGATCGAACAGTTCTTTGTCAAGCCGAACCGGACTTTCGTGAGCGGTGAGGTTTACATACTGAATTCGGCTATCGAAACGAAAGACGGAGAGTTGCTGTTCAATGCGTTCCACTTCGTCGAGGGCATCGAGAGCCGCCTCGGTTCCCTGCGGAAAGTCCCAGCGGGAAAAGGCAACTTCAAAGTCATCGTTCATCGCTCTACGGCGGACTGCCAGCAGTGCCGACTCTTCGGATGAGTACCAAGTCATCGTGAATGGTATTGTACCCGAAAATGGAACAAAAAATAAGACAAACCGCATTCACTGTGTTTTCCGCAGCAAATTTCCAATCAACTACTTTTTCCACTCAACGCAGTACAACGTTTGTCCAATGCGAACGTACAACCAATTGCCGCTCACGACAGGATGAGCGTAGGCTTGTCCGCCATCGGCACCGGGCAGTTGCAATCGTTGAAAGATTTCGTAATTCTTTTCCGCCGGTTTGGCAACGACAATCTCGCCGAACTCCGTCAAGATGAAAAACATGTCATCGGCAATGTCGAATGAACCCCGCACAATGGTTCGGTCAAGAAATACATCGCTGCCGTCATCCCAACGGATACACGCAAAACCGGTGCCGCGTTTGTTCGTTGTCCCATAAAGCAGGCCATCCCGCAACACAACACCCCCGTGCGAGTTTGCCAGTAATTGATTCGTCCAAACCTCTTCGGCAATGATCGAGTCGTTTTGCGTGGAAAGTTTCAACAACTTGGAATCGCTGCCAGCACCGTTCGAGATAAAAATCTTGCCGTCATGATAAATTGGAGTGGTGATGTTTTCGTCGAGTCTTGCCGGATGCCGAACGTGAAAAAACAATTTTCCCGTCTTGCGATACAGGGCGAAGAGTCCTTTGGCATCCATCGCGGTAATGACCGGAATGCCTTCAAAGTCGAACAGAACAGGCGAACCATATCCGGCGGGATGACCGGTACTTTCACCGAGATAAAGCGTTTTGCCGCTTTTTTTGTCAAGACAAACGAAGGATGCCGACTCACCACCGAGTTGCGTGAAGAGTTGCTCGCCGTCGATCCGAAGCGAACCGCTACGACCGTACAGGGTGTTCGGCGTTGCATAATCGTCCAACAGGTTCCGACTCCAAATCCGCTTGCCGGTTGCCGATTCGAGACAGACGATTTCGCCGTGTGCCGATTCATCGTACAAAAAATCGCCGTCAATGAGCGGTGTACTTCGGGTTCCGGCGAACATTTCCGTCCACGCCTTGCCGTTTGGATAAGTCCAGATCGGTTTGCCGTTTGCGGCATCGAGACAAAAGACCGTCGAGTTACCAGTGAGATTTCCTGTGATGAAGACCCGGTCTCCTATGGGCACGGCCGAGGAATATCCCGCCTCCGGTGTATCGCCGATGGTTGCCGTCCACAAAATGACAAGAACGATAGTCGGTTTCATGATATCATTATACCCGAACGTCGGACGTGGACGAATACGCAGGGATGTTGCCGATGTATCGTTTGCAGTCCAAAAAGA
>Ga0082212_10010121_pt1 | contig 12105 bp, 8 predicted proteins | sample TergutNt197P3_FD_71548 | JGI IMG/M metagenome (GOLD analysis project Ga0082212, IMG submission 71548) | Neocapritermes taracua P3 segment gut microbial communities from Petit-Saut dam, French Guiana - Nt197 P3 | ecosystem: Host-associated > Arthropoda: Insects > Digestive system > Gut ... | reverse complement strand
TATTTGCAGTAGTGAGAAATAAACAGCTTTATCAGGTAAATTACATCAATCTCTCTAATAAAGCCATAGTATAAATTTATAATTTTTAACTAAATTTATTTGGAAATGAACATAGAATTCCGTTTATTCTAGACGTATGAACCCGCGTACTAAAAATATCGTCGTATGAGAACTTTTCTACTAATTGATTTGCAGCAGAACAATCTCCTTCCGGCGACTCTCCATACTGATTAATTGACGACGATTTATATGCATGACCGTAACCTACAATAAACAAATTATGACGTGAATCAGATGATGTTTTTATCGTTCGTTCAATGACATCTGACATGTGAGTATTTCTTTTTGGAGCATTGTTCTTAAATTTTTTTAATTCTTCTTTCGTTGTTATTTTACGAATTGGAGGTTGAAAATCTGCAAAGACTACTCTGATCTTTTCTTGGTCAGGCAGCGTTTTGTTTAATTTCCATAAGCTGATTAGAAACTCGAAGCCTCCTTTATCGAACCATCCATTAGCTTGCATATCTTGATAAATATCAATAAGAATAGCAGAGTCCATACTGACTGTATTACTAAAGAATTTATCAATTTCACTTTGTTTATACGTTGGAAGTTCCATAAAAACGGTACCGGTTACCTTTCTGAAATTCGGATCATTTACCAAATCTTTCAATAATTGCCAAGACAATTCTCTTCTGTGGCGTTCTCCGAAGATCACTAATTTATGCTCCGCCAGTGCTTTTAAAAGAAATTCTTTAGGCGCTTTCCCATTTTCTTTCAAGTAATTCACGAATGCAGTTGTATCTGTTGGAGTATTCAAAATTTTGTTAATCTTTCGAAGCATCATTAGTCGCAAAGGTAATATTTCACGTATTTTATCATTGGCTAGCTCAAGGCTTTTTCCACCCATATCTTCACCTCCATTGACCCAAATGCTTTGCTCTATATTTAATAATCGAATTGTATAATAATCGGCGTTTGGATTCTTCGTTATAACAGCCGCCACAGAATCACAATAGGTAATCAGTGCTTTGATTTCATAGTTCAGATATCTTTCTTGAACCTCTATTGTAGTTTCTTCATCATTCCACCCCTCACTATCTCCTATATGAAATTTAAATGTTGATTTCTTAAATACTTCATTCCATTGACCATTTGCCATTAAATACTGAAGCGATATGAATGCATTTAGTTGGGTTGAAAAATCATTATTAAAATCAAAATCTTTTACCCTCTTATCAATAATTTGAGAGTTGTAACCTTGGGAAAAAGAAACAGTAAAAGAAATAACAAATAACGATAAGAGAACTAAGCGTTTCATAAATAAATATTTTAATTTGATTGTTTTGAAAATACAAATTTAGTTATTTTTGGCAACAATTTAAGTATCCACATTAAATTATTAATGGGTCACTTGTATAGAGATATTATGTTTATTGCCTCCCGCTCGGCGTAGGCTCTGCCTACGTCGAGTTAGGAGCAAGCGTCCACGCTTGCAAAAAAAGAGTTTAGTGTTAATTCAAAATACATATTGTACAAAGTACAATAAGGGTAGTTAATCGCTACCTCAACAGGAAACTATTTTAATTATTATTCCCATTCTATTGATATGTAATCCCTGACGGGATATTCTTGTATCGAACTCACGTTAAAACAAAAAAAATACTACATTTGTAAAAATTTTTAATAAAAAAAATCCATGAGGCTTGCCTTGGCGTCGCGAATTGCAGGAATAGTTATAGCGTCGATACTATTGATAATAATAGGATTCTTATTGTATATCAATAGGGATTGTGGAGTAATAGAAGAATTTGAACCGATAGAATTGATTGACTTACAACATATTACTATTGAGGATTTGTATAAGTTGCAACCGGAAGAATTGAAAAAAGTCAAATCTCTAAGTATGTCTTCCGATAGAACAGGTATTGTAATGAAAGAATTTCCACCCATTGTTTCTAAATTGATCAACTTGGAATATCTTTTTTGTGAAGGGAATAACATCTCTGATTTAACTCCCATTAAAGATTTAACACATCTTAAAATGATACACTTGAGGTTTAATGATGTATCCGATTGGAAAGGTTTTGAAAATTTAACCAATTTATCACATCTACTCGTGGGAGGCAATAAACTGTCTGATTGGAAAGGAGTTGAAAATTTAACCAATTTGTCACTTCTTGATATAAGCTATAATAAACTGTTTAATTTGAAAGGAATTAAGAAATTAAAAAAATTGAAAGGCTTGGATCTAACAGCGAATCATGATTTAACTGATTTATCAGAAATAGAAGAATTGACAAGTTTGGAGGAACTAATCATTGGAGATACGAATGCAGCAACATTCCCCGATTCATTTTATTCTGTAGGTTTGCCAATAGAAAAACTTCGAATGAGTAATATGCCTTACTTTGATTATACATCTAATTTGTCTAAATTTCATCAATTAAGTAATTTGCAAGAATTATATCTTTCTCAAGATAATATTCCTGAATTAAATGTTGATTTTGAAAAATGTTACAATTTGGAGAAATTTGACTATACTTACATTAAGGGGATTGACATAGTAGATGTTTTGAAACGAATTTCTAAAGCCCCAAAACTTAAACATCTTGTTTTAAGTGTAAATAATATTCAGTATTTACCTGATGATATCTTATTACCGGATAGTTTGGAAAATCTGAATTTATCCTATAATAAAATTAGGAAACTTCCTATCAAAATAATTATCTATACAAATCTAAAAGAAGTCAATTTACGAGGGAATCCTATTGATACGATGGCAATTAGAATAATTGAAAAAGAGATGGTTAATACGAAATTTTATTATGATAAATAATCGAGGTACTGTTCCAAAGTTAGTGATATGAATAGATAGTAAACATAATTAATTGATAAACAGATGAAAAACTGTTTTTTATTACCCCACGCTCGGCGCAGGATCGAGCAAGTGACGAGGTAATAAAACAAAAAAAAGAGGCTGAATCACTTTTGATACAGCCTCTTTCATTATCGCTTTCCGGAATTACATTCCGAGGCGGTCCTTGAGTCCAACCAATTCGGTTGCCAATTCTTTGGGGAGATGACTGCCGAAACGGGCATAATGCTCGTCGATCAGCGCAACTTCCGCTTTCCAGTCGTCGTTCGAAACTTCAAGCACTTTCGCCATCTTGGCTTCGTCTATGCCTGCCAAACCTTCGATATTGATGGATTTGATAGCGGGAACTTTACCGATGGCCGTGTCTATTGTTTCGCCTTTTCCGTCGCAACGATCGAAAATGTATGCCAATACGCGGCTGTTTTCTCCGTAGCCGGGCCACAGGAATTTATTGTTTTCGTCTTTACGGAACCAGTTTACGTAGAAAATCTTAGGCAATTTAGCGCCTGTGCGTTTACCTATGTTCACCCAGTGACCGAAATAGTCGCCCATGTTGTAACCGCAGAACGGAAGCATAGCGAACGGGTCGCGGCGAACACCGGCTTTCAGACCGATAGCGGCAGCCGTAACTTCCGAACCAACGATAGATCCCATAAATACGCCATGATCCCAGTTTCTCGCTTCGTGTACGAGCGGAACGGTGTTCGGACGGCGGCCTCCGAAAAGGAATGCCGAGATAGGTACGCCTGCCGGATTTTCCCATTCTTTATCAATCGCAGGGCATTGAGATGCCGGAGCGGTGAAACGTGCATTCGCATGAGCGCAAGGTTCGCCCGATGCGGGATCATGCACTTTGTTTTTCCAATTGATGGTTCCTGCAGGGCAGACCGTACCGATGCCTTCCCACCAAATATCGCCGTCGGGAGTTAATCCCACATTGGTGAAAATAGAGTTGGAGTCGCAACTGTGCATTGCGTTGGGATTGGTTTCCAACGAGGTGAAAGGAGCAACACCGAAGAAACCGGCTTCGGGGTTGATGGCATACAACTGTCCGTCGGCGCCGAATTTCATCCATGCGATGTCGTCGCCCACACATTCTACTTTCCAACCCGGAATGGTTGGTATCAACATAGCGAGATTGGTTTTTCCGCAAGCGCTGGGGAAAGCGGCGGCAATGTATTTCTTTTCGCCTTTCGGATTGGTGATGCCGAGAATCAGCATGTGTTCCGCCATCCAGCCCTGTTCTTTTGCCATGTTGGATGCGATACGTAAGGCAAGACATTTTTTGCCTAATAGCGCATTTCCGCCATATCCCGAACCATACGACCAGATTTCGTTGGTTTCGGGGAAATGGGTGATGTATTTCTTCTCGATGGGAGCGCAGGGCCATTTCACATCTTTTTGTCCGGGCTCTAAAGGAGCGCCAATCGAGTGTACGCAAGGTATAAAATCACCGTCGCCCAACACATCAAGTACTTTCTTTCCCATACGGGTCATAATGCGCATATTTACCACTACATAGGGCGAGTCGGTGATTTCAACGCCGATATGGGCGATGTTCGAACCGAGCGGTCCCATGCTGAAAGGAATCACATACATGGTGCGGCCTTTCATACAACCTTTGTACAATCCGCGCATGATTTGCTTCATTTCGGCAGGATCTGCCCAATTGTTGGTAGGACCTGCTTCTTCCTTCGTCTTTGAACAGATAAAGGTTCGATCTTCTACGCGGGCTACATCGCTGGGATCCGATTGAAAATAATAGGAATTGGGACGTTTGGCTTCGTTCAGTTTTACACCCATTCCAATGGCTACCATTTCGTCTAACAGCCGTTGGTTTTCGGCTTCAGAACCGTCACACCAATATACACTTGAGGCTTGGCACCAATCTGCCCATTCCTGCACCCATGATTTTAACTTCTGATTGTTTGTCATTTCTTTAAATTATAAATAATTAAACATATAGATATTCTTAATAACTATTTCTCTGTTGGTTGTCTTAATTCAACCGCAAAGGTAATCAAAATAATTGACATGGCATACAGAGAATATCTTAAAAAGTCTTAATTATTTACCATAGCTTTTGCATTATCATTATTTATATTGTACTTTTGCAATCCGAATTAATTTATGATGATTTGGTATGAAGAATAAACAATCCTTGTGGATAATTCTTATCGTTGTTTTGGTAATAATGGTTGCGGTAGCTATTTATTACATTTTCCGTCAGCAAGGTCAGATGAAAGATTTGCAACAGCAATCGGAATTGGTCAAAGAAGAACTTGACGATAATTATAATGAATTGATTATCGATTATGAAGGCTTTCGCATGAGGATCAGTAATGATTCGCTGATTGCCCGTTTGGAAACCGAACAAATGAAAGTGCAACGTCTGCAGGAAGAACTTCGAACGGTTAAGGCAACCAATACCACGCGTATCAAAGAATTGAAAGAAGAATTGGAAACTTTGCGAGGGATCCTGATAAATTATGTTCAGCAACTGGATTCGTTGAATAAGGAGAACCAAATACTGACAAACGAAAACCGTCAGGTTACTGCTCGGTATAATCAGGCCACCCAAACCGTTTCTCAACTAACCAAAGAAAAAGAACAATTGACTGAAACAGTTCAAATGGCTTCAAAATTAAATGCAAGCAGTATCACGGTAATCGGTTTGAACGACAAAAACAAGGTTGCCGACCAGATTAAAAAAATGGTGAAAATTGAAATTCGTTTCGTTATCGATAAAAATATTACGGCGCCTCCCGGCGAAAAGACCATTTATATTCGTATTATGAAACCCGACGATGATGTATTAATTAAAAGTCGAAGTAATGTTTTTGCGTATGAGAACAGGGAAATCAATTATTCAGCCAAACGAAACATAGAATATGAAGGCGAAGAGCATCTGGTAACAATTTATTGGGATATTGATGAATACCTTCCTACAGGTACGTATCGCGTAGATATTTTTGCAGACGGCAACAGAATTGGGCAAAAAATATTTAAATGGGACAAATAAAATTTGAATATTTTACCAATTAGAAGCTGATACTATCAAAAGAAATCACGAAGTTTACGACAGGCATTTTAAAACGCTATTGGTGAAATAATGATTAATGGTTAACTCTTAACTCTTAACTCTTAATTCTTAATTTTTAATTCTTAAAAGCGTCCAATGCTTTTTTTACCGAGCCATATTGAAGAAGCATTTCCAGGGCTTTTTCTTTGGGAATATGTAATTCATCAACAATCATGCGGGTTCCACGTTCAACCAATTTTTTGTTGGTCAATTGCATATTGACCATTTTATTGCCTTTCACACGTCCCATTTTTATCATCAAAGTAGTAGAGAGCATATTCAGAATCAATTTTTGTGCCGTTCCCGCTTTCAAGCGCGTACTTCCTGTAACAAATTCGGGACCGACTACCGCTTCAATAGGATATTCGGAAGCTTGGGCTAATGGAGAATTGGGATTACATGTAATACATCCCGTCAGCAAACCGTTCTCACGCGCTTTTTGTATACCGCCGATCACAAATGGTGTCGTTCCTGAAGCTGCAATTCCAACAACTGTGTCTAAAACATTGATTTGAAAAGTCTGTAATTCTTCCCAGGCTTTATTAGGATTGTCTTCTGCCGCTTCCACAGCCGATCTCAATGCAGTGTCGCCGCCGGCAATCAATCCGATAATGATGCCCGGTGAAACCCCGAATGTTGGTGGTATTTCGGAAGCATCCAGTACTCCCAAACGTCCACTCGTTCCGGCGCCCAAATAGAAAACCCGCCCGCCTAACGGCATCCGTTCCAATATTTGCTCAACAAGCGCCTCGATCTGAGGAATCGTTTTTTTTATCGCCGAAGTAACTTTGGTGTCCTCCTGATTAATGCCGGTTAAAATTTCATGCACCGACATCTTATCCAAATGTTGAAATTCAGATGGAGACTCTGTAATACTTATCATAAAGCTATGTTTTTTAATACTGTTTGACAATTTATCTTGTATACAAATTTTTATTTCTTATCAATTCAAAAGTGTTTTTTCAAAAAACACTCTAATAGTGTTGCAAAATTACAATATAACATTGGAATTAAAAATTTTTCATTTCACGCGCTTGGAATTCTATAAATTCCATGTAATTTTGAGGCGTTTTACATTACTTAGACAACTATGGACAAGTTTGAGAAAAGAATGTTGAGTTGTTTTTTATCTTGTCGCGATGCGGAAGATATCACAAAAACCGTAAAAGAATTGAGGGCTTGTAGCGAAATAGCCCATATTTTTGTCGTCTATCCGGAAGATATGGAAGTCTCTTTACCTGAGGGTTGCCGGGGATTGTCCTCAGGAATATTGCAGCAAACCCAAACTTGGAAAACAATCGTTTCTCATATCGACACTCCCTATACCCTGTTATATACGCAAACCCTACCCTTGCAATTAGGCACGTATGCCCTTGAAAGGATGTTGCATGTCATAGCCGATACGGATGCAGGTATGTTGTATGCCGACCGCTATAAATTAAGAGAAGGCGCATTACAGGCGTTTCCGGTGAACGATTATCAGGAAGGGAGTTTGCGGGACGATTTCGATTTCGGCTCTCTGCTGCTTTACAATTCGTCTGTATTGAAATCTGCCGTGAACGAAATGAACATCGATTATCAGGCGGCAGCCTTATATGATTTGCGATTGAAAATATCCAGATACAAATCCTTGTTTCATTTAAAAGAATTTCTTTATACGGAAATGGAAACAGATCTCCGCAAATCGGGAGAAAAACTTTTCGATTACGTTGATCCGAAAAACCGGCAAGTGCAAATCGAAATGGAACAAGCCTGTACCCAATACCTGAAAGATACCGGCGCATGGCTGAAACCACAATTTACTCCGGTTGCATTTACTGAAGAAATATTTCCTGTCGAAGCCTCTGTGGTAATTCCGGTGCGCAACAGAGAAAAAACCATCGAAGACGCCGTTCGTTCTGTATTGATTCAGGAAACCGGTTTTTCGTTCAATTTGATTGTCGTGGATAATCATTCAACGGATAAAACCACTGCCATACTCCAAAATATTACATCCAAAGACAAGCGTTTGATCCACGTAATTCCCGATAGAAATGATTTGGGCATCGGCGGATGCTGGAATGTAGCCATTATGCATCCACAATGTGGAAAATTCGCCATTCAGTTGGACAGCGATGATTTGTATATCGATAAAAATGTGATCCAAACGATAGTTGACGCCTTTTACGAACAGAATTGTGCGATGATTGTCGGCACCTACAAAATGGTTAATTTCCATTTGGAAGAAATTCCCCCCGGAATCATCGACCACAAAGAATGGACGCCCGAAAACGGACGAAACAATGCCCTTCGTATCAACGGACTGGGAGCGCCGCGTGCGTTTTATACCCCGGTGTTGAGAGATATTAAAATTCCGAACACCAGCTATGGAGAAGACTACGCCGTTGGTTTGGCAATATCCCGCAACTACCGGATAGGACGAATTTATCAACCGCTGTATTTATGCCGCCGCTGGGATGACAATTCGGATGCTGCATTAGACATAAACAAAGTGAATGCACACAATAGTTACAAAGATTCTATTCGTACCATAGAATTGTTGGCGAGGAAAAATAAAAATAAGAACACAGAATGAAAAAATCACAACAGGAAAATAGGTCGCCATGGACATGGATTCCCTCGCTTTACCTCGCAGAGGGTTTGCCTTATGTTGCCGTAATGGTTATCTCGGTAATCATGTACAAAAGAATGGGGATATCCAATACCGATATTGCATTATACACCAGTTGGCTCTATCTGCCATGGGTCATAAAGCCTTTGTGGAGTCCTTTTGTCGATTTGCTGAAAACCAAACGGTGGTGGATTGCAACCATGCAGATATTGATAGGAGCCGGTTTTGCCGGCATTGCATTCACGATCCCTGCACCGTTCTTTTTTAAGGCTACTTTGGCATTCTTTTGGCTGCTGGCGTTCAGCTCAGCCACACACGATATCGCCGCTGATGGATTTTATATGTTGGCATTGGATGCCAACAAACAAGCCATGTACGTGGGTATTAGAAGCACTTTCTACAGGATAGCAACCATTTTTGGGCAGGGAATACTCATCATTTTGGCCGGCTTTATAGAAACAACAACCGGCGCCGAACCATTTAAAATCTACATAGAAGCTTCTCCCGAATATACGCAAAACACTTTGTTCATTCCCCAAATACAGAATATTCCGGAACAAACGGGTAATATTGCATTCATTGCCAATGATAAAACATTGCAGATAGGAACAGGAAAAATTGACAAGGATTCTTTGAAATCCTTTGTTGATGAAGTGATCGAACTAAATGAAAAAAATGGTTTTTTTCTAAAAGAAACTGCACAACAAAAGAAAAAAAATAGTTCAACATCATTCTGGTCATTCCATGTTTCACAACCACTCGGCAATTGGATAAGAGTCAATTTTGGAGAAAAAAAGGAAGTTATACTGTCCAATGAAGTCGGTAATATCGGTATTTTAGCTATCCAATTGTCAAGAAAACCTGATACAGGGAGAGAAATGATACTCCAAACTGCTTTGAACAACGGAGATAAAAGCATTTCTTTGATTCATGGCGAACGATTGGTTTTTAATGAAAACAACTGGAACAAAACGGCTTACATGATCTTTCAGGCCGACGCTAAGTTGATGACGGCTTCCAAAGCAGAATACAAAGGTTTGTCGGGTAATATTCCTTTTGCCTGGTCTATTACGTTTTTTGTCTTAGCAGGTCTCTTCATTTTATTTGGATTATACCACAAATTCAAGTTGCCCAAACCTGATTCGGATAAACACCACGAAAATCTTTCCGCAAAAAAAATATTTGAGGAATTTTTTGCCACTTTTGGCTCTTTCTTTAGAAAACCTCAAGCCCTTGCGGCAATCTTTTTTATGCTTACTTTCCGCTTTTCCGAAGCGCAGTTACTCAAGCTGATCAATCCTTTCCTGCTCGACACAAAAGATGTAGGAGGATTGGGTCTGACCACCGGACAAATTGGAATTGTCTACGGTACGGTGGGCATTATAGCGCTCACTTTAGGTGGAATTATCGGAGGTATCACAGCTTCTCGCGGAGGCTTGAAAAAATGGATATGGCCCATGACACTCAGTATGTTACTCACATCGGTCACATTTCTATATTTGAGTTTTACACAAACAGGTAATTTTTGGATTATCAATACATGTGTATTTATCGAGCAGTTCGGTTACGGATTTGGATTCACAGCCTATATGTTGTATTTAATGTATTTTTCTCAAGGCGAAAATAAAACCGCTCACTATGCAATCTGTACCGGTTTTATGGCCTTGGGGATGATGATACCCGGTATGTTTGCCGGTTGGATGCAGGAGCAGTTAGGTTATAATCACTTCTTTATCTGGGTAATGATTTGCAGTGTTGTTCCCATCATTGCCGTTTTGCTGCTGAAAATCGATCCGGAATACGGGAAGAAAACTAAAAACTAAAAGATAAAAACTAAAATAGATATGAAAAATTGGACTACAACCCGTCACTTGTCACTTGTCACTTGTCACTTGTCACCCGTCACCCGTCACTTGTTGCTTGTCGCTATATGCTTTGCCTCTATGCTTTCTGTTAACGCACAAATAGCTCCCTCTCTTGTGGAGAGGGCGGGGGGAGAGGATATCATTGTCGGTGCAGAACAAACAGATGCTTATTTCCCGCTGTTGAAAGAGAAACGAGTAGCTCTTTTCTCTAACCATACGGGAATGGTAAAGGACAAACATTTGTTAGACGTTTTGGTAGAAAATAGGTTCAATGTAACGGCTATCTTTTCACCGGAGCATGGCTTCCGTGGCGATGCAGGAGCCGGTGATAAAGTTGCCAGTTCGGTCGATCCGAAAACCGGCGTACCGATTTTGTCTTTATACGATGGAAATCTCGGCAAACCGAGCAACGAATCCATGCAGAAGTTCGATTTGTTGATTGTGGATATACAGGATGTCGGCTTGCGGTTTTACACCTATTACGTCACGATGGTTAAATTGATGGATGCCTGCGCCGAACATCACAAAAAGGTAATTCTGCTCGACCGCCCCAATCCCAACGGACATTACGTAGATGGTCCAATACTCGACATGAAATTCAAATCAGGAGTAGGATGGCTGCCGATTCCGGTGGTTCACGGATTGACTTTGGGTGAACTCGCCACAATGGTCAACGGTGAAAAATGGCTCCCCGAAAATCGCGTCTGTGATTTGACGGTGATCAAATGCAAAAACTACACCCACCAGACCCTGTATCGCCTGCCTATTCCTCCTTCGCCGAACCTGCCGAATATGACATCTATTTATCTCTATCCATCTATCTGTTATTTTGAAGCTACGCCTGTGAGTTTGGGAAGAGGCACCGACCTTCCGTTCCAGATTTACGGACATCCTAATATGAAAGGTTATCGTTTTACCTTTACGCCCCGCAGTGTTCCGGGGGCGCTTAACCCTCCGCAAAAAGACAAACTTTGCTACGGAGTGAACCTCAGTACACTTTCCGACGAAGAAATTTGGAAGAAAGGAATTGACTTGAGCTATGTGATTGATGCCTACCGGAACTTGAACATGGATGATCATTTCTTTCGTCCTTTCTTTGAAAGCCTCATCGGAGTCGATTATGTCCGCAGAATGATCAGGCAAGGGAAAAGCGCCGATGAAATCAAAGCAGTGTGGAAAGAAGATGTAGTTAAATTCAAACAGCAACGCAAACCCTACTTGCTCTACGAGGATAATGATTAATGTATAATGTTTTAATGATTAATTAATTCATAACTCTTAATTCTTAATTTTTAATTTTTAATTAAAAAAAATGTCTCCCATCTTAATATTAATCACCATAGCAGTTTATTTCGCCGTATTGTATTCCCTGTCTTATATCACAGGCAGAAAAGCCGACAATGCAGGATTCTTTTCAGGTAACCGGAAAATGCCGTGGTATTTAGTAGCTTTTGGCACCATTGGCGCCGCCATATCGGGTGTTACTTTCGTTTCCGTTCCGGGTATGGTGGCGGTAAGCGGTTTTTCCTATATGCAAATGGTGTTGGGATTTGCAGTCGGATACTTGATTATCTCCTTTGTGCTGATTCCGCTGTATTACAAAATGAATCTGGTTTCCATTTATGGATATTTGGAAAACCGGTTCGGCATGACTTCCTATAAAACCGGC
>Ga0082212_10010120_pt1 | contig 12106 bp, 10 predicted proteins | sample TergutNt197P3_FD_71548 | JGI IMG/M metagenome (GOLD analysis project Ga0082212, IMG submission 71548) | Neocapritermes taracua P3 segment gut microbial communities from Petit-Saut dam, French Guiana - Nt197 P3 | ecosystem: Host-associated > Arthropoda: Insects > Digestive system > Gut ... | reverse complement strand
CAAACAACAGCACCTAAGTTCATCATATCCTCAGTCAACAGCGAAAATCCGTTAAAATCCTTAAAATCCGTGTCTAATTATTTCATGCATCATTTTAAGTCTATGTCCTTGCAGGTAAAACCAAAGATATAGTGTATATTGTGACTTTTTTTGTTCGAATTTGAGAGCTTAGTTCCTAATTGGAAAGAAAGTGGATTATGAACGATAAAAACTGGACTGCAGAACAAATAGATTCTTTCAGCAAAACTGGCGTTAATCTACTAGTGGCGGCGGGCGCCGGATCCGGCAAAACTGCTGTTTTAATTGAAAGAATAATTCGCCATTTGACCCAAGGGCTTTCCAGCGAGCCCCTAAGTGCGGACCGTCTTTTGGTGATCACCTTTACCAAAGCGGCGGCGGCGGAAATGAAGCAAAGACTGGCTTCTGCTCTCCAAAGAGAGCTGACTGCCCGGCCCAATGACAGGCATCTTCAGCTGCAAATGGCCCTTTTGCCCCAAGCCGCTATCAGCAATGTTCACTCATTTTGCCTGGATTTGATCCGCCAGCACTATTACCTGCTTGGCCTTTCTGCTGATTTTCGGGTGGCGGGCGAGCTGGAGCAGGCTCTTTTGGAGCAGGATGTCCTGGAACGCTTTATAGAGGCAGAATATGAAAAAGAGGATCCGCTTTTGCCCGCTCTGGCCGATGCTTATGGCGGCAGCCGGGACGACAGAGGCCTTTTGCGCTTGCTTCATCAAGTCTATTTATTCAGCCGCAGTCAGCCGCAACCGGATAAATGGCTGTTTGAGGCTGGAGAAAGTTTTTGTCAGGGCCATACTATTGATGATTATCCCTGGAGTGCTTTTTTAAGCTGCGAGATCAGGAGGGAGGTAGGTTTTGCACTGCAATCTTTGTATTCGGCCTATAAACTGGCTCACAATGACGAAGATTTTGCCTCCTGGTCCCGGCAGATCCAGCGGGAGATAGAGACGATCAGGGCCTTGAAACCTGATCCAAAGCTTTCCCTTTGGCCCCGGCAGCTGAGAATGGTAGAATTTTCCCGCTTACCTGCTGCCAATCGAGATGCCGATCCGGTATTGAAGGAAAGGATCAGCAAAGAACGGGATGGAGCTAAAAAGCGTTTTAAGGATTTGCTCTCTCAATTTTGCCGCCGTTTGCCGGAGACTTATGCCCGGGATCTGGCGGGCCTTGCCCCTTTGATGAGCCGTTTTTGTCAATTGGTTAAGGATTATAGTACAGCGCTGGAAAAGGAGAAAAGAAAACGCAATATCCTGGATTTCTCCGATATAGAGCATTTTTGCCTCCAATTACTGGAAGATAAAAAAAACGGAGTCGCTGCCGCCCTTTCGGAACGCTTCCATGAAGTGCTGGTAGATGAATACCAGGATATAAACGGGGTTCAGGAAAAAATCATCAGATTCTTATCCCGGGGCAATAATTGTTTTATGGTAGGGGATGTCAAGCAAAGCATTTATCGTTTCCGCCTGGCAGAACCTCAATTATTTATGGAAAAATTTACCATTTATGGTCGGGGAGAAGGAGGAAGCCGGGTAGACTTATTGAAGAATTTCCGCAGCTGCCGCCAAATTATTGACGGGATCAATTTTATTTTTCGTCAATTGATGAGCAAGGAAGCCGGAGAGATCGATTATAATGAGGAAGCCGCGTTGATAGCAGGCCGGGAAGAGGAAGGTGAAGCTATCGAAGTCAATCTTATCGATCTGTCCCGACGGGAGTCAGCGGAAAATGAAAGTGCTGAAGAAGAGGAGGAGGAAATCAGCGCCTTGCAAGCGGAAGCCCGCCTGATCGCCCAAAGAATCAAGGAATTGGAAAAACAGGGCTATAGCGCCTGTGATATGGCGATTTTACTTCGGGCCAGCCGTAACCGGGAGCAAATCGTTGCGGAGGAACTAGCTCTGCAAAATATAGAAACTCTTACCGGAACGGATCAGGGAGGCAGCTGGGAAGCCCCGGAAATAGCCCAAATTGTGGCTTTGCTCCAAATCATTGATAATCCTTACCAGGATATACCCCTGGCAGCTGCTTTGCGCTCACCTTTTGGCGGCTTTGATCTGGATGAACTGGCATCTCTGCGCCCCGTAAATAAAGAAAGCCTTTATCTGGCTCTTAAAGAGATTGCCCCGGCCAAGAAAAAGGCCCGGCGCTTTTTGGAACAATTGCAAAAGTGGCGGGATTTGGCCGGCAAAGAAAAGATATCGCTTTTGATCTGGCATATTTATCAAAAGAACGGCTTTTTCCCTCTGGTGGGGGCTTTGCCCCAAGGTCAGGCCCGGCAAAGTAAATTATTGGCTTTTTATGATCTGGCCCGGGAATATGAAGATACATCCTATAGAGGGCTATTTCGTTTTTTGGCTTATGTGGAGGAATTACGGGAGCGGGGAGATTTTGCGGGGCGGTTCAATTTGCCTCTGCAAGGTCAGGCTGTATCGATAATCAGTGTTCACCGCAGCAAAGGTTTGGAATTTCCTGTGGTTTTTCTGGCCGGTCTGGGTCACCCTTTTCGCCTTTCGGAACTGAGATCCGATTTGCTTTGGGATAAGGATTTTGGCCTGGGACCCCAAATCGTGGACCGGGATAAGCGCTATAAATATCCCAGCCTGGCCCATGAGGCTTTGGCCCGTAAGCTGCACCGGGAAGCTATCGCCGAGGAAATGCGGATATTCTATGTAGCCTGCACCCGGGCCCGGGATAAATTGATTTTGTCCGGCTCCGACCGGGATCTGGGGCGGGCGGCAGTACGTTGGGCTCAGACTGCCAACCGCAAAAAAGACTCTTTACCGTCCGGCGCCATTCTCAGCGACAGCAGAGCTTTGGATTGGTTAGGGAGGGCTTTGATCAGCCATCCGGATGCCAAAGCTTTGCGAAAACTTGCGGAGGCGGATCCGGCATTGCCCCTGCGAAAGGATAGCAGCTGCTGGAAACTAATGATTTGGAACAGGCAGGATATTATTCTTGATGAAAACTCAGAAGCTGCGATCATTGTTTCCCGGGAACCGGAGATGGTTGACCCTTTAGCGGTCAGAGCTGCTTTGGAATATCAATACCCTTATGAAAAAGCCTGCGGTTTTGCCGCCAAATGGGCGGTGAGCGCCCTCAACCGAAAGGCTGACCCGGATGAGCCGCTCCGGGAAATGTTTCCGCAAATAGAGGAAGAGGCTTTAAACTTGGAACCTTTGGGAAACGAATCATCAATAAGAAAAGATAATCAACCCGAATCTCAAATCTTGGATCTTAAATCCGGGCTGCCAAGCAGCCCAAAAGAGCGGGGGACATTATTTCACCGGGTCTTGCAATATCTGGATCTCAGCGACTATGCTGCTTTGAGCGGCAAGGAAGGGATCTGTCAAGCTTTGGATGAATTATCCTATAATGGTATTATTACCCAAGAAGAAGCAAGGCAGCTGGATCCGGAGGCGCTGGCCGGATTTTTTGCCTCATCTCTGGGGCAAAGAATAAGCCGGGCCCGGCAGTTACAGCGGGAGGCTGTTTTTACCTATGCCATTCCTGCCGCTGAATTGACAAATGATGCCGCCCCGGAGGACAAAATCCTGCTTCAAGGCGCCATTGACCTGGTTTTTGCGGAAGATGAGGGTTGGGTGATCGTGGATTATAAAACCGGAGGAAGGGGAGAAAGCCCGGAAAATCTCCGGGAAAAATATCAGCAACAGCTGCATCTCTATTGCCGGGCCTGGGGAGAGATCCAAAGCACGGCTGTAAAGAATGCTTATCTATATATGCTGGACGACGGAAGAATTATTTCGGTGATCTAGAGACTGACCAGGCACCAAAGGCTTTTTTCTCTCCATAACATATAGCAAAAGGCATGTGAGGGGGAAAAATCATGAATAATTTTCGTCGGGGAATGCCGCAATGGTTGAACAAGTTTTTAGAAGCCTGTCAAATGTCAAAAATTGGTAATGGGTTGATCCTGCTTACAATAGCCATTTTATTGATATCTCTTTTAGTAAGTCCTTCATTTTTAATTGTTATAGCCATATTTGCTTTATTTCTGTGGGCTTTACTATAATTAATTGCAATTTGGTTGTGGTTAAATGTGCAGATATAGATAAAAATTCAAAAAAAAATAATGGCGCAAGTCATTATTTTTTTGTTTTTGCGGGCATAATAAGATTGAACCCTTATCCAATCAAAGGATTTTTTTCCAAATTATCTTGGGGGAAGCATTATCACTGGATCTGATTCCCTTGTGGCTAAAGGAGGTGATATTTTGATGAACACGGTTTCTTGCCGGGTGGAGGAATGTGTTTATAATGACAATAACCTCTGCAAAGCAAAAAGCATCGAAGTCCGTTCTTCCGGCACTCTTTCAGTGCATAGTCCTGATAATACCGCCTGTGGAACCTTTCGCGATCACTAAGCAAAAATATTTATTAAGGAGGCACAAAAATGAATCAGTTGACCCAAAAAGAATTGATTTACCTGCATGATGCTCTTAACTCCGAAGCAAATGAAGTTACCAAATTCACCACAGCCGCCAATACTGTCAGCGATACCCAGGCCAAAACCCTGCTGAAAAACATTGCCGGCAACCATCAAAGCCATTTTGATACCTTGAAACGTTATATTGACACTGCCAGCATGCACTAAAGCAGAGGTCAGAGGACAGAGGACAGAGGACGGAAAGGGTGGGTTTTTGCTTTGCAAAAACAGTTAAAGCAAAAACTTGCTGACAAACAAGCGCTCTTATTTTAGAAAGGAGATTTCTGATAATGACAACTAAATTGGACGATAGAACTTTGCTTTGGGATTGCCTGAAGGATGAAAAATCCATTGCCAGTCACTACACCACCATGGCTACGGAAATAACCAATACCCAACTATTACAGGATACCATCAAGATTTGCCAGGATTCGATCCGGGCTAATCATGATATTTTCCATTTCATGAACCAAAGAGGCTGGTATCCTGTGCAGGTAGCTAATCCTCAGGATATTACCCAGGTCAAGAGCAGCGTGCAGCAAATGCAAAATAATATTTCCTATTTCAGCTAGAGCGGCTTTGCTGCAAGGGATTAGGGAGTAGGGGCTAGGGAGTAGAACAATTTGTTGTATTTGTCAAAACTTCTTACCCAAAAGTTACTAATAGTAAAAGGGGATGATCCGTCAGCTAATTTGAGGGATTATCCCTTTTTTGCAGGGAAAAAGCTACTAAGGATAGAAAAAAATGTTGACTTAACCATTTAAATTTAGGATAATAAGGATAAGATAATAAATGGGGTGTTTTTTTTGGCTGGGATTATTGATGAGATACTGCCCGATAGTATTGGGGAGGAATTGGAATTGGAGCCGAAGGATAAGCTTTTGGCTATCAATGGGCGCGAATTGGAAGATATTATTGATTACCGGTTTTTTAGCGCTGATGAGCATTTGGAACTCAAAATAGAAAAACCCGACGGTCAAATCTGGGTTTGTCAGGTGGAGAAGGATGAGGATGAAGATTTGGGTTTGGTTTTTAAGGCTGATGTTTTTGATCAGATCCGTTCTTGCCGTAATCATTGTATTTTTTGCTTCATTGACCAATTGCCGGCAAAACCCCGGCCCTCTTTGCTGATAAAAGATGATGATTATCGTATGTCCTTTTTGGAAGGCAATTTCATTACCGGTACCAATTTGACCCGGCGGGATATCCAGCGGATCATTCGCCTGGCCCTCAGTCCTCTTTATATCTCTATCCATGCTACGGATCCGCTTTTGCGGGGGCGGCTTTTAGGCCGCAGGGAAGCCCCTGTTCTGCCCCTTCTCCGCCAATTGCTGGCGGCGGGAATCGAGCTGCACGGACAAATAGTGATCTGTCCGGGGATCAATGACGGTCAGGCTCTGGCAGCTACTTTGGCTGATTTGGCTATGTTGAATCCCGGATTGGCTTCTTTGGCTTTGGTTCCGGTGGGGCTGACCCGCTATCAAAAAAATCCAAAACTGCGTCTTTTTACCAAGGAGGAAGCCCGCCTGTTACTTAACTATGTTCAGCCTTTGCAGGAGAAATATCTGCGGGAAACGGGTTCGGCTTGGCTCTATCCGGCGGATGAATTCTATCTGCTGGCAGAAGAGCCTTTTCCGGCTGCGGAGCATTATGATGATTTCTCTCAATTGGAAAACGGAGTAGGGCTCTCCGCCTATTTTATCAGCCAGTGGCAGGAAAAATACCAAAATTTACCAATTAATTTAGAGACAAAGCGTCAGGTGGGCCTGATCACCGGCCGGGCCGGGGAAAAAATTATAGCGCCATTGCTCAAAGATTTGCAAGATATTAGGGATTTGCAGGTAAATCTGTATGCAATAGAGAATACATTCTTTGGCAGTGAGGTCACAGTAAGCGGCCTTTTGACCGGCAGCTGCCTCAAAACAGCCTTAGCCGGCTGCCACCTGCCGCCGGAAATACTGTTACCTTCCTCTATGCTGAAATTCGCTGAAGAGATTTTCCTGGACGGAATGACGGTATCGCAGCTGGCAGCAGCTCTTGGGGTGAAAATACAGGTAGTGCCGGTAGATGGCGGCGAACTGCTAACTAACATAGTTAGAAACTAAGCTCTCAAATTCGAACAAAAAAAGTCACAATATACACTATATCTTTGGTTTTACCTGCAAGGGTGTAGACTTAAAATGATGCATGAAATAATTAGACACGGATTTTAAGGATTTTAACGGATTTTCGCTGTTGACTGAGGATATGATGAACTTAGGTGCTGTTGCTTGAGGAAAAAATAAAAAATAATTCAATGCTTTTTATAATAAAAAAATCCGTGCTAATCCGTTTTTAATCTGTGTAAATCCGTGTCCAATTTATTTTTATTGCTTTTCCAGTTTATCTGGGGTAGGAGTTAGGAGTTAGGAGTTAGGAGTTGTTGTAGTTTCGCTTTGCAAAACGATTATTTAAAAAGTCTTTTTTTAAAATCAAGAAAACGCGGAGCGTTTTCTCAAAAATTCCTCATTCCTCATTCCTCATTCCTCATTCCTCATTCCTCAATCTTACATCCAGCAGCATGAAGTCAAAAAAACAGTATCGGAGCCAGAAAATGAAACCAGTTGTCGCAATCGTCGGTCGGGCTAATGTGGGTAAGAGTACGCTTTTTAATCGTCTTTGCGGCAGCCGTCATGCTATTGTTGAGGATGTTTCCGGCGTTACCCGGGACCGGCTTTACCGGGATGGAGATTGGCTGGGCCGGGAATTTACCTTGATCGATACCGGCGGTATTGAATTTAATACCAAGGAGAACCCTTTTGCCGATAAGGTGAAAGAGCAGGCTGTTTTGGCTATTGATGAGGCGGATCTGATAATTTTCCTGGTGGATGCCAAAACCGGCGTCACCGATACCGATCAGGAAGTAGCCGGACTCTTGCGCCGTCAAAGCAAACCGGTTATTCTGGCGGTCAATAAGGTGGATAACTTTGCCGACCTAAGCCCTGTTTATGACTTTTATCAATTAGGAATAGGGGAACCTATCCCTATTTCTGCTACTCATGGGATGAATACCGGGGATTTGCTGGACACTATGGTTGCCCTCCTGCCCGAAGGCGAAGGTGAGGAAAAGGAAGGCGACTATCTGCCTCTTGCTTTGGTAGGCCGGCCCAATGTGGGTAAATCCTCCCTGGTAAACCGGCTTTTGAGAGAAGAAAGGGTCATTGTTTCCGATATTCCCGGCACCACCCGGGATGCTATTGACAGTGTTTTACAAAAAAACGGCCGGGAATATTTGATCATTGATACGGCCGGGATGCGCAAAAAGGGCAAAATCGCCGAAACCACCGAGCGTTACAGCGTAGCCAGAGGTTTAAAAGCAGTGAATCGCTGCGATGTGGCTATTTTAGTTCTGGATGCCGCAAGCGGTTTGGCCGAACAGGATAAAAAAATCGCCGGTTTTATTGATCAGGCCGGGAAAGGCCTGCTGATACTGGTCAATAAATGGGATCTGCCGGAAAAAGACGAAAAAACCATGGATCGTTTTGACGCTGATCTAAAGCAAGAGCTGGGTTTTGCTTCCTATGCCCTGACTTTATATGTTTCCGCCAAAAGCGGCAAGCGTTTGGATAAAATCCTCCCTCTGGCAGATTTTATCTCCGAGCAGCACAGCCGGCGGGTAGCGACTGCCCGTCTCAATGAAGTGATCCGGGAAGCTGTATTGCTGAATCCTCCCCCTTTAGATGGAGGACGAAGACTGAAACTGCTCTATGCCACCCAAGTAGGAGTCAAGCCCCCGACTATAGTGATTTTCGTCAATGAGCCCAAAATCCTCCACTTCTCCTACGAACGCTATATAGAAAACAAACTAAGAGAAAACTTCGGCTTCGCCGGCACCCCGATCCGTTTGCTTTGGCGCAAAAGAGAAAGAGAGGAGTAAAATTCATGCTAGGTAATACCTTAATAAGCTACATCTTGGCTATTCTCTTTGTCCTGGGCGCCTATGCCCTGGGCTCTGTATCCTCTGCCTATATTGTGACCAAGCTTTTCCTGGGTCAGGATATCCGGAAAATGGGCAGCGGCAATGTCGGCAGTACCAATGCTTTGCGGGTCGTGGGGGTCAAGGGTGCGATAATCGTCTTGATCATTGATATCGGCAAAGGGTTTCTGGCAGCCTGGCTGGGAACAATCCTTTTGAACAGTTTATTCGGGGTTATTATGGGGACAGCAGCGGTTTTCGGCCATGTTTTTCCTTTTTGGCTCAACTTTAAGGGAGGTAAAGGTGCGGCTACAGCCTTCGGCTTTCTTCTGGCGATCTGGCCTTTGGCCGCCTTTATCATTATCCTGGCTTGGGCTCTGATTATTCTTATCAGCCGCTATGTTTCTTTGGCTACCATCGCCGCAGCCATACTTGCCGTTATCTTCGGCTTTTGGAGCAGATTGGATCCTTTAGCGATAATTGTCATGGATATTGCCTTCTTATTGGTACTGCTGCGGCATAAAGATAATATTGGCCGTTTGCTGCGCAAAGAAGAGAGCAAACTTGGAAGAAGTTAATGCGGGCTTTGCCCGCAAGAGGCCAGAAGTCAGAGGAAAGAGTGTGTAGAAAAGCGCGACATCGTGCATTAGCTGTGACTTTGCACAGCAAAGGCCAGCTAGGTAAAAGACGCTTTTCATTTATTAAATCCTTGTTTTTTGCCGATGTTACTTGGGGGTGATTATTTGAAGATACATATTTTGGGCGCGGGTAGTTGGGGTACGGCTTTAGCGGTTCTTTTGTCTGATAATAAGCAGGATGTTTCTTTGTGGTCCTGGGATGAGAGCCAGGTAGAACTTTTGCTGGCTGAAAGAGAAAATAAAACCTTTTTGCCCGGTGTTGTTCTGCCCGGGGATATTCGGGTCTATCATGATCTTTGCCTTAGCGTTGATGCGGAAATGCTGGTGCTGGCTGTGCCTTCTCCGGCGGCAGAGGAGGTAGCCCGCCGGGTCCGGCCCTACCTGACTCCCGGAGCTATTGTGGTCAATGTAGCCAAGGGTTTTGCCTCCCGCGATCAAAGGCGCCTTTCTCAAGTGATCAAAGAGGAATTACCGGATTGCCGTTTTGCGGTTCTTTCCGGGCCCAGCCATGCCGAGGAAGTAGCCCGCCGCCTTCCCACTACAGTAGTTACCGCCGGCGAAGATGAAGAAGTTCTTTATCTGGTGCAGGAAGCTTTTATGAATGCAGTCTTTAGAGTCTATATCAATTATGATTTACCGGGGGTAGAGATTGCCGGAGCAGTCAAAAATGTCATTGCTTTGGCAACCGGGGTCAGTGATGGCCTTGACCTGGGGGATAATGCCAGAGCTGCTCTTATCACCCGGGGTTTGGCGGAAATCACCCGCTTGGGGCTGGCAATGGGGGCTCAAAGCGCTACCTTTTCCGGGTTGGCAGGGGTAGGGGACTTGATCGTGACCTGCGGCAGCTATCATAGCCGCAACCGCAGGGCCGGTATAGAAATCGGCAAAGGCCGTCTCCGGGAGGATGTGCTTTCCGAGATGGGCATGGTAGTAGAGGGTGTTTATGCCACGGAAAACGCCTACAAGCTGGCCCAAAAATATCAAGTGGATATGCCGATAACCGAGCAGATCAATCTTTTGCTCCAACACGTTGTTTCTCCCCGGGAATGCATGCATGCTTTGATGAACCGGTCCAAAACTGCTGAAATGCGGGGGGTAGAAACTGGGAGTTAGGAGTTAGGTGTTGTTTTATGTTGCAAGCGAGTAGTTTACGGGTCAAATATAATGTTTCTGATCAATATTGGGCTTTGGATGATCTCAGTTTTTACTTGGCGCCCGGGGAGCGGGTGGCGGTGTTGGGCGCAAACGGCGCCGGGAAATCTACCTTGCTTTTGACGGCAGTCGGCTTGCTTTGGCCCCGGGCGGGAGGTTTTTTTTTAGAGGGACAAGCTCTGACGAAAAAAAACATGCCGCAGATCCGGCAAAAGCTGGGCCTTCTTTGGCAAAATCCGGATGATCAGCTCTTTTTGCCTACGGTTTATGAGGATATTGCCTTCGGGCTCCGTAATTATGGTCTCAAGGAGGAGGAAATTGTCCGGCGTATTGATGATGTTTTAAAACAGCTCTCCATCTGCCATTTGCGGGACAGACTGAGCCATAAACTCTCAGGAGGAGAAAAAAGGCTGGCAGCCTTGGCCGGGATACTGGTGATGCAACCGAGTATTTTGCTCCTGGACGAACCGTCATCTTTTCTGGATCCCCGCTCCCGCCGGCGCTTAATAGAAATATTAGCCAATTTATCGCAAGCTATGCTGATCGCCAGTCATGATCTGGATTTAGCCCAAAAACTCTGCCCGAGGGCTTTATTATTAAAACAAGGCCGGCTGATAGCCGATGGCCCGACCCGGGAGTTGCTTGGGGATGAGGGGCTGCTTGAGGAAGGCGGTTTGTGAAGTGTGGAGTGTAAATAATTCACAGGAATATCAAGTGATCGTAAAATAGCAGCTTGCTGCTGCCCGTTGAGATTCTATAAATATAGAAAGGTGATTTATATGTTGAATCCGGAGGAAATAGTTGAGGGCTATGTACGGGTAGGGAAAAGTAAGGCGGAGCAGCCTTTGCTTAAGATGACACTTTTGGCTTTGCTGGCCGGGTTGATCGTGGCTTTGGGAGGAGTTACTACCAATAGCCTGGCTGCTACAATAGATAATCCTTCCCTTATTCGTCTGGTGGCCGGACTTTTATTTCCTTTTTGCCTGGCTATTATTATTTTGATCGGGGCGGAGCTTTTTACGGGTAATTGCCTGATCGCGATGAGCGTCCTTAGCCGTCAAACCGCTTTTCGATCCATGCTCTATAATTGGCTGGTGGTTTATCTGGGAAATCTGCTTGCCTCTTTTGCTGTTGCGGCAGCCCTGGTTTTTTCCGGGCAAATGGATTATGCCGGGGGGCAGATAGCTGTTTACAGCATCAAGCTGGCGGCCTATAAATGCAGCCTGCCTTTTTCTTCTGCCTTTATCTTCGGTATTTTCTGTAATATCCTGGTCTGTTTGGGGGTTTTGTGCAGCTTTTCTGCCAGGGACACTTTGGGAAAAATTGCCGGGGCTTATTTGCCGGTGGCTTTTTTTGTGATTTGCGGCTTTGAGCACAGCGTAGCCAATATGTATTATATTCCGGCAGGATTATTTGCCCTGAAAATTCCTCAATACACCGCCCTGGCCCTGGACGCCGGGATCAATACTACCTCCTTGACCTGGGCTTCCTTTTTACTTAAAAATCTGCTGCCGGTAAGTCTGGGCAATCTAATAGGAGGCCTGGCCTTCGGCTGCCTGATGTGGCTATGTTTCCGAACTGAAGCCAGAGGCTAGTACCATGTGTCAACTAAATCTTTGCAAAATCACTCCTAACGTCATCCCGGACTTGATCCGGGATCCCCTGCTTGCCTCCGGGGTATTCCGGGTCAAGTCCGCAATGACGGGAAAGCGAAAGTGGATGGTTTTAGATGTCACAGCCTACTGGAAGACGGAAGACAGAACGGGTAGCTTTGCTTTGGCAAAGCATTATTTCTACATATACCCGAGAACGAAAACATTTTCTATTAATCCGCCGAGGATTTTTGTCGTCAGGTGGTGCGGGAAAACCGCAGGAATGCTTGTTGCCTTTCAAGGTTTTC
>Ga0082212_10010119_pt1 | contig 12107 bp, 11 predicted proteins | sample TergutNt197P3_FD_71548 | JGI IMG/M metagenome (GOLD analysis project Ga0082212, IMG submission 71548) | Neocapritermes taracua P3 segment gut microbial communities from Petit-Saut dam, French Guiana - Nt197 P3 | ecosystem: Host-associated > Arthropoda: Insects > Digestive system > Gut ... | reverse complement strand
ATATTTGCGTTCATTCAAAACCGGGGATATCCGTATTACTCTGATAGCGTCTGATGGTTCTGTCCTTTTTGATAATTATCACGACGAATCGGAAATGGATAATCATCTTGACCGCCCTGAAGTGATACAGGCGATTAACGAATCGGTCGGAGAGAGCACACGAAGATCCGACACATTGTCACAAAGGACTCATTACTATGCCGTTCTGCTTGATGACGGAAACATCCTGCGTCTTTCAGCATCCAGCGACAGTATCTTTTCAATGGTTGTAAAGCTGATTTTCCCCGCGTTTGTCATAACGGCGGTGATATTTGTCTTGACTTCTTTTTTCGCGAAACTGACATCCGACAAAGTAGTGGAACCTATAAATAATATAGATTTATCTGATCCCCTTTCGAACGACGTATACGAAGAACTTTCTCCCCTGCTTTTAAGAATAGATAATCTTTTTTCTTCATTGAACCGTAAGACGAACGAGTTGATAAGGCAGCAGGAGGATTTCTCAGCGCTTATAAATACCATGCGCGAGGGTTTTATCCTGCTGGACGAAAACAGGAAAATAATCACGGCGAATAAAAGTGTATGCGGGTTGTTCGGAGTCGATGAAAACAGCGTAAAAGGACAAGATCTGTTAGCATTGAGCAGAAATCTGTTATTACTTGAAATCGCCGACCGCGCTCTGACCGGCGATGCGAACGACGTTTTAATTGAAATAGATTCAGGGAGTTATACATTTTTTGCCAACCCTATTGCAGAGGATGATAAACCTAAAGGATGTATAATCCTGATACTGGATATAACCGAACGTCAAAACGCAGAAAAAACGCGTCGTGAATTTTCCGCCAACGTTTCGCATGAACTCAAAACCCCGCTTCAGTCAATATCGGGATATGCCGAGCTTATTGAAAACGGCATCGCGAAAGAGGCGGATGTTCGCAGGTTTTCTTCAAAAATCCGATCCGAATCACTGCGCATGACCGCGCTTATCGAAGACATTATGAAAATCTCAAGACTTGACGAGGGGGTCCGGGAACTGCCGAGAGAGGAACTCGATCTTTTATCTCTCGCGGAAGAAGTAGCGGATTCATTTGATGAAATCGCAAGAGTCGGCGGCGTCGAGTTTTCAGTCGCCGGAGAGAATATTAAGATAGCAGGCGTAAAGACCATTATATCCGAGATGATTTATAATCTCGCGGATAACGCGATAAAATACAATAAACCCGGCGGCTCGGTAATAATAACCGTCGAAGAAGCGACAGGAAAAACGATTTTATCGGTTCGCGATACCGGCATCGGAATCCCCGAAGAACATCTTTCGAGGATATTTGAGCGATTTTACAGGGTCGATAAAAGCCGTTCACGGGAAGCCGGCGGGACAGGGTTGGGACTCTCTATCGTAAAGCATGGGGCGATTATTCATAACGCAGAAATTAATATTGAAAGCAAACCTGACAGGGGTACAGTTATAAGTATCTCGTTCCCTCATTAGTTTTTTATTGTGTTTTTTCCTGATATTCAGTTATAATGTTTAAAACCGAATTATCAGGGAGTTATTATGGCTAAGGTCAAGTGGGATCCCGGAACCATGCTCTCACCTCTGCCGGCGGCGCTTATTTCTTGCGGGACAATGGAACACCCTAATGTGATGACCGCCGCTTGGACCGGAATAATCAACTCAAATCCTCCCAAAGCGTATGTCTCAATAAGACCCGGCAGATTATCCCATCAACTAATTTCGGAAAATAAGTTCTTTGTAATAAACGTGGCGGGAGAAAAGCTGAAATACGCCGTCGACTTCTGCGGAGTTAAATCCGGACGCGATACAGATAAATTCACAGCATGCCAGCTTACGGCGCAGGAATCGTTTGAGGTAGAGAGTCCCTCAATACTCGAGTCTCCCGTCTCAATGGAATGCAGGGTCTTTCAGGTTATCAGACTCGGAAGTCACGATATGTTTCTCGCGGATATCGTCGCGGTTTCGGTCGAGGATTCTTTGCTTGAGAACAACCGCTTGGCGCTCGAAAAGGCGGGAGTGGTTTCGTATATACACGGAGAATACTACGCTCCGGGAGAGTATATCGGGCATTTCGGATGGACGGTAAAAAAGAATAAAAAGATCGGGAAATAGTTTGTGTAATCTCTAAGTTATAATCCCAGTATTGATAATAAAGAGGATTCATTATGAAACTTAACAACAAAAGAACTGTTTTTGTCGGACTTGCTTTTATGTCAATTTGCGCCTTTTGGCAGATTTATGACAATATTATCCCGCTGATGCTTGAGAATACCTTTGGGCTGAGCGCGACGATGACCGGGTTCATCATGGGCATAGATAACATTTTAGCGTTATTTATGCTGCCGCTGTTCGGGGCTATCTCAGACAGAACGGTGACCAAAAGAGGCAGAAGGATGCCGTATATAGTTATCGGAACTATCGTTGCCGCGGTATGCGCGGTAATTCTTCCGCTCGCTCAGCAGAAAAAAAGTTTTGTTATGTTTATGGTCACATTAGGGGTAGTATTAATAGCTATGTCTGTATACCGCAGTCCCGCAGTCGCGTTGATGCCGGACGTGACGATAAAACCATTGCGCAGTAAAGCCAACGCGATCATCAATTTGATGGGAGCTATCGGCGGAGCGCTTATGCTCGCCATTACCCCCTATCTCGTGATATCCGGTAACGAGGTCAAAGAAGATAACTACATATTTTTGTTTTCGGTGCTCGCGGCTTTTATGATGATATGTATCGCTGTGCTGGTCTATACCATAAACGAACCCGCTTGTGTCGCCGAGATGCGTTCACTTAGTGCGGAATACGGCATTGATGAAACCTCTTCAGAAAACACCGGAACGGATGAAAAGATGAAAATGGAACCGGGAATAAGGAAGAGTTTCCTGTTGATCCTCTTCAGCATTTTTCTTTGGTTTATGGGTTATAACGCCGTCACTACAGGATTTACGCGTTACGCTCAGAACGTTTGGAACAAGGGAGTCGGAAACGCCGCGATGATTCTGTTGGTCGCGCAGGCAGCCGCTATCATCTCGTACATCCCTGTCGGAATGATAGCTTCCAGAATAGGACGGAAAAAGACTATACTCAGCGGAATAGTAATGCTCGCGGTCGCGTTCGGAGCGTCGCTGTTCTTTAAGGATTTCTCGTACCTCATGTTTGTCTTTTTCGCTCTTGCCGGGATTGCCTGGGCGTTTATAAATGTCAACAGTTACCCTATGGTGGTGGAGATGAGCAGAGGCCCCAACATCGGGAAGTATACCGGGTTTTACTATTTCTTCAGTATGGCGGCGCAATCGGTTACTCCCGCGTTTTCAGGCGTATTCGTCGACGCTTTCGGCTGGAGGACATTGTTCCCGTACGGCAGTATTTTCGTGGCTCTTTCATTTGTGACCATGCTGTATGTCAAACATGGGGACAGCCGCCCCGAACAACCGAAGAGCAAGCTCGAAGCTTTTGACGTGGATGATTAAATCGCAATTATTACAATGCCGATAATCACAACTAAAATACCCGATATTTTTTTACGCGTCAGTTTTTCTTTCAGCACGACGGCACTCATCGAGACGGTAAATAACAGCGCCGCGGCGTCAGCGACGGGAGCGTAGCTGAAGGGGAGCGCGCGAAAGGCGAACAATGAGGCCGCCATTGAGGCGAGCATAACGGTGTATCCGGATAGAACACGCAGATTCAAATACTGTTTTATACGGGTTGGGTATTCCTTTACCGCAGCTGTTTTTAACAGCAGCTGCGCGAGTGAAGCGATAAAAGTGCCGAAAACAAGAACGATGAGTGACAGAAAAATTTTATCCATCGTCGCTCACCACCAACATCACGCCGACTATTATTACTATTACCCCGGCTATTTGTTTTATTGTTATCTTTTCCGCAAAGACGAAAAATGAAAACAGAGTGTTCCAGAGAAATACTGCCGAGCGGTTTATATACGCAGTTGAGAGGGCAAGAAAATTAAGAACCCGCTGCCATATCAACGCGTAAAGCATCAGCGACAGCAGCGAGAGACAGCAAAACAAAAAAAACCGGAGAGAAAACAGCCCTGTTCCCGCGGCGAGCTTAATAAATACCGCTGAAACCGAATATATTAAAACGCCTGTATGCAGAACAAGAAGATGTTTGGATTTCATTTCAGCTTTTCCGGTCATCTTCTCCCCCGGTGTTTAAAGTTTCACGCACAACATACTGCGGCATACTGCTCACGGTCATATAAGTCCTGCCGATATACTCACCCAGCAAACCCAGCATGATCATTATCATCCCGCCAAGCAGCAGCATCACCGCCATTATCGAGGTAAACCCCACAGCGACGTCCGGGCTGACAAGCTTTATCACGGTGAGGAAAATACCATAGATAAATCCGGCAATGGCTGTAAACGCTCCGATACCTGTCGCTACTCGTATGGGTTTCATTGTAAAGTTGGTAAAACTCGACATCCACATCGATAACATTTTTTTTAACGTATATCCGCTGCTTCCGGATATACGGTCACGGTGCTGCTCAATATCGACATTGGTCACCTTTGTCGTCACTGACATCATATACCCGCCCCTCGAAACGAAAGGGCTTTTGTACTCAACTAATTGTTTCGCGCAGAACTTTGAGAGAGCAAAATAACTGCTCAGGGTAATCCCTTTGATTTTTGTACCGTTGAATTCAGATATCGCGTTGTGTATTTTACTGAAAAGTTTTTTTGAGGTACTGTGATGCTTCTCATAAAACCGACCGTAAACAAGATCGTAACCTTCAGATATCTTATCTACCAGTTTATACAACTCATTCGCCGGATGCTGTCCGTCGTCATCCATAAATACGCAGACATCTCCTTTGACAAATGGAAGCGCCGCGAGGGTGGCGGCTTCCTGACCGCAGTTGCGGGAGAGAGATACCCCGATTATTCTTTTGTCAGATTCCGCTAGATCTCTTATGACTTCAAAAGTGTTGTCGGGGGAACAGTCGTTAACCAGAACGAATTGATAATCTACCTCTTCCCTGACAAGGATTTCCTTTTTGACCTCCTCCACTACTGCCGATATAGTATCCGCAGAGCGGTAACAGGGTATGGCGACGGTAACTGTCATGCTGAATGTACCTTTCTTTTTTCCATAGGTTCCCCGGTATAGAGCCCTGAATAGAAACGTTTTTCAAATCCGGCGTTTTTTGTTTGTTTCGCGATTTCATCGATATCATAACCGACTCTGCAAAGTTCTATACTCAGATCATCATACAATATCGCATACGCGGCACGCGGGTCTTTATCCCGGGGTTGACCAACCGCACCCGGATTGCAGAACCGTTTACCGCCGCTCTCGGTATACTGTTGTTTGTGTGTATGTCCGCATAAAAAAAGCGTAACATCTTCCGGATACTCCGAATAATCCGGTTCTTCTGTATATTCCTCGAGAAAATCAATAAGTCCCCCGTGAACCGCGTAGAAAAGAGGTTCTCTCATTGTGAGCGGACAGACCGAAAGCCATCTCAGGTTTTCAGGGGTTATGACGCTTCTCTGATACTTGATCGCCATGTCTACCGACGCAGAACGCCCGCAATCGAGGTTGTTTATCAGGTAGTTGTCGTGATTGCCGAGGATATTTCTTATCGAATGCTTTTTCAGAAGGTCGATACATTCGTTGACCATAGGATAGTATCCGGCAACATCGCCAAGCGAGTATACCGTGTTTATCTCCTTCTTTTCGAGAACCTCCAGCACCGCCGATAGTGCGGGAAGGTTACCGTGGATATCCGAGATGAATCCTATCATTCCTCAATAATCCAATCAGCTATATATCGTAAGGCTTTTCCGTTTTTAATAACAGATTTCTCCGGCAGTCTGTTTTCGAGAAAGTAATCGATGCACATCTCAGCCTCATTATATCCCATCTTGCTTCGTATGGAAACCGAGGAGGATATCCGCGGGTTAACCTCGAGAAGAAAGACAGAGTTTTTATCCTTCCTGAATTGGTAGTTAACGGGGCCTGTAGGTTTCAGCGCCTTGGTTATTCTTTGGCAGGCGATTTCAAGGGCAGGGTCATCGACGACCCAGGCTTTTGCGGTAGCTCCCTCCTGTGAAAGTTTTCGCCTCAGACAGATTGAATTCAGTATTTTCCCGCTGCCATCCGCGAACACCCCGGCAGTATATTCGTTTTCCTCGTCCGAAACTATACGCTGCGCCATAAAATTCCCGCCGAGTTTCTTTTTGTGATAATCGAAGTCCTCTTTGGTTTGGATCGCGACTATCCCTTTCCCCGCCCTCGAAACACGGGGTTTGATGAGGAACGGTTCCCCGAAAAGCTTGCGGATATCCTCGTATTCTCCCTCACTCGCCGAGTCTATGGAGTATTCCCGAAGATCGTTTTCCGCAAGCCATTTTCCGGTAAGCCATTTATCGTTCGAGATATCAATTATATCTTTACTATCAACAACGAGTTTGTCGAGATAATCACCGAGAACAACGCGGTTGTTTGAGACCGCGTCTATTTCCTGCTCTATCCCGAAAAGAACAAGGTCTACGTGTTTTTCATCGATGGTTTTTTTCAGAAAGTCAATATAATGCCCGCTCGCGGCAGGTTCGGCGATAATAAAATCATCGGCGAAATATCTGCCCACCGCGTCATCGAATATATCGCAGCCGATAATATTCAGGTCGTATCCCGATAACCTCAGCGATTCTATTATCCCATAGCCGACAATAGCGCCGACGGCGGTTACAAGAATGTTATACTTATTTTTACAAAATGATTTCATTAATCTCAATCCTTTTGCTGAATCAGAGGGGATTGCACATGAACCGGCTGCATGTACGCGGGTTCGGGGTGTACCTCTGTGTCGGCGGAGAGTTTCATCTCGACAAATAACGGACTGTCATTTTTCAGCAATGGTTCTATTCCGGCTACTTCATCGGCTGATGTGATCGCCGCATACGGGATGCCGTAACTCTCGGAAAGCAGCCTATAATCCGGCGACCCGAATCCTTCTACCGACCCGACAGCATTTTTAAAAACAATAGCCTGATAGGTCCTTATCAATCCGAGTGATTGATTGTTCATCAGAAGTATTTTCACAGGTAGCTTTTCCCTTGCGACGGTTCCTAATTCCTGAAGGTTCATCTGGAGTCCTCCGTCGCCGGTAATAGCAAGAGCTTTGGTGTTTGAGGCGTATACCGCGCCTATTGCCGCCGGAAGGGAAAACCCCATCGCTCCGAGACCTCCGGAGTTCAAAAGACGCATGTTGTCCCGCAGATATACGGACTGAGCAGTCCACATCTGGTTTTGCCCGACATCCCCGATAATTATATCACTTCCCGCCATTGCCATACTCGCAGCTCTGATCACGGCGTTGGGCAGGGTTTTGGGGTCATCGTCTGAAAACGGAGGATATACGGTCTTAAGCTTTTCAAGGGTGCAATGCCACGCGGGGTTACTGTTCGAATACGAAACCGAAATCTTTGATAAAGCCTTAATGAAATCGCCGCAGTCCCCACATATCGAAATATGAGGGAAGGTTTTGTTCTTGAGTTCATTCCGGTCGATGTCTATGTGGACTATTTTGGCGTTTTTCGCGAATTCGAAAGGAAATTCTCCCGTTTGCCGCGTATCGAGGCGTGAACCCAGCGCAATCAAAAGATCACATTCTCTGACCGCGAGATTGGCGTAACGGTTGCCGTAAGAACCTATAAATCCGTAGAAACGTTTGTCGTCATGCGGCAGGATATCAAGTCCGTTCAGAGAGGCGACCGCCGCGAGGTCAAAACGCTGTATAAGCTCCGAAAGGGCAGGGTCATTTTTCAGCTTTCTCGCGCCTCCCCCAAGCAACAGTAACGGGCGGTTCGCTGTCTTCAGCACATCGAAGACTTCATTTACCTCCGAAGGAAGTATTTGAGCGTGGTCATATTCCGTACCCGCGGCGAAAACAGCTATCGACTTGAGATCGATATCCGCCGACTGGATATTATGAGGAATGTCAAGAAGAACCGGACCGGGGCGGCCGTTCTTTGCGAGAAACAAAGCTTTTTCAAGCTGAAACCGGATGTCCTCTGCGTCTAATACTGTAACGGCGTATTTCGTAAATCCGCCGACCGTACCGGCGATGTCAAACTCCTGAAATCCGTTCTGCCGTATATCCTTAACGGTTCGCAGCGCCTTTGAGTTTAGTTGCCCTGTCAGAAACACAACAGGCACGGAATCCAGCCACGCGTTGGCGATACCGCTGATAAGGTTTATCGCGCCGGGTCCGCCGGAAGTGACGGCGCAGCCAAGCTTTCCTGATACTACTGAATAGGCGTTGGCGGCAAACGCAGAGGCCTGTTCGTGATGGTTCTGGACATATCGGATATCGCCGGATCCGGCTATAGAATTTATGAGGTGCGTAACGTTGCTGCCCTGGAATCCAAAGACGGCTGTTATCCCTTCACTTTTCAGTTTTTTCGCTATATAGTCGGTGACTTTCATACATCATTCCCCGAACCGAAAATATACTCCGGCGCGTCAGATCCTGTCATAAAAAGCAGATCCAAAATGCTGACATTATGATTAAACGGAGGGAAAAGCTGGGGATACTCGGGATAGCTGTATTCCATATACTCTAATTTTATTCCCGCTTCTATAAATTTATTCTCATCCATAAAAGCTTTCGACGAAGGTCCGTTGATGAAGACGTCACATCCGAGCGCAGCACAAATCTTTATCACCTTTTCACCGTCTTTGCCTCCGCTCATCGCGAGCTCCCGGGCGTTGACGAATTCGGTCTTTATGTCGAGTACGTGGCAGATATACTTTGTCATAAATATATTCATCTCGGAGAGATTTTCCCAGCGCTTTGCAAGATAAAAATCATGAAGAAGCTGTCTGTAGTCGTCTATAAACGGGGCTTTCGCGTAATTTAACGACAGAGTTTTATGGTGTTTACGCTGCCAGCCAGGGTTTTGGTCTATTATCACATCCTGTATAAGCTGTGTCTGTCTGCCCCGGGTTATTACCGGAACCGAGAGCCAGATATCTCCGTTGGCGGAAGGTATTCTATTGCGGCTGCGCCAATCCCTTTTGGTATACTGTACATCGTCGTAAAACACAAAAACATCCACTCTGTTGATAAGGTCGAATACGCCTTTCCAGGGGATATAATTTGGTTGAAGCATCGCGACACTTTTCATAGGCAGATTACTAAAAGAATTCCTTAACGGAGTTGACGATATGCTCGCATTCGGATTCGGAAAGATCGGGAAAAAGCGGAAGACGGAGCAACCGCGAGGCATATTCCTCTGTCAGCGGCAGATCCTCCGGTCTGTTTCCCAGAGCTAGTCCGATAGATGCCGAATGCAAAGGCACATAATGGAACACGGCTCCGACACCTTTTTCGCGCAGAAACTGCATCAGATGATCGCGTTCGGCGCCGGAGTTGAGAATTATGTAAAAAATATGGGCATTGTGACCGGCATATTCGGGAACTACGGGACGGCGGAGTTTACCTTCTTCTTCAAGGTCAATTAACCCGTTATTAAAGTAATTCCACGCGCACATGCGTTTATTCATAATTTCTTCGAATCGGGATAACTGACCGAATAGCATTGCCGCGAGAACATCCGACGGCAAAAAGCTCGATCCTATACCCTGCCATGTATACTTATCAACTTCCCCTCGAAAGAAACGGCTGCGGTCGGTCCCCTTTTCACGAAGAATCTCAGCTTTTTTAATAAGTTCCGGATCCTTTATACATATGGCTCCGCCTTCGCCCATCACGTAATTTTTAGTTTCGTGAAAGGAAAAGCATGAGAAATCCGCGTCGGAACCGGCCGGGCGGCCTTTGTATGTACTGCCTACCGCCTGAGCGGCGTCCTCTACGACAACAAGGTTGTGCTTTTTCGCGAGTTTATTTATTTCGTCAATATCACACGGAATACCCGCGTAGTCTATAGGAACTATAGCCTTGGTTTTATCGCAAATAAGAGCGGCGATGTGTTTCGGATCGGCATTCATTGTATGAGGATCTACTTCACAGAAACGCGGTATGGCTCCGCGGAGAAGAAATGCGTTCGCGGTCGAGGCAAACGTAAAGGACGGCAGAATTACTTCATCCCCGGCTTTTATCCCCGAAAGCATCGCCGCGAACTCCAGCGCGTCGGTGCAAGAGGTGGTGAGCATGATGTTTTTAAGGCCGGTCTTCTCCATCAATAACGCGGTCGCGCGTTTGGTAAAAGGTCCATCTCCACATACACTGCCTCTAATGGCCTGGCTGATATACTCTTCTTCAACCTCTGTAATGGAAGTCTTGCAGAAATGGATCATATATTCTCTCCGCTACTATTTATACCTGAGCTGTAATGAGTGTATTATACACAACAAGGCGGTATTTCGCAATTATACCTGTTTACCACCGAGCTGTGATTTGCTATAATCTACGCGTACTGCGTTCACAATTAACGGAGATTAAGAGTGTCTCAAGAAAAATTCAGAAAATCATTATTTCCAATAAACGAACACCGCATTAATGACCGTCTCACGATCGCTTCGGTCTTTCTTTTCAATCTATTAGTTGCGGCTGTATGTATTCTCTTTTTTGTCCCGAGGGCGTTGAATAACGATGATTGGATAATTCACGGTATAACATCCGGCGCCTACGGCGAGTATTCCGCCATAACCGCGCACACTAACATTATTCTCTCGTCCTTTCTTATGCTTCTGCAAAAACATCTTCCCGGGATAAATTGGTTCGCTGTAGTCGAGATGATATTGTGCTGGTTCGCATTCAGCCTCGCAGGAGCTGCGGTAATATCACGCAACAGGAATCCGGCAGGGGTTTCATTGGCTGTAATCATCGGGTTGTTCGCGGCTCCGGATTTCTATATAAATATCCACAACACCAAACTCACTCCCGTGCTCGCCGCCGCGGGACTTTCGGCGCTTATTATCGGAGTCCTCAACCACCGGCCGTTTTTTATCTTGTCAGGTTGGATTATAGCGCTTTTTTCAAGTTTTATTCGCTTCAACGCGTTTCTTATCGGCGCGTTGTTCGCTGCCGGAACGGGTATTGCCATACTGCTTGAAAGAAACGCCGTCCGTGAAAATAAAACTCTCAGGATCGATAAGAGAAAAAAGGATATCTATATATCCCCGATCGAACCCCGGATCATGGAGTGGTGGACAAAAAACCGGAGGCTGATAATCTTTGTTTTGTTGTTTTTCGCATCGTCGGTGTTCTTCGCGGCTGTCGATTATATTTTTTAGCTTGCCCATATCCGCGCGCTTGCTTATCTTCTCGAACTTCACGGTTACGGCGTTGCTTCCGGGTTGTTTCGTCTGTTTATCCACCGGTTTGTCGGACAGCCACAGCGTCATATCTTTGGCGAGCATTTTCGGGAACTTCGTTTCGCCGAATACATCACCATTTACGTTTTTCCACTTATTGCCGCCGTCCACGCTGTACGCCGCGACGGAGAACTGAGACGGGAGAGAGACGGTTTCCGCCGTGAGGTTGATATGCGGCGCGGGTTCGTCGTATAAGCTGACCGTGCCGTCGGTTTTGCTTATCATTTCGCTGAATATCATGCCGGGATTGAGGTTATCCTTTATGCCGTGGACGTAATCTATGTAGCTCTCATAATACTCGCTCCATGAGCGGTAGTCGGTTTGCCCTTTGCGGTAATTGTCCAGCGGACGGTCATAATGGCCATAACTGACCCTGTAATACCCACCGGTTTGGAGGTCTGAGGAACCCCATGTCGGGTCGTATAGCCGTATATCACCGTTATTATAGGTGAGATTCCACGCATGGGCACCGCTCGGCACGCCGCCGACATCACCCATCATATACGGCACATCAAGCCCCATGCGAAGACAGAGCATCGACAGGGCAAGCGCGTAACCGTTGCAGACCGCTTTTTTTTCTACCAACGCGCAATAAGCGCGCTGTCCAGTGTGAGCGTCTGAACCATATTCTACCGTAGCCGCTATGTAATCGTGCGCTTTCTTTAGCTTATCTTCGTCGGTATCCGAATAAATATATGTATTAACCTTGTCTAAAACATCTCCTATCACATCTTCTTCCAAGAGTTCTTCTGCGGTTTCCCACTCCTCAACCCAGTGCATT
>Ga0082212_10010118_pt1 | contig 12107 bp, 4 predicted proteins | sample TergutNt197P3_FD_71548 | JGI IMG/M metagenome (GOLD analysis project Ga0082212, IMG submission 71548) | Neocapritermes taracua P3 segment gut microbial communities from Petit-Saut dam, French Guiana - Nt197 P3 | ecosystem: Host-associated > Arthropoda: Insects > Digestive system > Gut ... | reverse complement strand
TGAAAATCGGCGACTGGTGGTACGTGTATTACGACTGCTACCGTCTAAACCGGTACGGCGGCGTCCGCTCAAAAGACCTGAAAACCTGGGAAAACATCACCGACCGACTGTCGTTCCCCAAAGGAGCCAGGCACGGTACGACGTTCGAGATCGATGCGGAAATCGTTGAGGGACTCAAAAAACTCAATTGACAATTCCTGTACTATTCCTTAATCAAGTCATAGCGGCAAGAGATTTTTGCTAAAAATTCATGCCCCTTTCTGGCTTTGCTGGATTATGGATGAGCTTACACGACGTGCTCCGATTGATTTCTTTCACCAAACAACGTGAACGGAGCAGCCTGAGCGATTTTGACAGGGATGATTTGCCCGACGAGTTTTGGTGAACCGTCGAACACGACGATTCGGTCACAGGGCGTGCGGCCAGTCAGTTGCACGGTTTCGTGCTTATCTTGTGTGTTGTCGGGCAAGTCGATTTGCACAAGATCGGGAGAGGTTTCAGCAACGTTTTGTTGTTTTGCGGTGTTTTTGCTGACGCCTTCGACGAGAATTTCGACCGTTTGTCCGATCATCGCCGTGTTGAGTTCGAGGCTGATCGCGTTTTGAACGGCGAGCAGTTCGTTGTTGCGGCGTTTTTTGACCGCTTCGGGTACGTCATCAGCGAACAACTCGGCGGCCTTCGTGCCGGGACGCTCACTGTACTTGAAGATGAAACTGTTCTTGAACCGGCCATAGCGCACCAGATCGACCGTTTGCTGATATTCGTCGTCCGTTTCGCCGCAAAAGCCGACGATGAAATCGCTGGTCACCGCCGCACCGGGAATCGTCGCATTAATTCTGTCGAGCAAATCGCGGTATTCCCCGGCGGCGTAATGCCGCTTCATGCGTTGCAGAACCGTGTTCGAGCCGCTCTGCGCCGGGACATGGATAAACGGCATGACCTTCGGCAAATCACGAATCGCTTGCAACAGATCATCGGTCATGCCACGCGGGTAACTTGTCACGAATCGTACGCGACGGATACCGTCGATGTTTTCGATCATCTCGAACAAGTCTTGCAATCGCCACACGTTATCGGTACTCCGATCCAACGACACTGTTTCGCTTTGTTTGTAACGGTAACTATTGACCGTCTGGCCGATCAGCGTGACCTCAATGCAACCCTGATCGGCGAGTTGGCGGATTTCGGCCTCGATTTCGCGCGGCGGGCGGCTTTGTTCCGGCCCGCGAACACCCGGCACGATGCAGTAACTGCAAAACTTGTCACAACCGAACATAATGCGCACCATCGCCTGATACGGATTGCTTCTGGCTCGCAAAAGACGCTGCGGGTCGAATTGCCGGAAGCTGTCTTTGACTTCAAAGGGACGAGGGGTAAGGGGCGAGGGGCGAGAGTCACGGTGGTTAGCGAGGGGGTTTATCTCCAGTTGATGAAAATCAATAGTCCCCTCGTCCCTCGTTCCTCGTCCCTCGCCCCTCATTCGGTCGAGGCTGACTGCAATTTGTCTTCCTTGTTTTTCTTCGACAGCCTGAACCAGGTCGGGCAATTTCCGGAGTTGCCCGGGGCCGAGTACGATGTCAACGTGCGGGGCGCGTTTGAAGATCACCTCTTTGTCCTTTTGTGCCATACAGCCCATGACGCCGATGATCGAACCCGGCTTTTGATCCTTCCAATGCTTGAGCCGACCGAGGGCACTATAGACTTTGTCTTCCGCATGTTGCCGCACGCTGCACGTGTTGAACAGTACGATGTCGGCGTAGCGTTTCGCGGACACCGGCTGATAACCGGCCTCCATCAGTCCGGCCGTCGCCAGCTCACTGTCCAAAACGTTCATCTGGCAGCCGACCGTCTCAATATAGAATTTCAATCGCATAGTTGTTTCAGTTTACGCGATTTTGACGGTTTTACAAGATGCGGCACAGTTCTTGGAACGATTGGCCATTCCTCACCAGAATTTCAGACGATTGACCCACCCGGTCAAGGTTGACTTTTTGGGTTCTTCGGAAATTCTGGGAGTTTCCGTATCGACCGGGGACGTGACCGGCGGCGGGGGATTAGCGGCGGCCTGTTGCGCGAGCAATTCATCAATGTTCGGCATACATTCGGCTAGTAATTGCGACCAATAGCCTTCGAGAATGTCCAGCGTTTCGGACACATGCCCTTCACCGATATGGTAGATGGTGCTGCTCAAAACGTGAGAGAAAAATGTTCGTTCCTCGTCGGTCAGCGCAAGGTGGGACAGTCGCAGGTCATCGACCCAGACCGACGCATTACCGAACAGTTCCAGCGAGACGGTGAGTGAGTCAAGTCTCGTCAGCGGCAGGTCCCGAAACGGAACCTTCACTGCGTGCCATCGAATACCGTCGGCAGGGGGTGTTTGCGAAATGGCATTCCAAATGGCCGGACCGATGGTTGCCGACCGGACGAAGGGCTGGTTGTGATGCTGCCCCCGGATCACAAGCCGGAACGGCAACTGTTTTACATCCTGTGAAACACCGACCCAGAGCGACACAAACAGCCGCCCCGTCCGTGGGGCGTCGAATGGTACACTGGTCACGCGACCGCCGCTTTGTTGCGCTGTCAGATGCAAGCAGCGAGAACCTTCGCGGCAGGGACGATCTTCGACCTCGGCATGAAACGTTGTGTCGCCTTCGACAAACCAACCGGGAATGGCCGTCGCACTTTCAAGATTCTGCAACGGACCGGCAACCGTCGCATCGGTATTGGCCGTGTTGCCGCCGTTTCGTCCGGCAAACAGATTTCCGATTGACGGCAGGGCGATCGCGGAAAAAGGACGCGGACGCGTGTAGGAGGGTTTTGTTGTACTTGGGGGTGTATTACCCGATGCTGCGGCCTGAGCAAGCTGCCGTTGCTCGTTGAGAAACTGCTGCCACTGCACGGGTGTCATCTCAAAATTGCCGTTGGGCAGCCTGTCCCATTCCAAGCCGTCCCGCAAAAACAGGATTCGGTCTTTGAATTGCCGGAACTGCTTTGCAAGCTGCCCATTGGTACCGATGATATATGCAGGCGGACTGACTTCCAACCGGTTCGGTTTCGCGCCGGTGTCGGAAACGGCAAAAGCGACGAAATCATAAGGCCGTAATGTTTGCGACCACTCAAGGCCGCCCGAAGCGATTCGCGAATTTCCGCCGTCGCGCAATGTTGCCAGTGGAATGATACGGCTGCCCGAACCGGCGTCAAAAAATACCCGGACAGGGACCGAAAATGCGGCCCCGTTGACGAGGTAACAGAATGTACCGCTTTCGGTATTTGCGTAACGAAGCGTGACCGGCTGCGTCACGGTTTTACTATCGTCAAATTTCAGGAACGGCACTCGCGGCAACTTTTGGTATTGTATCGCCATATCGCGGACTGCATCCTCTTCGCCGAGCGGTAAAGACACACCGCCGTCGAAAAACGCCGTAATATCATGGTCGGCCAATTGGCGGACAAATCGCTTGCGATTTTGATAATCGGCGGGCGCAGCCGTCGTTGTGAACCGGCTTTGTGCCGGTTGAAACGGTGATTTTGCATCGAACGCCGGAAGTGTGAGTTCGATGGGCTGGTGATAAAACAAACCGGCAGCCATGTTCGACGGCCCGGCAAGCTGTTGAAAGACGGTGGCGGTGTCTTTGGTGTGCGACAGTTCAAGATTCGTCGCGATGCCGGCCAGATTATTGTCAGCCATGATTTTTTCGGGACGCATGAAAACGATGTTCGGATTGCTGCGATACGCCGCAATGTCGAACCCGTGCAAAGCCAGCACGTTGGCGGCATTTCCCGGTTTTTCCAACGATGGGAAAAACGTTCGCTGCGTCAGGGGGCTGTCGAACATTTTCGCACCGGCGAGGTACAGCTTCGCATCCGGCCTGGTGTTCGTGACGATCTCGGCCATGCGGCGGTAAAATGCCGTCACCTGATCGGTCCGCCATTGCAGCCACTGTTTGAGACAGTTCGCACGGATATACTCGGCCCGTGCCGTAAAGCGATCCGGCCCTTCGCCGGGAACGGAAATGCGTGTGTCGCGGGAAAAACGCGCAATGGTGTCGTCGTCGAGTCCCCAGAATTCTTCGGGGAGCATCGCGTAACCTTCCGGCGAAAGTTGCACCGCAATGCCGCCGAATGACGGGTGCATGGCCGTTCTCGCAACCAGTTCGCGCACCACATCAAGCATTGCGTTTTGCACGTTTGGGTTCAGCAGGTTGTAGTAGGGGACGCGACCGCTTGGGTTTTGTGCGGTGTAAAGATCGACCAGGAGATTCCCATACGGCCCAACCCAAGTCAACCCCGATTCGCCCGGCGACGGCGATGTGTTCGTTTGTGCGTTGCGCCGGATTTGTTCTTCGATGGCCGGGAGCGGCATACAAAAGTCAATGGCCGGAATGAGCGTCATGTTTTCGCGATCAAACGTTGCGGCCAGGGCATACAATACGTCCTTGCGCACAGGGTCTTCGCCGTTGGCGAGAAAAGCACCGGTATCGTAACGCGGCGTCGGATCGATAAGCCGACTCGGATAAAGACAACTGCCGTCGGAAACGACGGAAATCATCAACCCGCCGTAACCGACCATGCGCTGGTGTTGGATCATCCGGTCGATCCCTTGTCGAAAAGTTTCCCAGTCACTGACACCGACATACGGGATATGACCGGGCACGCGTGTCGCCGAAAAATTCTCGCAAAAATTGGGACGGTCCAGATACGTCGCAAACAACCGTTGTTGATTGCGTGCAAACGTCGCGTTCGGATCGGTTGTTTGCGGGAGAGATTGCGGGAACACATCCGGTGCGCGATAAATGCGAATACCGCCATACACCGCCGACTGGTTCGAACTCGGGTTGGTCAGCAGGATGATCGGTGTTTTCGATTTCGGCCAAAACAGGATACGGTGCTGCATCGTGCGACCGGTAAAGGGGTCCGAAACAATCTCCCGTCCGATATGCAGGCCGGAATCGACCGTTCCAGGGAAAAGCCCGCCTGAAACCGTCGGCTCGACAATGCTGATACCAAACGTTTGTTCGACGCCGGACAGGTAGTCGATTTCGAGAAAATGCGGCTTGCCCGGCTCGTTGATCGGAATGGGGTAGGCTTCCCAGGGTGTGACGCCTTCATTGCCGTACGGCAGCATCTCAACGAAACCCTGTGTATTGAATTTCGCCGATTGATACGGTACGACATGTCCGCTGCCGAAATTTTCCTGCCAAAGCGGGCGTTCCTGCGGACGGTTCAACAGTTGGCCGGGTGAAAGCTGCGAAACCCGGTCGCGAACGCTGTCAAGTGTCGAACGGTCAGACTCCGGGTTGGGGAATTGTTCGTATTGTTGTGCCGCATGTTGTGCTACCTGTGCATTCGCCGTCGAACCGCCCGGCAAACCGATACGCGGAATCATCGGCGATTTCACAAAGCGTTTCCACCAGTCCGGTTTTGACGGGTCGATACTCTCCACAAGGACTCCGCGATAGTCCGCCAGAATCTTCCCGCCGCTGTTATCGGCATCCGATTGTGGTGACAGGACGAGGCACTGGAACGTCCGTTGCACGAAGATTTTGCCCTTGTTGCCGCCGATCAGACTGAAACGGTCGTTTTTCTGGTGCAGGGTCAGGACGACATCGAAAACCCCTTCCGTCTGCGGCATGGCCAACGAAACCGGCACCACCGGAATGCTTGCCGGGATTTCATCGCCAATGACCGGCCATTCAGTTTCAAGAATGCGGTCATTGGATCGACTGCGGTACAACGACACGTTCAAAAACAACTTTTTGTCTTTCGGGGAACTCAAAAATCGCGGCAGTACCTCGAATTGCACTGGATCGCCCGGCTGAAAGACTGTCGTTTCGTGTGCCATGCGGATTGAAAGTTCATCGCCGGGAACACGCTCAATGCGGACGCGGTTGCCCGATTCGTCGATTGCCGGTTGCACCGTCCCTTTGAGTAAATCGGAGACGGGCAAAACAATTTTGAATTCTGTTTTTTTATCCCGGTCGATTAAATTCAACTGTAAGTGTGCTCCCGGGCTACAATCGAGCGTGACATGCACCCCGGAAAACGTCTTGGCCGAGCGCGACCAGATACCCAACCCGCGATCTTCGAGCCAAATCGACCCCGGCACGTCCGGTTCTGAGCCGAGCAGGGTCAGGTGACGCATTTCGCCGTCGGTCAACCGCATTTCGCCCGACCAAACCCGTGGCTCACCACCGCCCCACGAAATATTGATCCGACAATAACCGTGCGAAAAATCAGATGTGTTATTCCGCTCGGCTAATTGAGGGAAATATCTCGCAATATTTGTAGGAAATGTTGACTGTTGAACGTGTTGCGTCAGAATTTGGTGTTGTGGGTTTTGGGCATACAAAAATTCCGCCATGATCGTGCAAGCAATCAGGCTTGTCAAAAGAAGAGTTCCCGCCGCGAAATTCAGACGCAACGGGTGTTGATTCGGACATCCGTGTCCGTGCATGACATCCTTACCACAATCAAATTTCCACCTAAACACCCTGTTTTAACAAAACAGCAGTTGATTAACAAACGAAAAACCCGTCACTACGTATTATGCCAGAAATCGGGAAAGTATGCCAGATCAGTTTTTTTCTCTGAAAAGAGTTTGGCGGTCGATTTTTGGTGTGCAATGGGTATAATGAAATCAGCAACTGTGTAGTCTGACTACACGCATTGCAGGCAATGCGGCTACCTAAACATTCAAAAAAAACTTTACCTAATCATTCAAAAACTTTACCTAATCATTCAAAACTCACGAGGTGAATCATGCGTATTGTTTGTTCTTTTCTGACGGTGGTGCTGATCGGATTGTCTTCCCTCGTTTCGGCACAAGTGCCACCAGCGCAACAACAGGTTCCTGATGTGCCGATCCTGTTCACGAAACAATACAATTATCAAGGGCTGCACATTTATGACACGTTTTACCAGTGGCGGCCCGGCGGGGGGATTTATGTCCTTGAGAATCCCGCCGATCCACCGGAAAAGCATCGCATTCGTCCGGTCATCGACGCGACCACATCGACAGAGTTGTCGGTCGGGCAGGTACTCCTGCCGGCAAGCCGGGCGACACTCGGCGAGGGAATTTATTTTGACGTTTCGCTTTCCTACGACGCCAAAAAAATCCTCTTTTCGTTCAAAGGTTCTCCGAACGGAAACAGTACAATTTATGAAATCGGCGTTGACGGCAAGGGGTTGCGGCAGATCACGAATCTCGACGAAAACGGCAACCCGTACCTGGGTTCCGGCGGCGGCCATCACGATGTGACACCGTGCTACCTGCCCGACGACAGGATCGTCTTCACCTCGACGCGCTACAGCGGCTTGGTGCCGTGCGCGAACAACGGCGTCGCGATTTTGCACGTCATGAACAATGACGGCAGTGACATCCACACGATTTCCGTCAACAACGTTACGGAGTTTAATCCCTCCGTGTTGCCTGACGGACGCATTCTTTTCGGACGCTGGGAATATATTGACAAAAACGCGCTGACGATACAGAGTCTTTGGACAGTTTTTCCCGATGGAACGAGAGAAACGGCTCTTTTTGCGAACAACATGGTTTTTCCCGAGGCCGTGTTGCAGGCGAAGCCTGTGCCGGGGAACGATCACCTCGTCGTCGGTACATTCGCTCCGCATAATGCCCCGCCGCGCGGAACCATCGCCATGATCGACACGCGACTCGGCAAAAACGACGAAAAGGCGATTTTCAACTTCGAGCATCCCGACCGCCCGACCTTTGATCGCGGCGAATCCTGCGACCCGTGGGCACTTGACGAAAATCTCGTACTTTTCAGCGGCATCCCGGAAGCCGCCGACGCACCGAAAATTTCCAACGATACACCCGCCGGACAACGAAGCAATGCGAAGCTCAACGCACTCATGCTCATCGACCGGAGCGGCAAAAAAACGGTGGTTTTGAGCGACCCGAAATTCGATCTCAAGCGTCCCATTCCGTTGATCCCCCGCGAAAAACCGACCGCCATTGCCGATACGACCGACCGCACGAAAATCGAGGGCAATTTCTTCGTCAGCAATGTCTATGAAGGAATGCCGGAAGTGCCGAAGGGCAAAGTCAAATGGCTGCGCGTGATGGAAGAAACGTCGCGCGTAAGCGAAAGCCCCGGAGGATCGTGGATGAATCAGACCTTTTCCATTTCCGCCGCGTTGGCCTGGAGCCCGAAAATTTACCACGGCATCGTGCCCGTCGAGGAGGATGGCAGTGCCTATTTCACCGTACCGTCGGGACGTTCGGTCAGCTTCCAGTTGCTTGATGACGATTACCGAATGGTACGTTCGATGCGGACCTTCATTCAGGCCGCACCGGGCACAACGCGGAGTTGCGTCGGTTGCCACGAGGACAAATACAGCACACCGCCTGCGATGTCGTTCCTGCCCATGCCGGATCGCGAACCGTCGCAATTGCAGGACGAATCGTGGGGTAGCGGTTACCTCGACTACGCAAAAATGGTGCAGCCGATCTTCGATGCCAAGTGCGTCAGTTGTCATGGCGGCGCGGAAGGCTTTGCTGCCGGGCTTGATCTTTCCGGCGGACAGACCGAACTGTTCAATATCAGTTATGAAAACCTGACCGCACGTCGCGAAAAGCAGTACATTGCCGACCTTGTACAGGGCATCTGCTGCATGAACGGCACGGCGTATTGGTCGTGCAAGATTTTCGGAGCCTACGAACACGGTTCCGGCAACGCACCACTGGCATATCAGGTGATTAAAAGCGATCGGCTGACGCGGGCTGAACGCGAGTTGATTCTCACTTGGATCGACAGCAACGCGATTTACTTCGGTACCTGGGATTACACGCCGACGGGTGCTTATTGTCGCGAATACACCGCCGCAAAGCAGGAGTTGATCGGCATCATGCGCGAAAATTCCTGTGTCGAATGTCACGGCGACGCCAACGGCAACATCAAGCGTTTCGACGACTGGGTCAACCTGGCCGATCCGAAAATGAGCCGGATTTTACGGGCACCGCTCGACCCTGATGCAAAAGACGGCTTTGGCGTCGGCCTTTGTCGTGCAAGGAAGGTCAACCAGGAATTCAGCCGGCTCGGTCTGATGTTCAAGAGCGGTTACGAGCACGCGGTGCGAAACCTCGAAGATTTCCCGACACAGGTATGGCAACCGTGGGACGAAAGTCTCAAGGGCGAACCGATCGTTACGTTTACATCAACGGATGACCCGGTTTATCAGCGAATGCTTGATGTCATTGAATCGGCGCGAAATCGGCAACAGGCGAATCCCCGCGTTGACATGCCGGGTGCGGACGAAGTCGGTACCGGCATTGTCGCCGGTCGATTCCGCCAGATCATTCCGCAACCGTTGCCCGAGACGATGCCCGAGCTGAACGCCACCGTCGATGACGACGGCGTCGTGCGACTTCATTGGGAACGTTCCGTCAGGACAATCGGCCTGATCTCCGAAATTCACCGTGGCACAACGCCCGACTTCCAACCGACGCCGCAGACCCTGCTCAAACGCACGGAACGATTCGAATTCGCCGATCAAACCGCACCGGTCGGGCCGGTTTATTATGCGTTGGAGTTCATCTCCGATCCGGCGGCAACCTGCGGGACGTGCAAAAGCGGTGCCGTATTGGATTACGGCGTTACGTTCACCTCGTTTTCCGAGGACACGACACTCTTCCTACCGACGCAACAGCGCATCGAAGACCGTTGTCCGCTGGCGATGATTGAACCGATGCACAGCGAAACGACACGGACTTCCGTGCTTGTCCCGGAACCAAAAGCCCCGCCTGCGCCGAAGAATCTCCGTGCGATTGCCGAACCCGGCATGGTCACGTTGCGCTGGAGTCTGGATCAACCGGGGCGGGATCGTTTTAACGTTTACGCTAACGGCGTTCTGATGAACGGAGAAGCACCCATTGTTTCCAATACTTTTGAGTATGTCCCGTCCACCGATGCCGAAGTTGAATATTCGGTCGAACCTGTCCGACGGTCGCTCAAGGGTGAGCAAGTTTCGGTAACGGCCAAACCGCTCCCGGAAATCAAGGAGCCGGTGTTCGTACTGGAACCGTCGGCGGGAAAATTGGTCGTACCGGCCAAATTCGACGAAGGGGTGCTTGATCTTTCAAGCGGCGGTCACATGGCCATTCCCGCCGACAAGAATTTCGACGTCAAAGGGGCGTTCTCAATTGATCTGTGGGTGAAAATCGACGAAGCGGGACGAATGCCACTCATCGTCAGTTGCGGCCATTGGAACACAAACGGCTGGTTTTTGCAGAGCATCGGCGGACGATTCCGCTTTCATGTCGGCGGCGTGGACTGCGACGGCGGAACGATCAAGGTCGGCCAGTGGAACCGCATCACAGGGACGAGTAACGGTCGAATGCTGCGACTTTACCAGGACGGCCAATTAGTCGCCGAAACCTTCGCCCCGCAAAACGTCAAACCCTGGGGCAAGGAACTCTTGATCGGCCAATATACCGGCGGAATCGGACCGGAGTATCAACTCAAAGGCAGTGTGAAAGACGTAAAAATTTATCACCGCGCCATCACGCCATAAACCAAAATCTGAAATTCAGGGCACGAAGTGAGTGAGTCCACGTATGGTTTGCCAGTCGCGTACAAGGCAGGTCGATAGTATGTCTTGTGATTGCTTTTTATAGTAAGAAACCGTAAAAAAACAAGTTATTCAAAAAAATCAGAGCACGACTCGCAAGCTTGAGTCCATCCTTTGGCACCAGAGCAACTGCGTCGTGCTCTGATGAAAACAACCAGGGTAACAAAGAACAAGAAGGATGGGAATCATGAAAACAAAAGTCCTATTAATGATTATCGCCATATTTTTCCAGACAGGCAGCGTCCTGTACGGACAAGGTTCGGACAATGTGACAAAAAAGACCAAAATTCTGGCTTGGCTTGATCAAGTGTATCAAAGCGAGCATCGTACCGTCTTATCCGGCCAAACGACTTGCCACAATCAGGACAAGAGTCTCGCGGCGCAATATCGGTTTATTGACGAGCTGGCGGAGATGACAGGGCAATTCCCCGGTATTCTTGCCGTTGATTACGGCTATTCGCCCGTATCAACCCGTCTGGCCGAGGTCAACGAATACATCATCGACTATTGGAACAAGGGCGGGTTGGTCAGTATCAGCTTTCATCCCGGCAATCCCGTGACCGGCGGTAGCGCATGGGATACCGACTTTGACGCTTTCAAAGAAATGGCCTCCGAGGGGACTCCGCTCAATATCAAATGGAGAACCGAGGTTTTGGATAAAATCGCCGACGGATTGGCCATGCTCAGGGACAAAGGTGTGATCGTCCTATGGCGCCCCTACCACGAGATGAACGGCGATTGGTTCTGGTGGTGTCCGCACAATGCAAAAACCGGAGAGTGGCTTCCCAATGATGATTTCAAGGGAATTTGGGTGTCTATGTATGAATATTTCACCAAAACGCGGAAACTGGATAATTTACTTTGGGTTTTTTCACCTAACGTTTCGTATGGTGATAAATACACCACAAAAACCGACTATTATTATCCCGGCGGTGAGTATGTGGATATTGTGGCACTGGACTGGTACACCAATACGGTGGACAACCTGAACAGTGCCAGCAGTTATGACAGACTGGTTGCTCTCGGAAAGCCTTTTGGGGTTTCCGAGTTTGGCCCGGAGAAGCAGACACGGGACGGGAATTTCGACAATCTTTTAATTGCAAAAGCATTGACGGAGGGACCTTGGCGCGCGGCTTTTTTCATCTACTGGGACAGTTGGGGATCAGGAGCCAACTATAGCCATGTGGCTATCATGGACAATAAAAACGCCAAAGAACTCATGACGCACCCCAAGATAATCAATCGTGATAAAATTTCCTGGCAATAACCTGTACTTTTCACTGCCACAAAAGTAAGATCATGCCATGGTCGCGCCGTAGCCGCATGACCTGCTATGCGCATCAAAAGAAAAGGTGCCCTCGGCGTGACGGTCCTCTGCTTGACTGGCTGTTTTGCCGTAACTCTAGGCTTCCGCCAGAAAGTATTATGCCGTCACAATGCTTCGGCGGTCACGGCGTGATCGCCCTACCTTGTACACTACCGGCTTATTATTTTCTGGCGAAAGCCCTATAGTGGCA
>Ga0082212_10010117_pt1 | contig 12107 bp, 14 predicted proteins | sample TergutNt197P3_FD_71548 | JGI IMG/M metagenome (GOLD analysis project Ga0082212, IMG submission 71548) | Neocapritermes taracua P3 segment gut microbial communities from Petit-Saut dam, French Guiana - Nt197 P3 | ecosystem: Host-associated > Arthropoda: Insects > Digestive system > Gut ... | reverse complement strand
TCAAAATATATATTGCCAAGAACAAACGGCAAGAATCTGACAATTAAAGGATATATAGAAAGATTCGGCGGTAAAGAAGTTCAGGGGTATTCATTCAGATATATTTATTTTATTGATAAAGCATATAAAGATAATCTGACAGTTCCGATATTACCGTTTTCTATAATTGACGAATTAAACGGCAGAATGTATAAAGGCGAAAAAACGCGGGATTAGTTTAATGTTAAAACATTATATTCCAATATAAAGTCAGCGGTTCAATTCCGACTATCCCGCTCCATATGTAATAAATTATAAATGGTGAGTAATGTGCTCGATGATACAATAGATAAACTGCAAAAACTCCTTGCAATAAAGCCTAATATCAATATATATTTAGAGAATCCAAAAAATAAGCTTGCATTTGATATATTAAATATAAAAGAAGAAGATATACCTGATATAGAAACTTTAACAGATTTAAAGTTGATTCAATCATCATTAAGCGGGGATTTGACCGCTAAAAAATATATAGACGAAAGAATGGGCAGGCTTAACAAAAAAACAGATAAAAGGATAATTGAAAAATATAAATTACTAATAAATTCATAATATGTTAGGATATAAAAACATGAACCGTCAATTAAGGCCATGTGCGGCTGCCGGGTGTAAAACGCTTGTCCGGAGAGGATATTGCGAATTACATACACCCAAATCACGCTCTACAAGCAAAGAGTACCAACATTTATACAATTCAAAATGGCGAAAATACCGGAGTGTCTTTCTTATGGAAAATCCTTTTTGCGTTGATTGCGGAAAGCGGTCGGAAGTCGTAGACCATATTAAAGACCACAAAGGCAATTTTAATAAATTTTGGGATATGAATAATCATCAGGCCATGTGCAAGCGATGTCATGATACAAAAACCGCGAAAGAAAATCTGGGCGGGAAAAGATTTTAATGCCCCCCTATCATAAAAAGTTTTCGTTACCTCGTGAAAAGCGGTGCGCCCCTTCGAACAGGATTTTTGCCCTAAATGGATAATATTTTTTATAATTTTAAAGAGAGGAGTCGTTTGACGTGGGTCGGCCATCTAAAACCGTATCGGCGATGTCGGAGAATAGAAGAATACATCGCGCAAAAAATGAAATCAACGAGCGGGAAACACAGGAGAAAAGTTTTGCGACAAATAAAAAAATCATTGAGAGCGCGGAAGTAAAACGTAATCCGATCGCACATAAAAAATTCGTTGAAATTAAAGGGTTATTTGATAAGGTTGAGCTTAACGACGCGCTTATTGGAAATCCGATAAATCGTTATTGCCTATTATACTCCGAATGCTTGGATTTGGAAAATAAAATTGGTGAAAATAAAGATTTAAAAGTTAGGTTAGAAGAAAAGCATGAGAACGACGAGATTGAATTTCTTGATTATATGAACTTTTTATCTAACTTAGAAAAATCGTTTTTTAAATTGGATTCTTTGCTTATGGCAAGGCGGGATATGATGTTGAAAATAGAACGCGAATCTCTTATGACGGTCGCAGCTAAACTTCGCGCTATCCCTAAAAATCCGAAAAAAGATAAGGACGAAGAAGAAGACCCGATGAATAAATTCATATTAAAAAAGGGCGGTTTAAATTATGGTTGATAAATCGCGTGCCGATGAAGTTATTGAGTTTTGCGAATGTTGTTATCTTACAGGGGATTTTTACGGGCAGCGCATGAAACTTTTTGACTGGCAGATTGAAGTTATAACTGAGGTTTACGGTACAATCGAAGATGACGGGCTGAGAAAATATAAACTCGCCTATCTTGAAATACCGAAGAAAAACGGCAAAACAGAAGTCGTTGGGACAATCGGGCTTTATCATTTAACCTGCGACGCGCCGGGCGGCGAGATATATTGCTGCGCGGCTGACAGATTACAGGCTTCGAAAATTTATCAGGCGGCGGTTTCTAAAATTAAACAGTCGAAAAGTTTGAGTAAAGTCCTGAAAATTGTTGACAGTCTGAAAAAAATTATCAATTTACAGACGAGAACGTTTATGCAGGTTTTGTCGGCTGAGGCTTATACTAAACACGGATTGAATCCGTCTGTTGTTTTGTTTGACGAGTTGCACGCCCAGCCGAACCGGGAACTTTGGGACGTTATGACTTTCGGGTCGGGGAGCGCGAGAAAAGAACCGCTGACATGGGTTATCACTACTGCCGGCGACGACCCGGACAAACGTACTATCGGATATGAAATTCATGATAAAGCCTGTAAAATCCGCGATGGGGAAATGATTAACGATACGTGGTTTGTTAAAATATTCGGGATTACCGACGGCGATGATATTTATGACGAGTCTATCTGGTATAAAGTTAATCCATCGCTTGGGCATACTATTTCTATTAAGACGCTCCGGGAAGAAGCCGAGGACGCGAAACAGAGCGAATCGAGCGAAAAGTTATTCCGGTGGTTACGGTTGAATCAATGGATCGCGTTGAAAGCGACGGGCTGGCTGCCGTTATCTTTATTTGATAAAACGGTCACGGATTTAAAACGGGAGGATTTAAAAGGGGAACGATGTTTTGCCGGACTGGATTTATCGAGTACGACGGACTTGACCGCTCTGGTTTTATTATTCCCGCCGAGTTATAATCATGCCGAATATATTACGATTTTTGAGGCGTGGATTCCGGCAGAAAAAATGAAAGAACGGGAAAAACGGGACAAAGTCCCGTTTTCGTCTTGGGTAAAAAACGGGTTTCTACACGCGACCGATGGTGAAGTCGTAGATTATACTCACGTAGAAGAACGGATAAAAACGGCAGACGAAGAATTTGATTTAGTTATGTTAGGAGCTGACCCGTATAATTTTGAAATGCTTGGGCAGAGATTAAACGATTCGAGTATTGAAACAATGGTTATCCCGCAGACTATGGTAAGTTTATCCCCGCCGATGAAAGAATTTGAGATTATGCTCAAAACGGGTAAAATGAAACATGAGAACAATCCCGTCGCCCGGTGGTGTTTCGGGAACGTCAGAATTGCGGTTGACGGGAACGAGAATATTAAGCCTATGAAAAACAAGAGTATCGACAGGATTGACTTGACAGTGGCATGGATCAACGCGGTCGCGGTTATGATTAACTGCGGGGAACAGGATATGAGCGATTATGTTTTGTCGAATAACTGGAGTTTGTGAGGCATGATTTTTTAAGCCATGGAACGGCCGTGATTTTTAGGTTGCGGAACGGCATGGAAGCCGTTCCCTACGGAGAATCCCCCGTCACTGCGGTGACACCCCCTTGACCGATTGGCGTGAACTGCATGTGAACTACGTTCACATTCGTTACACGTTGAGAAAGAGGGCAAGGAGAATAATTTTTACAGGTAGGTGATGAAAAATAAATATATTTCAAAGGGTTAAACATGCGATATTTAACAAGCATGACTATGATTTGACTTTATCAGATCCGTCAGGGTGGGAAATCAGCAGGGATATTTTTACGGGAAATCAAACCAAAGCTATGAAAATTGCGGCTGTCAATAACTGCGTTGAGGTTTTATCAAACAGTATTGCGAAGCTGCCGTTTTTTATTATGGATTATAAAACTAAAAAACATCTCGACCATTCCGTTTTGAATTTGCTTGCGGTCAGACCCAACGAGGCGATGAGTCCGTCTGTTTTTAAGAAGCTGATAGAGTGTCAGAGATTATTGAGTGGGAACGCGTATATTTATATCGAGCGGGACGGATTCGGGAAAGCCCGGAGGCTTATTCCCCTGCCCCCGGATAATGTTACGGTGAAATCCGAGAATAATTTTATATATTATGTTTTTTCGGATAAAACGGATAGGATTGGTAAAGAGACGGTTATATCGGGAGAGAATATAATTCATTTAAAAGCGTATTCGGAGGACGGAATAAACGGGGTTTCGGTTTTGGAGAGGGCGAGGCAGACTATTGACACGGCAGGAAAACATCAGAGCTATGAAAATAATTTTTACGGTAAAAATGCAAGACCGTCGGGGATTCTTACGATTCAATCGAGTTTAAACCAAGATGCGAAAGAAAAAGTCCGGAAAGAATGGGAAAAAGTATATGGCGGGGTTGACGGTATGTTTCGTCCAGCCGTTTTAGATATGGGGCTGGATTATAAGCCTTTGGGGATAAACCAGAGGGATTCGCAATTTATCGAAAGCAAAGAAATTTCCGTACAGGATATATGCCGGTTCTTCGGCGTGCCGTTATATAAAGTTCAGGCGGGGAAACAGTCGTATTCGTCGAACGAACAAAATTCTATCGAGTATGTCACGAATACCATTCAGCCTATCGTAACGCAGTATGAAGAAGAATTTACGTATAAATTATTTACGGATTCCGAAATAAACCGGGGGATTGAAATAAAATGCAACATGAACGCTGAGCTTCGGGGATCGTACGCGGCGAGGTCGCAGTTTTACAGAAGTCTTCGGGAAATCGGGGCGTTGTCGGCTAACGACATACGGGCTTATGAAGATTTACCGGAAATCGACGGCGGGGACGAGTATTTGGCGTCGCTTAATTATATACCGCTTTCGGAGTTCCGGGAGTTGTCTATAGAGAGAAATTCAAACAAGAACGGGGGTGAAAATTGATGAGTATAAAATTTAGTTTTTTTAATTTAACGCAAACCGGGGAAAACGAAGTCGAGCTGAGGATTGACGGGGATATTGTTTCCGACGGTATGGTTTGGCTTTACGAGTGGTTTGAAGAGCCTTATACTGCCCCGAATAAATTCAGGGACGAGCTGAAAAAATACGACGGTAAAAATATAACAGTCTGGATAAACTCAAACGGCGGGGATATTATTGCCGGGTGCGCGATTTATACGGCTCTAATGGAGTTTAAAGGACAAAAAACGGTTAAGATTGATGGGATCGCCGCGTCCGCTGCTTCGGTCATCGCTATGGCGGGAGATAAGATTCTGATGTCGCCTGCAAGCCTTATGATGATACATAATCCGTGGACTTACGCCAGAGGCGACGTGCATGAGTTTGAAAAAGAAATCCGGGCTTTGACCGCGTGCAAAGAAATTATTATAAACGCCTACGAAAAAAAGACGGGATTATCGCGTGATAAAATTTCGGCTTTTATGGACGAGGAATGGTGGGGCGACCCGAAAAAAGCGATTGACGACGGTTTCGCGGACGGCATGTTATATCAGGACGACGAACAGCGGGATTATATGAATATGATAAGCGGCGCGAAACTTTTGTTTAACAGTATTAACAAGAACAGAATGTTTGCGGTGTTACGCAAACCCCCGCCGCCTGCGGGCGATACCCCCTTTCAAAAGGGGGCAGGGAAAGAAGAGCCAGAGCAGGAAATTGACACAGAATATTTACAGGCGAAAATTAACCTTGAGAAATCAAGGTTTTTATAATTTAAACCACCCCGTCGTCTGCGGACGACACCCCTCCAAGGAGGGGAATTAAATAAATTTATTTTTATAACAAGAGGAGAAAAATTATCATGAATTTAGAGAGAAAAATTTTAGACCTGAAAAATCAGCGCAAAGCCGCGATTGACGAAGCGTCGGCGTTTCTTGACAGTAAAGACATCGACAAGTATAACGCGAAAATGGCGGAGGTCGAGGGGTTTAACGCCGAAATCGAAGCTTGCGAAAAACTTCTGGCAGAGCAGAAACGTCACCCTGCCGGGCAGCCGATTGATATTCAGTCGAACGGCGGCAATGACGATGATGATATTACTATATCCAAAGTTGACAAAATAAGAACGGGTAAAGAATATCTCAACGCATTTATAAACGCTATCATATATGGCGCGAACGTAAAAAGAGACGCGTTTAATCCTGACTATGCGGTTTTATACAACGCTCTTACCGCGACCAAAACGGGTGAGGACGGCGGTTTTTTAGTTCCCATAGACATCGATAACAGTATAAACGAATTTAAGAGGCAGTTTTTAGATTTGTCCGTATATTTCAACAACGAGACCGTGACGACTTTGAGCGGCTGGCGGGTCGTTGACTCTGCGCCTGAAAACGGGTTCGCGGAAATCGACGAGCTTGACACGATTCCGGAAGACGACCAGCCGAAATTCGCTAAATTAGCTTATCTCGTCAGGAAATACGGCATGATACTGCCTATATCAAACGAACTCCTTGACGATAACGCGGCTAATCTGACCGCTTATATTGCCAGATGGTTTGCCAAGAAAGAGATTTTGACAAAGAATAAAATTTTGATTGCGCTTTTGAAATTATTAACTGCGACGAATGTTACCGCGGGAGAAGAAATCGACGCTATAAAAACAGCCGTTAACGAAACTCTTGACCCCGAAATTGCCGCAAACGCTAAAGTCATAACAAATCAGAGCGGTTATAAAACTCTTGATTTATTAAAAGATACTACGGGCAAGCCTTTGTTACAACCCGATGTGACCGTTCCGACAAAGAAAGTTCTCGGCGGGAAAGAAATTATTGTCGTTTCCAATAAACATTTGAAGAACACCGAAAACAAAGCTCCGTTGTTTATAGGGGATTATATGCAATACGGCACTTTATTCACGCGCAAGCCGTTTGAAATGGCTTCGACCAACGTCGGGGCGGGAGCGTTTGAAACTGACAGCACGAAAGTCAGGGGTATTGTGAGACTTGACGCGAAGGTGTTCGACGACGAAGCCGCCGCTTATCTGACGCTGCCTGTAGGGGAACCAGAAGGAGAGCCGAAAGAACCTTAATCCCCCGTCACGCTTCGCGTGCCACCCCCTTTAAAAAGTGGGCTTTTGGTAAATTTAAAAATAAATAATAATTTTTTATACAGGAGGAATATATGTACAAATTTATCACAGGAAACGAGAGGGCAATAGAACGTTTGATAAATAATGCGCTGGACGAGTTACCAAACGCGGAAATAAATCAGCCGCTAATGTCTTATATAACGCCGAGGGGCGTTATGTTTTATATTTTAATCGAGTACGGCGATTATATTCTTGAAGAAGAAGACGGAGAAATTTTGGAAACTGACGATGAAGACGAGGGAGAAAATGACGGGGAAGAAATCCCGGAGGAACTCCCCCCGTCGTCTGCTGACGACACCCCCCTCGTAAACGAAGGGGGCGAAGAAAAAGATTTGCCGGAAGATAATAATAACGACGCGGAGGTGCAGAAAAATGAGAATAAGCCCGGAAGCGATAAAAAGGCTAGCAGAGGCGGTAAAAATACAGCTTAACGTCGAGTACAGCGACGACGATACGGACGCTGAGCTTGAGGGCAAGGTCGCCGCCTGCGCGGAGTCGCTTGTTTTTGGCGGCACTCCTGTTGAAACTTTCGAGGCTGAGGATTTGTCGCCGCATATAGTTCAGACGGTCAGAATCATGGTTCTTGACTTATCTGACGAAACGCCGGGATTTACGAAGTTTTCTTCGGCGGCGAATTATTTCGCGCTTCAGACGCAGTTAGGAGCTGAAGGTCATGGGTAAGTATTCAATGCGGTTCGGATATTGTATAAATATTCAGGAAAACAAGCCGAAAAAAGTCGGGATCGAAAAAACAGACGACTGGAAAAAAGTCGGCAAGACAAGAAAATGTTCGTTTAAATTCGATTCGGGCAATGAATATAACACTCAGCTTGCCGACAAAGTTTTACTGACCGCTACTATCCGTACTAAATACGACCCAACGATAACAGAAAAAATGCGGGTCGTTTTGCTTTTAAAACGGGAGCATGAGCCTTATAAAATTCTGTCTGCCATGCCCGTTATCGTCAACGGGCTTAAGGTTACGCAATTAAAAGTGCAAAGGTGGGTTGCGTTATGAAAAAATTAACAGACGTGCGTTTACTGATTGAAAAGGCGTTGAAACCGCTGAAAATTTCGCTCTATGCTGAAAAGCATGATTTGAACAAAGACGATACGGAGTATATTGTTTATTTTGTCGAGGGTGAGACCGACGGGCATTTCGCGGATAACAAGCCTCACCGCAGACAAAGCAATGTGGCGTTATATTATGTCACAAAATCGCTTAACAATAAGCTGACGCGTCCGGACAAGATTATCGCAGCCATGGAAAAACAAAAGTTTAAAGTTACGGCACGGCAGATTGATTTGACTAATCCGAAACAAATCGACAATCTGCTCTCCACCGGGTGGTCGGGTATCAGGCAGGAATATATTTTAGAAAGGTTTTTTTAGATTATGTATGATTTTTTAAATAATATGCCTGACGTTACGGTTACCCCCGCCACTATTGAAGCGCAAATCGGACGTATCCTTGACGATTTCAGCAACGAAATAGACGCAAGAGTTGATTCGATTATACAAGAAAAAGCCTTTGAACTGCGTGATTTAATCATTGAGAGAAGCCCGTATGACGACGATAATAAAACAAGCAGGCATTATAAAGACGGTTGGAGAGCGACGAAAAAAACAGTTAGCACAGGCGCGGTATATTACGTTATTTATAACATAACCAAACCAACTTTAACACACTTACTTGAATTTGGCTGGGTGAATAAAAAAACAGGTGAAATAATCGGCAGAACCCCGCATTTATATAAGTCGTATGAAGAAGTGCAGGAAAATTTACTTGAAGCATTATTAAAATTATTATAAAAAATTATTATTAAAAAAAGGAGAAAATTTAACATGGATAAAAATTTCAAAGATAAAAAAGCGATAGCCGGTCACGGGATAGAAGGCGCGAAGTTCGCCTTGAGGGGCGCGTCGCCAAAAGTCCTGAAGCCGGTATTATATTCTAAAGCGATAGGGTTAAATTCCCTCTTGCAGAAACAGGATTTATACGCCGACAACAGAAATATCGGCTCTGTGCCGTCCGATATGGGTTACGACGGCACATACACCACGACGGCGCAGGACAGGGCGTTTGAAACCGCCCTCGGTTTTCTGCTTGAAACTGAAAAAGGGCTTGTCACGCCCGACCTTACGGTTTATAAGAAAATCGACTTATATTACGAGTATAAAGAACTGCTTGAAGAAGGGGACGATTATACGGTTAAAGTCTGGCTGCTTAACGTGGAAGTCGGGAAGCCGTCCGTTCAGCAGTCCACCGACGCGAATAATATAACCACGGGCGATTACGTTTACCCGATAAAAATCATGGGCGATTATATTATGTCGGAGGAAAACGAGCCGGAAGCGTTTTACCGGGACGATAACGGCAACAAGAAAAAAGCGTTGTTCATACGTTCGCTGCCCGGCGTTGAGGGTTACAAAGATTTTGAGAAGTCTGTGCCTGTGCCGGTTATACCCGACGAGGAATAAGAGGGGTAATATAAAAAAGAGGGAAAGTCTTGTTGACTTTCCGGAAATAGTTTGATATAATAAAAAATACCGGGCTATGCCCGGCGTATAGTATAGCGGATAGCGTCGTGGCGACGGTTGGCTCACCCCCATAAAATCCCCGAACGGTCGAATCATATTTTGATTGTTATTTGTCCGGGGAATAGAAGGGAAGTGGGAACACTTGAAAAAGGATTTACTGAAAATCTTGGTTTACATAATAATCGTTTTGATTTTAATGTATTTCTTTAAGATAAACGTAAATTAACCGCCCACATCTCAAAGCGGTTAATTTAAAAATACCGAAAACTTTGGGTCAACCGTTAAGCGGTTCGCTATCCGTCTATTATTATACGACAAAATAATAAATATGTCAAGAGGAATACGAATATATTTTTGTATTTCTTTTTTTGCGGGTAAAAATCATGAAAATAAAAGTAAAAATCGGGGACGGCTATTATTTAGCCGAAGCGTCGGCTCTCACGGCGTTAAGATACCGCGCACATTTTAACAGGAGCGCAATGAACGGTTTTGAAAACGACGACATACTTGATTTGTTATATGTCGCGGTTTGGGACGACAAAATCCCGTATGAAAAATTTATCGCCTGTAAACTAAATAAAAAACATCTGGCGGATATGCATATATCCGCCTATGCCGTTTTTCGGGAAATCATGAAAGATTCCGGAGTGAAACAGGAAGTTATAAAGAAAGCCGACGAAAAGATACAAGACGAGGAAGGCTTTTCGTTATTCGACGAGTTCGGGATTGTTTCTTCTATGACGGTTATAGGGTTGTCGTTTGATATATGGCAGGAAGTCAGCCTTATACAGTTGATGTATATAGTTGCGCGGTCTATTGAAATGAAGTGCGGGAAAACGGGTGACGACGTTAAAATGACGAAAATGAGCCGGAGCGAACGCAAGCAAATATATTCTATCACAAAAGAGGACGAGGACAGAATCAGGGAATATCTGAAAGAAAATCCCCCGTCGTTACCGATTGGCGTGAACTGCATGTGAACTACGTTCACATTCGTTACACGTGCGGACGACACCCCCTTTTGAGAAAGAGGGCTTTTTTGGAAATTATAATTTTAAGAGGGATTAGTTTATGGCTGATACAAAAAGAGGCATTAATTTTGAAATCGGCGGCAATACCGCGCCGTTGACTAAAGCTTTACGGGAATCAAAAGAAGAAGTAAAATTACTTGCGTCGGAAACTAAAAAACTTCAAGGCGAATTTAAGTTTGACCCTAATCTTGATAAAGTCAACGAAATGCTGAAAACAAATAAAAAATCGGCAGAAGAATTATCGCTTCAAATAAAAATGCTTGAACAGGGGCTTGAAAAAATAGAGCGTACCGGACGTGCGGAAAATATTTCATCAATAAAAAGCATGACGAAAGATTTGAATTTAGCGAAAGCCGCTCTCATGGAAGTAAACGCGGAAGCCGCAAGATTGGAAAAATTAAAGTTAAGCGATTTTAATAAGGAGCTTGAGCTATCGACAAAAAAAGCTGAGTTGCTGAAAGAAAGACTCGATATAAAAATAGATAAAAACGCCGTCGCGGAGTTTCAGAAAGCCGCACGGGAACAAATAGAAAAGACTAACGAAAAACTTTTGCAGTTAAAGAAAATCATGTCCGATATTTCGGACGCTGACCCTGATGCAAGCTCTACAAAAGAATTTAAAGAGCTTGAAAATCAGGTTATTGCTCTTGATAACGAATTAAAACAAGCCGCGAAATCTATCAGAGAAGTAAATCAAATGCGGCTTGACGATATAAAAGCGCAATTTGACAAAGTCGGCGACGGGTTTATAAACGCGGGGAAGGCTCTCGCGCCTTTGTCCGCGGCTATAACCGGGGCGGTAGGGCTTGGGGTTAAGGCAGCCGTCGATTACGAAAAAGCGTTCGCGGGAGTACGTAAAAATATCGAGACGACCGAAGAAGATTTTAACGCGCTGTCGGATTCTATAAAAGCTATGTCCGAAGAGATCCCCGTCGCGGCGGCTGAGATCGCGAAACTCGTCGCGACCGCCGGGCAGCTTGGAATACAACGCGACGGTATCGAGGATTTTACAAAAGTAGTGGCGAATTTAGGGGCGACGACAAACCTCGCGGGGGAAAACGGCGCGGCTATGCTTGCTAAGTTCGCGAATATCACGCAAATGCCGGTTCAGGATTACGAACGTCTCGGCTCTACGATACTTAAACTTGACACGTCGTCGGCGACGTCGGCCAACAGTATCGTCGAAATGGCGATGAGACTTGCCGCCGCGGGTAAACAGGCGGGTATGACCGAAGCGCAGATACTCGGAATTTCGGCGGCTCTTGCGAGCGTCGGGCTTGAGGCCCAAGCCGGGGGTTCGGCTGTTTCGAAAACGCTTGCCAACATGCAGGTCGCCGTCGAGACGAATAACAGCAAGCTCAAAGACTTCGCGGCTATCGCGGGCATGAGCGCGGAGCAGTTCGCCAAGGCATTCAGGGAAGACGCGACAAACGCCCTGCTTGAATTTATAAAAGGCTTATCGGCTGCTGAAGAAAAAGGCTCAAGCGCGATTGTCCTGTTAAACGAAATGGGCATATCCGAGCTGAGGGTCAGGGACGCTCTGTTACGCGCCGCAAGCGCGGGGGATTTATTCAACGAGGTTATTTCAACCGGGACTACGGCGTGGGAAGAAAACACGGCGTTGACTGAAAAAACCGCGGAGATATACAGTACAACCGCGTCACAAATGCAAATCATGAAGAACCAGATAGAAAATCTCGGCGCGTCGTTCGGGGATTTACTGCTGCCTGTCGTAAATAAAATCATAGGCGGCGTGAGTGA
>Ga0082212_10010116_pt1 | contig 12108 bp, 16 predicted proteins | sample TergutNt197P3_FD_71548 | JGI IMG/M metagenome (GOLD analysis project Ga0082212, IMG submission 71548) | Neocapritermes taracua P3 segment gut microbial communities from Petit-Saut dam, French Guiana - Nt197 P3 | ecosystem: Host-associated > Arthropoda: Insects > Digestive system > Gut ... | reverse complement strand
GCTGGGGAAAAAAGCGCTTGCCCAAGGAGAGTATTTGAGGATAAATATAAAGTTCGGCGCCGAGGTGGTGGAACTGGTAGACACACTATCTTGAGGGGGTAGCGGGCTAGTCCTGTGCGGGTTCGAGTCCCGCCCTCGGCACCAACTGATAATCTCATAAAGTCCCACAAAGCCTAAAAAGCCTTGTGGGACTTAGCTTTTTCAGGCACGACTCTCCCGTGTAGTCTCACAAAGCCTATGGACATCTACCCGGTTTCTTGGCATAACCTTTGGCATGCCCAACTGGATTGCGGAAAATACCAAGATTGGTTTTTGCTTTACCCTGCAAAGGCTTCCTGGGTATTCTTGGCATTTCATGAGGTTTTTGACGATACCAAGGGCTGCAACCGAAAACAAAGGGGAGTCCGCATGAAGCTCACAGACACCTTTTTGCGCGGCTTGAAGGCTACCGGCAAGGTGCAGAAGTATTCTGACGGTGGTGGCTTGTTCCTGTACCTGTCTCCGACTGGCGGCAAGCTGTGGAGGATGGCGTACAGCTTTGACGGTAAGCAGAAGACACTCTCATTCGGAGCGTACCCTGCCGTGAGCCTCAAAGATGCCCGGCAAAAGCGCGATGAGGCAAAGGAACTGCTCGCCAAGGGCAAAGACCCCGGTGCGGAAAAAAAGCAGGCCAAAGCGGAACGCTACACCTTCGAGGCAGCAGGAGAACGGTGGTATGAGCATCATGCAGCCGAAACGGTACCGGCCACGCATAAAAAAAGCCGTATGTATATTGAATCGCTCAATAAAAAACTCAGTGGCCTGACTCTGCCCGAACTTGACCGGAGAACCCTTGTGGACGCGGTGCAGGCAATACAGAGTGAAACCAGCATTCATTTCGCGCACCGGGCAGCGGGCGTCCTCAAAAATGTCATAGAACACGCATACAACGAAGGCCGGACTAAAGAATGCCACGCCTTCGATCTCGCAAAAGTCCTGAAGCCATATAAGGCAACGCATCGGGCGGCGTTGATAAATCCTGCCGAATTTGGCGAGTTATTGCGTAAAATCTGGGCGTATAAGGGCGAAGGCTCTTCTGTTGGCTACTGCCTAAAAATTTTGCCATACCTTGCCTTACGCAGTGAGGAGATACGTGGTGCCCGCTGGACGGAGCTTGACCTGGACGCCGCGATCTGGACTGTTCCGGCGACACGGCACGAACATGGCGGCGGGATGAAGATGCGGGTGAAGCATACTGTGCCGTTGCCCCACCAAGTGGTTAGCCTGTTCCGCGAATTACGGGAAAAACAAGCAGCGGTCTGGGGGGAATGTGAGCTTTGTTTCCCAAGCCCGCGCGCCCGTGCGCGTCAAATAACCAGCGAAAGCCTGATGTGCGCCCTGAAAGCGTTGCATGGCCTGCCGGATATTACCGTGCATGGCTTCAGAACGTCATTTTCAACTCTGGCGAGAGAAAAAGGCTTTAATGCTGATCACGTTGAAAAACAGCTTGCGCATCAACTTAAAGATGCCGTGGAAGCGGCATACAACCGCGCGGAATACATCGAGCAGCGCCGGAAGATGATGCAGGAGTGGGCCGACTACATTGACGCCCTACGGGGCACGTAAAATTCACACCCTGACTATATCAAGCCCCTTGTGCTTAACGATGGAGAGCAGGCGCAAAGCCGGGCCTCCGGGTTTCTTCACGCCTCGTTCCCAATCCGATACAAGATTCTTTGAGACGTTCAAGTAACGGGCAAAAACGGGCTGTGACAGCTTTTCCCGTTCACGGATAGCGCGTATTTCGTCTGGCGTTATGGTTTTCACCGGGGCAAGGCAGGATTCGTCGAATTCCCGCATGGTCATTTTGTCGATGACGCCATGCGCATGCAGTGCTTCGGCTGTTTCGTGGATGGCCGCAAAGGCTTCGCTCTTATAACTCTTAGCCATGTTTGACCCACCTCAATCTGTTTGACTGCCTTATGCAAGGAACTATCAGCTATGGATTCTTTTCGCGCGAACCTGGTAAACCATTTGTTTTTGAAAATCCGCATAGATCCTCTTGGCGATACGGTTACACAAAGTGTGATACGTCTGTATGTCATACTTTGTGTGATGTCAATGCCCTGTTTTTCCTTCACCGTAGTTCTACTCGGCAGCTACATAGGGACAAATTGTCCCCAGGTAGCCATGTTGACAGCAAGCGGCAAGATGCGAAAACCCGGCAGTACAAGAATCTCAAAGGATTGAAAAAGGAGAATCTCCGCGACAATATGAGTACCCTGGAACTGGTACTCAATATGCTGGCCGAAGCCACGACCACGGAAATTTCCAAGGCGAAGGAGCCGGAAACATTTGAGGACAGCCGTTTGATAGCGGAAGAAGGCGGCAGCGTGGCCGGAGAGGCCCGGCGCAATATTGAGCAACGTAGCGGCAGGCCGGTCATTACTCAGAAAAGCGCCGTGGATTTTACCAAAGTTTTGGGCACTATCATTGAAACAGACGGCAAAAAGGGTAGCTGACAAGCGATATCTGCAAATCTTTCCTGGCGCTATCTGGCCCTCGATCTTTGACGGCCATACGAATACACTCGTGGACGATTTACGTCCGGTCCCCCTCTCAAGAAACCACCTGATTCCCCACCGTCGCTGCCGGAGCCATCGGCACCCCGAGCGCTTTGGTGATCTTTACGATTGTCTCGAATCGGGGCTTGGCCCCAGGCGCGAGGGTCTTGTACAGGCTTTCCCGGCTTAGACCGGAATCTTTGGCAAGCTGGGTCATGCCTCTGGCGCGGGCAACCGTTGCCAACGCGGCGATAAACACATCCGGGTTCGGGTCTTCCATCGCGACGGCAAGATATTCGGCAATGATTTCCTCATTGTCGAGGAATTCAGCCGTATCGTATTCGCTGATTTTTGCGGTACTCATTTTTGTCCCTCCTGAATCGTTTTCCACGCCTTTTGAGCGGATCTGATGTCGGTGTCTTGTGTACGTTTGTCGCCGCCAGCCAAAAGCAGGTAAACGAAAATATCCTCACGAGCATAGTAAATGCGATACCCCGCGCCTACATCGACCCGCATTTCAAAGACCCCCTCGCCAACCGAACGCCAATCGCCGAAGTTACCATCCTTGGCGGCATCCAAACGGGCAAAGATACGCACCTTGGCCCTTGTATCCCTGATGCCGCGCAACCATGCCGCAAAAACCTCTGTCCTGTTGAGCTTGTTCTTCATGCGGCAACTGTAGCCGCTGGTTTACAGTTGGTCAAGAGGAGGAATAAGCTGAAAGAACTCCTGAAAAAAGAAGGCTATGAAACCGTGTCAAATTGTCACGCTTTGAAAAAGAAGGCAGCGAACTGCAAAATGCGCAAGAGGTAGTCTTTCTCGGCGCTATCTGGCACTCGGCATGTGACGGCCACCGGCAATTTCTCCCAGTCCATGAGCGAGCAGCGTCACCATCATGGTGTTGACGCTCACGCCTTCCTCGTTGGCCCTTTCCTGCAAATCACGATGAATGCTGCGGGGCAAACGGGCAACGAGCCGGGCGGGTTTTTCGACTTTGGCCCTGCCCCATTTTTCATTGGCGGCAAGCCAGGCCGCCTCGGCTTCTGCCGCATTCCGAAGGGCTTCTTCAGGGGTTTCACCGTCAGACATGCAACCGGGGAGGTCGGGAAAAGACGCCAGCCAGCCGCCGCCTTCCTCTTTTGTCAGTGGGCGAATCTCTACTCTATTTTTCGGCGCGTTCATTGTCTGCCTCCTGTGTGACGGCGGCCAAGGCCAGAAATTTCGTGATATAGATGGGTTTGATGGGCCTATGGGCTGGTATGCTCAAATGTTCCCCGTATGGGCTGCGAAAGATGACATGGCTTCCGCCGTCATGCTGCCACTCGATGCCCAGGCTGTCGGCTATGCTCTGGATGGCATCAATCCGCCAATCTCGCGGGTTTTGCCGCATTTTTTGTAAACGTTTGTCAGCGCGTGACATGGAGCCTCCAGACCGAATCATGATACTATATATAATATCATTGTCAAGAGAACCAATGCGCTTCGGGGTGATTTTGACACTAACCGAACTGAAAGCCGCATATTTATGATAACTCGAACTGAGGCAGGATAATTTTATGATAGCTCGAATCGTGTTTGAATTCCAAAATGAAATTGTTATAATGTATTTATTATATTGAAATTTATGTATTAAATTGTATTAAAAATATTTTTTACCCCTATAGATACCCCATAATTAGCCGGATATAGAAAAATTTTTCTGGGCATCTTTGGAGTGACTAATGGGGAATACACTTCTTTAATTGGCGACGGACATTCGGGTTTTCGCAATATATTATAATACCTTTTTTTGCTCTAGTAAGCAGTATCCTGTATCGATTTTTTAGGTCATCTATTACGGCATTAATGCTCAAGACATCATGGCTCAATATAGCTTCCCTAGCTCTAATTTTCATTTTTTTGCCGTAAGCCTGCCCAATATCATCAGTTATATCATTATTATCACAAATATTAAAAGAAATTTTTGCACTATTATCTATTGTGAAACAGAGGTCACTTCCCCAAAAAAGTCCTGCATAATCGAGTTCAAATCCTTGGCATCCATAAACTGAAGAACAACGATCAAATTTGTGACGAACGTTTTTATTTCGCCACCATTCGTTATAGTCTTTAACGTCCATCAGCCATCGTACATTGAGATTTGGTATACGCAAGTCATTTCCATCACGTCCATTACACTTTGTATATGAAGCAAGCAATCCACAGCTAAAATCATTTGACGCTTTTTGTTGTAGAAAATTTATAACTTCATATTCGTCATTAGCAATAATCAATTCATATTCATCATCATATACATAGAATTTTTCAGATAGAAAATCATCTACCCAGTTAGAGTATGAAGAAGGCAAGCGATATTGTTCATCCAGTTTATACTCGAATATATCAGTATTGTTGAATAGCTTTTGCCAAGTTAATTTAATATTGGCGATGCTGCCATTATCGTCAGGGTTGAGGGCCTGCCCTTCGTCTAACAAGCAAACAACAGCTCTTCCTGCCAATAGCACAGAATCTAGTTGGGATATTTTTGAATTTGGTTCTGCGGGAATACGGTGAGCTTCATCAATAATCACTAAGTCATATAATGGCGTATCTGATTTAGAATGGCCCTTGAGCCATTCTAAAACTTCATAATATAACCCTACACCCTGCGCGCCTCCTTTAATGTATTGCACAACTGATTTACCAAATCCGCTTTTTGAAGCGTCATCAATCGCAGATCTGACAACAGTACATAGTCTATTATTTCTCAATGCCAATACAGCACGTTTAGATATTTGATTTTTAATGTCTATAGTTTTTGCCAACCTGTGGACGATTGAATGCAGCCCGACAATGGTTTTTCCTGAGCCTGGCGACCCATAGATTAAAATTAATACTTTTTTGTTGCTATCAATAGCATTCTCTATTGATATAGTAATTTGCTCTTGTTTTTCTGAGAGGTCAAGTGCGCGCTTATTACTTATTGCACTATTTATGCCAGCAGTGATTCCGGGCAACTTTTGCAGCAGATTTTCAGCAAAGGATGCATGAGGGACACATTTTCCGTTAACAAATTCTGATATATGCCTTTTTTCATTTTTACCTGAAAAGAATTTCTTTAGTCTATCAATTAAGTCATCAGATTGATCTACGAGTGAAAATATATTTACGCCTAGTTCTGAAATATCTTGAAGCTGTTTTACATTAAGTCCATTCATTTTAGACATTAATACAGTTTTTCCATATTTATACTGATTTGATAGTTGATGAAAGTATTTTACTCTATTACAATATTGAATAACTTGACATGATGGATGTAATGAATTTTCGCCATTAATTTTTACATGATTACGTAGATCAGATTTCTCAAAATTAACCCAGCTTTTCATTTCAACAATGAGAGCTTTTTTGTTATTTTCATCAGCTCCAAGAAATATTATATCACATCTACCTAGATGTCCTGGAATATCATATTCACATATAATACCGATATTATTTTGGAGATGTTGAGGCAGTAATGATAATGTTGATGCAAGTATTTTAGCATCTTCATCCCAAACCCCTTTCTCCACTGGGGATAATTGATACCCACCAGTACTCCGTCTATTCAATGAAATACGTTCGCCAAATGAAGAACTTGCGCATGAGATAAAATCTTTTAAGTCGCCAAAATATCCATATGCCATAACTTCATACCATGTGAGTTATAATTACGATGTTCTACTTTTATGCTTTGGACACAGCTTTGGGCCAAAATCACATTTCTTGTAACCATAAACTTTAGATATGCCTTTAGGACAATTTACTTTTTTTGCAGCATTAAAAATTCCTTCCTTTATAAGCCGTTGCAAATGTTCATTAGTCGAGATTTCGAGGCATCCATTGTCATCATGGAGTATTACTGGGTACTTTGCAAAAGGTTCGAAAAACTTCCCGCCTTCATTTTTAGGTGTAGAATGGTGGTTACGGTGTGTTCTACCACGCATTAACAAATCACATTGGCTATGCAGGTGTGATATACTATTAGCCATAAAAAACTCCATTCGGGGTGTATGAGGCTATCAATATTTGTTTTCGCTGGTGCAGTCCTCATTTTCGTGGATAGTAAGGCAATATGCTATAGCAAAATAGATGAATAAGCAATGTGGCCATTAGCGAATTTTGCCTATAACCTCCCTCAACTCCTTCTGCCTCATATCAATTTCCTGCAACAGCCGTCGTAATTCATGATCCGGCCCCTTGTTTTCCGCGAGACTCAGCTTGAACAGCCCGCCCAAGCGCCCAAGGTCGCCATGCAGCCGCCGAATTTCCAGACGATACATTTGCGGCTCCAGACTTTTGACGGGTTGCCCCTGACTTACCTTGCGCAAGAAGGAGGAAAGGGTCAGACGGGCGCGTTCCGCCCATGTCTTCACATTCTCATACTCTTCCGCCGTCAAATACGTTGTGATCGCTTTTTCCCTGATGGGCATAAAAATTCCTCCTGATTTTTGGCGTTGAGCGATAGCGAATAAGCAAACCCCGTAGGGCAGGGCAGGAAGTCATTACAAAAAGTAATGTACTTCCTCTGTCCTGCCCACGCTTGAAAGCATATTTTAGTATAGATAAGGAGCGACAAGCATATTTTAGGAAATAATATTCTTATGTTTCCTTAAATATCTCTGCCTATCCTTATCTATCTCTAGCTATGCCAAAGTATCCATAAATATCGCAAGCTGTGCCAAAATATCGTTAAATATCCTTATCTATCGCTAAATACGCCTCTTTCCCTCCCAACTGCTTTACCAGAGCCGTAATGTCCTCCACTTTCCAAGCCGTTGTACGAGGGCCAAGCTTGACTGGCTTGGGGAAGCGTCCTGTTTTACAGCCTTCCCACCACGCGCTTTTGCTGATGGGAACAATCGCCAGGACTTGAGGCAGACGAAGAAAGCCGGTTGATGGAATAAATGCGTTCATGACAAAATGCTCCTTGTGTGAAATTTCCCTGGACAACACAGAACAATGAAAGAATTTGTTTCTAATTCATTGCTGGATGTCCTGAAACAAAAACGCGCCTCTTTGGACTGTATAGTACAAAGAGGCGCGTGGCCTGCTCACAGCACAGGAGCGCAAAGGCTCTCTTCTGATGTGCGAAAACACTATATCAAAGATTATTCAATTTGTCCACATGCCTTTTTGTGTATACAGAAGAATCAATAAGAATCCTCTATACGTTATCTCTGTTGAAGCCCCCGCCGGAGGCATCTCCGTCATCGCCCGCAATAGGAAAAGGCCGGAAGCAAGGCGGGAGGGTCAAGGGCGCGGAGCGGCCCGAAGGGTTTCACCCTTGACGCTGTCCGCCGCTTCCGGCAAAGCTGCGGACGCGATGGACGGAAGGCGTTCTTTCTTCGCTTCCCGCTCCGCTCTTTCCCGCAAGGCGTCCAAATACGTTGCCCATTCATCCATCATCTTGCGGCGTTCCGGCAGATATTCCGCCCGATTATATGCGGCGCGGACTTGGTTGCTCGGAACATGGGCAAGCTGCCGTTCTATCACGTCCGGGGGATAGCCCTGCTCATTGAGCAAGGTGCTTGCCATAGCCCGGAAACCGTGGGCGCTTGTTTCACTCTTGTCAAAGCCCATGCGCCGCAAGGCGGCAACAAGCGTCTGCGAACGCATGACGGCCTTGCCCGCTCTGAGGCCGGGGAATACATATTGCCCTTCGCCGGAATACGGGCGCAGAATTTCCAGCACGGCTATGGCCTGTTGACTGAGGGGAACAAGGTGATCGCGGGACATTTTCATCTTGGCCGCTGGAATGCGCCATAACTTGTCCGCAAAGTCAAATTCCGGCCATTCGGCATGGAGTATTTCAACAGGGCGGCAAAAGGTCAGGGCCATTAAATTCAGCGCATAGCGTACGGCAAACGCGCCGGAATAGCTGTCTATGGCAAGCAGCAATTCCCCGACTTTCTCCGGGTCGGTGAGGGCAGCGCGGTTTTTTGCGGCATGGGCGGCAATGGCTCCCCGTATGTCCGCCGCCGGATCACGTTCAGCGCGTCCGGTCATAACCGCATACCGGAATACGCTGGAACATATGCCCCTGGCGACGCGGGCAACGGTGACGGCATCCCGCGATTCTATTTTGCGCAGAACGGATAAAAGATCGGTCGCCATGATCGCGTTGACAGGCTTTGATCCGATAGCTGGAAACAGGTTATGTTCCATCCGGCGCAACACATTGGCGGCATGTCCCATTGACCATGCGGGGGTTTGTTTTTCATGCCATTCGCGGGCTATGATCTCAAACGTGTTTTTCTGGTGCAGCCTGGACTGTTGCCGTTCCGCCGAAGGGTCTTTGCCGCTTCCCAGCGCCTTGCGGGCCTCGGCTGCTTTTTCCCTTGCGTCTTTCAGGGAAACTGCGGGATATTGCCCAAGGGAGATCAATTTTTCTCTGCCCTGGAAATGGTATTTGAAACGCCAGACTTTTGAGCCTGTGGGAAAGAGCAAAAGATACAGGCCGCTGCCGTCAAAGAGTTTTTGCTGCTTCTCTGACGGCTTGGCGGCCCGGATGGCGGTATCGGTGAGCGGCATGGGGTAAGCCTCCTTGTCGAGTTTCTTACCCCGATTTTTACCCCAAAACATGGGGTATGTCCACCTGTCCAGATGGACACAGAAGGACACCGGCTTAACAAATTTTAGCGTAAATTCAGCTAATTAAGATTTTACAGGATGTCACCAAATCATAGTTTCGATTTCAAAATGGGATTCAAATAGAACGTAATGACTCCCTCCAGGCTGCTCCTACGTTGGTCTGCATATGTTTAGGGGGAGCAAGCTCGGGCAGCTATTGCCATTTTGCCGCCTTGATGTACACTGCCGTAATGGGATTCAAACCCAAATACTAGAATGGGATTCGAACAAAGGCGCAGTGTATTAGGTGTAAAATCGAGTGTAAAAAATATTCAACTCGATTTAATCAATTGAAATAAAAGAATACGCGAATCCCACCCTCTCCGCCATTTTTCAGTCCGATAAAATTCCACCCTCTACGATACCGCGCTCCTCTAGCCGCACAAAGAACAAGCTGGCAAGACTCAGAAAAAGTTTTCCATTTATGGATATTATGATCATTAAAGGCTGGGCGTAAAGCCGTGGGTTTTATTCACCAAGGGTAGGCTTCGCGTTGCATTCTGGCAAGCAGGAGGCGGGAATTTTTTTTCACGATTTGCGCGTCCGGTGAGCGATGCAGAGGGTTGGGCAGCATGGCGGCCAGTACGGCGGCCTGTTCGCGGTTCAAGCGGGTCGCGGAAACTCCGAAATAATGCCTGGCGGCGGCTTCGGCCCCGAAGATGCCGTCGCCCCATTCCGCCACATTTAGATAGATCTCCAGAATGCGGTCTTTGCTTAAATTGCGCTCCAGCCGCCAGGCAACCAGCGCCTCCCGCAGTTTTCGGGCGACACTTCTATCAGGCTGAAAATAAAGATTTTTCGCGAGCTGCTGGGTAATCGTGCTGCCTCCCATACCCAAGCGCCCGGAAGTCAGAGCGTCTTCCAGGACAACGCGCAGGCGTTCCAGATCAAAGCCGTTGTGTTTCCAAAAGGCGCTGTCTTCCGAGAGCACCACAGCTTTTTGCAGGTGCCGGGAAATTTGTCCCAGCGTCTTCCAGGTTTGCTTAATGGCCTTGTTTTCGTCCGCGTTTTTCCACTGCTTCAAGCGATATTCCATGAAGGAGGTTTGGGAGGGGTTTTCTTCGGCTAAACGCCCAATCGGCGGCCAGATTAAATAACGTCCGAAATACAGAGATACGGGCAGAATCAGCCAGAACAGGAGGCTGGGCAACGGGCGGCGTTGGGCAAACGCGATTAAGCGGCGCAAAAAACGCATGGGTTACTATATAGAACGGCGGCAAAGCTGTAAACCTGGATGGCGGCGTGGGGATTTTTATAAAAACAAACAGGAGGTTACGGGTTGCCGATGTAAAAACGGCTTTTCCCGTATGCAAATTTTAGTTACCATAGGAAACACGGGGGAAATGTACGTGGAAACAACGCAAAAGACCTTTTTCAAAAAGTTTACCCAAGGGTACACCTTCAAGATGCTCCTCTTGGCCTTTTTGGTGCTTGTACTGCTGAGTCCGCTGACAATGATCCAGACGCTGATCTATGAACGAAGCCAGACAGCGGCTTCCGCCGAGGAGGAAGTCATGAGCGCCTGGGGTAACCAGTTGATTGCGGCCGGACCGATCCTGGCGGTACCAGGCGTCAGGACGATCGCGACCGTTACCAAAACAGAACGGGACGGAGAAAAAATTGAACTGCTTAAAGAGCATTTTACGTTGTGCATCGCCCCCAAAACCCTCAACATCGAGGCAAATTTCACAACGGAAATACGCAGGCGGGGAATTTTTTCCGTGCCGCTGTTTTCTGGTGAACTGAGCTTAAACGGTTCGTTCGATCCGGCTATGGCCCTGGCAGCCCTGGCGCCCAACGAGGAACTCCTGCCCGCCCAGGCGGAGCTGATCATCGCGCTTTCCAGTCAAAAAGGAATCAGAAAAATCCATAGTGCGCGCTGGAACAGCCAAGAACTGTTTTTCCAGCCCGGCAAGCGGGGGCTGAATGTGACATACGGCAAGTCCGGCATTTACGCGGCTCTGCCTGAATTCATCGCTGGCGAAACCGCTTTCGATATCAGCATAGCTATACAAGGTGGCCGGCTGGTACGATTTCTGCCTGTGGGGCAGTATACCCATGCCTCCATATCGGCCGACTGGGGCTCGCCGTCATTTCAAGGTTTTTTTCTCCCAGGCGGTTCAACGATCACGGACAACAATTTTAACGCAACCTGGGATATCAGTTATCTAAGCCGTGATATTCCGCTATTCTGGAAAAGCGTTGATGAAAATCGCAATTATGACGGTTCCATGTTCGGCGTGGATTTCTTCCGGGCCATTGATACATATTCGTTGAATACCAGGGCCGTAAAATACGCGGTTCTCTTTTTAACCGTTCCGTTCCTAACATTGTTTTTGCTGGAAATATCCAGCCGGAAACGGATCCATCCTGTTTCTTATCTTCTTTCGGGGGTCGCCAATATTATTTTTTATCTGCTGCTGCTCTCACTTTCCGAACAGATGTATTTTTATGCCGCCTACTTTATCGCGGCTGGCGGCGTGACGGCGATGGTGACTCTATATGCGCGATCTTTGCTGCCTTCATGGAGTAAAAGCTGGTATATGGGACTTGTGGCGCTGCTCTCATATGTACTGCTTTACGCGGTGCTGAATGCCGAATCGTATGCGTTGCTCATAGGCTCTATCGGAGCCTTTATGGTGGTGGGGCTGGTCATGTTCCTTACCCGCAAGCTGGACTGGTACAGTTCTGAAGAGACGGAGAACACGGCATGAGAGATTACGGATTTGAAACCCAAAGCAGGGTCGCCTTTATTCGCGCTGTGCTGGAGGCAGCCGGCGCGGGCGGTATCGTATATGGCAACAGCGGCGGCAAGGATAGCGCCCTGGCCGGAATCCTCTGCAAGCTGGCCTGTGACGACACGGTTGGCCTGATCATGCCGTGCGGTTCAAAACGCAATTACGAGGCGGACAAG
>Ga0082212_10010115_pt1 | contig 12108 bp, 14 predicted proteins | sample TergutNt197P3_FD_71548 | JGI IMG/M metagenome (GOLD analysis project Ga0082212, IMG submission 71548) | Neocapritermes taracua P3 segment gut microbial communities from Petit-Saut dam, French Guiana - Nt197 P3 | ecosystem: Host-associated > Arthropoda: Insects > Digestive system > Gut ... | reverse complement strand
GCCCTCATAAGTGTTTTGACAATTGTCTTTGAACCTCTTACTATGTCGTTGCCCTCTGCATCGGACAGGTCAACATTTTCCAGTTCGTCAACATCTGCTTCTACTGTTTGTGACACTTTGTAGCCCTCCAACATTTGAATGTAGTCGTTTTGCATATTCGCCACCATTGGCTGACAAGCAAAAATATAGCATTTTTTATGGAGTTGTCAATATGGAAATTTTAAAAGAAGGGCTTGCTGAAAGTATGGCAATGATTCCGCTTGCCCTATTGGTTTCTGCTATGCTACTCCGAGAGATACCAAAAGTGAGACCGTGGCATATTATCCTGGTTATGTGGTTTTTAGGTATCACTGCTGGTATCATTTTTGAGGACAAGACAGAATTTTTAGGGGCGTTGGTGCGTGGATTTGTGACAGGCACGCTTGCGACAGGGCTGGCTATATTTTATGGGAAATTTTTGGTAAAGCAGGAGTGATACTGCTTTAATAAAACCACACTACTTTATCATCCATTCGCCCGCCCAAGCTCTTGCCTATGCCTGCGTGGATAAATCTATCGTCAACGCCTATCCTGTCAAAGCCTGCCAATATTAAAGCCTGCAAAATTAAAAATCTATTGCGACTGTTTATGCTTGCTATATCTACTCCAAAGCACAGGTTATTGCTATCTGTGATATGGTCACCAGAATTGCTTTTGCTGACTTTTAGGTTATGAGTGGGACACCTGCACGCCGAGTTTATCACAAATGGGATACCTGCTGTTGTCCGAGCGTTTTGGAGCATATCCATAACTAACTTACTCATTCGGTTTGTCCCACATCCGCACTTGCAGGTGAACTCTGATTGTTTGAAATTCGGATAAACTGACCAATCTGTGACTTGCATTATCGCCTCCTAATTTGCAAAGCTGGAAGTGTCAACTGTGCCAGCAATTGAACCTGGTATATTAGATAAAAGCCCATTTGTGCTTATTACAGAGCAAGCAGTAACCTCGTATCGTTTACCTGTTGCAGAACCATTTATTACACCTTCACCGACTGTTATAGCTGATTGTGTGCCACAAGACATAACAATTCCTGATGAACTACCATTTATTGAAACTGTTCCTCTCATCATAATAAATTTTCCATTTTCAGTTATTCTAAAATGATTTCCATAACTACCATTTAATGACACTGTGCAATTAGCGGCATAAATTGTCCCGAAATAATGGACTTGCACACCATTTGACGCATTCGTCCCATTTATTGTTATGGAGTTAGTTATAGCAATATGGCTATCATAAGAGAATAGAGCTGTCTGTCCCGAACCTGCATTTATTGTCAAAGTGCTTATTTCTATTCTGTTACTGTGTTCAGCCCTAAAGCCACCAGAGATTATAGAATTATTGATATCTGAACCAGTGACTTTTATCTTTGCAAGACCATTAAAAACCTTATCAATTGCAATCTGATTAAATGTCCCATTTCCAATATTTATCGTCAGACTTTCCACATTATGAAAATCTAAATTCGCCACAGCCCAGTCAATAGCCGCTTGTGGCTGTCTAAATAAGTTACTCAATCCACCAGTGCTATCATTACCACTTGTGGAGACTTGCAATGTGAGATTTTGATATATAGGTATTCTCAAACCTTCTACTACACTATGCGTTGCTTTCAATTATCCTCCCTGTTATACAACCCTACTAAATATTGGCATACTTGTCGATGTCACACCCAAATACATTAACGCAAGTGTCTGAGACGCTGCTACAGTTACAACAAATGACATACCAGCAAAATCATTTAAAAATCTCACATCTGCTGTCGTTTGCCCTGCATAAATGAAATAATAAATATCACCTATTCTGAAATCAGGCAATGCTATTGTAGGGATAGTATCAAATTCAAGGACTGGACCGTAAAACCTATACACTCTATTCATTCCTGTTAAACGACATTTTAAAGATTCACCAGTTATCGCATTTGGAATAAGCATTGCACTTGTATAATTTCCATTTAGCCCGAATAAATCACCATTAACACCGTCTCTAATATTCGTCTTGTAAAGGTTTAATTTTGCTTGCTGACTGACATTTATTTGCCAATTGTTATGCCCTACCTTAAAGCCAGCACTTCCGCTGATATTTTCAGCAGTGACCACTTTATTCGGTTCTGTGAAAGAACCGTTTTGCAGCTCCTCACGGTTTGACAGTTTTACTACCCCAGCCATATTTGTGCTTGCCATCGGATACTGTGTCAAAGTGACAAGCGTAAGGAATTCTATTTTTACATCTTGAGCTGGCGGAGAGACAAATTCTATATAAATACTGTTTACTATGCTATAATCAAGCTCTCCCACTTGTTTTATCCCGTCAAGATAAACAAGCACAGCACTCGGATTATCAGAAAGCAAGCCTAACATTTCAAATCGATTGGTTACACCATCTCCGACATAGGTTTTCCATAAAGGGACACCTGTATCCGACAATTGTCCAATCATAGCTATTAAGTCGTTCATTTCTTGTAGCCGAGCTACCTCATCAATCTCTACTGGCTTGCCTGCTTTTAGTCGCCCATTAAAATGTCGGACAGCAATTGTCCCTTCTTCTGGGTTAACACTGGAATGATGGACTTCGTCTCTGCCATCTTGGTTAATATGCTGTAAAAACTCGTCTCTTGTCACCAGAGCAAGCGAAGTGTCTATCTTTAGCTCAAACACAGACGTGTTGCTGACTTCGATGACCATTCGCATTACAGTAGCCATTGACGAGCCTTCGGGGAGTGTAGGCTTATAAGTAGCAGGCCAAGATGATATAGCTATTATTTTCCTATTCTCGTCTTTTAATGAAAATTCCCTTATCCAATATCCACCGATAGTTTCGGGAATATAGCCCTCCACTATAAGCCAGTTTGGATTATTTTCATCTAAATATAGATTGTTTATTTCTATCTCGTGCCATTCGTTTTTTAAATCGGTCTGTGTATCTGAGGGATTGTATTCCTCGCCATCTCCGTCACCGATACCCATATATCGTATTTGGATGTTTTCCCCACCACTAATAGCAGATAAGATAGCTTGTCTGCCGTAGGGCGTTATCACTGACATAAAAGTCATTTTGCCTCCTGTTTGTTTCTAAAATTTATATTTTCATTTTTAATCATAGGTTATTACCACTATATTTTCTGTATTTGTATTATTAGTAGCAGTCGTGCACCATTTCCCATCTGCATATACAAGCTCATTCCATCCACGATTAACAGTGGTAGATATATCCTTTACTTGCCAATCTAATCCGTCTGTAGAATGTGCTAAATTATTCCTTACTTCCTCTGTCATAGCAATAGTCATCCACATCTGTTTTTTAAAGACAGGTTTAGTAAAGAAAATACGCATAGAGGTATCAAAGATATTGTTTTCTGTCCAATTCGTGCCATTAGTAGAGTATATATAATTGTTGTCCCAAAATCCTGAAGTTTGAGGACTTCGATACATCATCATCCATTTTCCGTCTGCATAAACAGGTGGTGTATAAAGTGCTGAAGTTCTGTGAGCTTGCGTCCAGTTTATCCCATCGGTGATTAAGGAACTATAAACATAACCACTCGCTGGATAAGAACTACTCAAATTTGTGCCGATAATTAAATACCCATTTAAATAATCAAAAGAAATATTAGGAGTAGCATTAAATTGAAAACTTCCTACAAACCAATTTATTCCATCTTCGGAATATGCTACATTTTCTGAACTCTGATTTGTGCTTAAGACAATCCATTTATAATTTGCAAAAATCGGTTTCTGCCAATTTCTTAGGTCTGTTGTATTTATATCAAAAATAGTCCAAGCTATGCCATCTGTCGAGCGAGCGACATTTTGATTTCTTTTACTAGTATTCGATGTGACTATCCATATTCCATTTGCGTAAACAGGTGCATTCCAGGGACTATTGAAGCTTCCAGTAATAGCTCCTATTGACCAGTTTTTACCATCGGACGAGCGAGCGATCATTTCACTTGAACTATTTGAGGTTGAAGTCATCAGCCACTTTTCGTTTGCAAAAACTGGTGAATTCCAAGTTCTATATTGCGTTGCACCTGGCATAGAACAAGGTGTCCAAATAATTCCATCTATAGACCAAACAAGATTTCTTTGACTGATATTAGTATTTTGGTCAGCAACTGCTACAAATATATCACCTCCAAAGACAGGTTGTTTCCACGGCAATGCTATCGTAGAAACTACATCTGTGGTTCTCCAATTCACTCCGTCCATTGAAAAAGCAAAATTTTCACTATTTGAAGCGTCTATAGAGTTGGTTACCCATACTCCATTGCCATAAACAGGTGTATTCCACCGTCTGTTGACTGTGCTGGGGATATTAGAAACAGTGATTTGTAATCCCTTTTTCTTGTATCGTAGATTTCGCACTGGCTCGAAAATATCTTCATAGTCGTCTGACTTCGGAAGCACTTTCCCTTTTAAAAAACTATAAGAACCCATTTTTGTAAATAATCGCAATAAACTGTCTATCATCTTGTGTGGTGGAAACACCTTCCCGAACTCTGCCATAAGCCCTACTACGCCAATATACATAGTCAACTTTTGATTTATTATTTGCTGTATAGTTTTTAAGTGGGAACGCACATTTTTTAAAGCATATACTAATTGTATTATGTCGCCCTCTAAATTGTCATAAGAACCTTTTTGAGATGTATCCACTTCTATTTTAAATTCACCTGGCTCAAGCTCGTTTGTAGCATCCTCCCACCATTCTGTGATAGAGATAGGCATATTTAATATATCTGCCACTCGTTCTATGGAAAACCTTGTGCCTTTGTGCCATTTCAGTTTCGTGGCTTCTTTTACTAAATATCGGCGTTCATCTATTGTCTCTGTGAGCGACCAGCCCTCATACCAGTCCAAATTAAACTGCCACGCCAAATCGCTAAGTGCTTGCTCGTCTAATTCGTCAATACGGCTATATATCAACAAATAATTTAACTTTTCACTGGCCCGCAAGAATAGACTATCCAAGCACTCAGACGCCGCTATAAATTTTGGATCATCCTGTATTGAACTGGGTAACATATCTACAAATTTAAAATCTACTCGTTCCACTATTCTGCCTCTACACCACCAAATTCTATCCTATCTGCGTTTGGTAAGAAATTCGCCACCTGATTGCTTGACAATCTGATAAATTCTAATCCTGTCAATTGAACTCGTTTCGCACCAGCAGAACGGCACAAGCTTATCAGTTTATCAGGAACTATATCACGCCCTGCTTTTGCTTTTTGCCACACTTCATATTCTGTCACAGCATTTGCTATGTTTTCTTGTATTGTTTTCAAGTCCACCGCTTGCTCCGAAGTCACATACCACCTAACTGTATAGTCTATATCCACTGCATTTATCGGATAAACCTGCACAAAATCTGTCAACGGGCGTATCTTTTTGCCACTCATAGTGTTTGACATCGTGCTATTAGTCGAAGTGCCATCGTGAACGCCGAAAATATCTTTGACTGCTGTTATCTCTGCACCCTCTGGGTCAGGGATTTCTCCGCCCTTCAGCATTATGTAAAGCTCCACCCAAACGGGTTTTGGAGACAATATCGCCACATCCTCTATATTAGAATGGGCGGTCAGAGCATAATAAATATAAGCAAGTTCACTACCAGCAGTGGTAAAACGCTCAGGTGCAAGGCGGATTCGTTTACGGAGGCTCTCATCATTTTCTATATCTGACCCGCCTTGCGTAGTAGAGGTATTTATGACCTTTTCAATAAATGCTATCCTGTCCACCAATCTATTGACCTGACCTGCCACAAGTCCATTACTCACTGTCCCAGTAGATAAACAAGTAGCCGAAACTTCTGCTTGGTAGTCACCAGCAGGAATAGTAGTCGCTACATCTGTTGCAAAGAAAACCTTTCCATCTGCTGTCGCCCTTGTCCCTTTTGGAATGATAGTCGGTATCGCTCTCTCCTCTTGTTGCGTAAAAAGTAGAGTAGTTTTCGATGGCGATGCAGGTAATCTTTGCACATCTCCCCAGTATCCTAAATGGTCAAGGAAGTTGCCAGTAGCATAGCGAAGTAAGTTCTGCTTGTTCATCCAATCTGTGATAGCGTTTTCTTGTGCCCTATCAGCAGCGAGCGTGGACAAGAATAAACGCACTGGGTCACCAGGAAATAGCGTTGTATTCGTTATGCCCTCATACATTGTGATGATTGCTTGTTCTACTTCTTTGGTGTCAACCTTTGCAAATAATACTTCAGGTAAATCGTTTATTATAGCCATTCTATCTCCTAATCTGTCAATGTAATACAGATGGGGTCACTGTCTCCCTCTGTATAATTTGCCACCACGCAATATCTATCATTTATATCACCATCTGTGTCTAAATAACTTAATTCAACTGTGGAAGCCAAGAAGTTGTCATTTTTATAAATAGTATATTGCACAAATACTTTACTGTTTTGAAATGGTTCATCCCAGATTATTTCATATCCCATCTTGTTTTCCTTCTAAATCTCTGCTTCTGTGAAAGTGATTTCCACCACTTCCACTCGTGGCTCATATTTTTCTATAATTTCTGTCAAATTGACTATAAGTTCGGGTATAGCAAAATTTATCGGTCTATCTATTATCCGTGCATCCACGCCGAACTGCCTATCCAAAAACACACTCCCACGCCAGGTGGTCATTATCGTCTTTACATTCTGATAAATACTGCGGATGCCCACAGCTCCGATTTCCACTTCCTTCAGCGGAGTGCCGATTATGTCAAACTCACGCGGAGTTCCCACCAAACTTACACTGTCTTTTATCCGTATAGTTACTTTTGGAAATAATTTGCCATCTGATAACATTTATCCGCCTATTGCCTCTAATATAGAAGCATCGCCGATAGGAGTTAACTCTCTCACTTGGCTTGCATCTACTGAAGCAGTTCCACCTAACCTTTCGGGACCGCCTAATCCTGTATCGCCCATTTTTAACTCTTCTTGTCGTAGTTTCATCTGTGCCTGCACTGGCAAACTTTCCACATACTCTTTCAGCACTAAACTAACATTTATCACAGCAGGACGACCCTTACCCCAATGGGTAACTTCATATTCCATACTGCGAATAGTCCACTTGCCCTCGCTTTTTCCGTGATTGAAAACATTATAAGCCTCTCCGCTATCCACCATAGCATTTAGTAGCTTTATCTCTGTCAGAGGCTCTACTCCGAGTGAAGCGTGCAAAACTATCTCATAATTATATTCCTCAAGCTGTCCGCCCACATATTCGGGAACTGGTTTTCCCGAAATTACTGCGTGGTCATAAAACTGCGATGCTACCTTGCGTGACAGATTGTTGTATGTCTTTACCGCTAATCCGCTGCTATAAAAATAGCATTTACCTATCAGCCCTACAAAAGGTGTCAATGCTAATGCCCTGGCAATAGCTAATTCCTTTAAATTGTCTTTGTCAGTAAGTCCACTTGTAATACTGCCTATCATATTATAGTTCCTTCTACAGGTCCGCCTGAAACAGATGTGCCAATTACTTCTGCATTTTCAATGATTTCAGTTATCACTGCTTCTGCTATTGCTAACGCCATTTTATCAAGGGCTGCTTCTGCTGATTTCTGTGAGTTGTCTGCTAAATTGCTTCTGATAGCATTTTTTAATCTATTTATATCTAAAGGCATATTTCCCTCGCTTTTGTAGTCTTAATATGCGTTCACTTTTTCTACAAAGCCATATTTTCGTCAAATAAACAATTGTCGGACAATTCAAATTTATTTTGTAACAAAAATAATTTCCTATTGTTTTTGTCCTCAAAAGGAATTATTATGAAAAAACTAATGCTTATTATTCTTTTATCTTTTGTTGCTATATTATATTCAGTAGAATACGAAAAAATATCAGCCTTTGATCTCACAAAAGAGTTCGACCTCGATTGTGAAAAAGCTACAATGAATCGTATCAAGCCTAACGGGGAAGGAGACTACATCGAAGTAACAGGTCAAATAGGGCATTTAGAAATAAATTCTAGCACTGCTTTAATCCATCTATTAGGTTTTTATGAAAAATTAGAAAACCCGGACACAATGCTTTATCATATAGTAGTAGGTTACTATAGTCGCGATGACCCAGAAAATGATGAGTTTAATAATTTATCAAAAGGTCAAGAATATACACTTAAAGGAGTTATAAATGAGTATTCTGGTCTAAAAAATACATTGAGAGTGCATATCATAGACCCTACAAATAAAATACATTTGCCAATTGATAGATCCTATTGATATAGTTCATTAACAACATTAATAGCAGTTTTCCATGCGCCATCACTTACTGCTTTTTTATCTAACTTACATTTGCTATTCCAATAGCAATCATCATAATGCTTTCCAAACCAACGACATTTCCTAGACTGGTTAGGACCCCATTTTTTAGTGTAATCTTTATATGCTTGTTCTGCATTTTCTACTATAGATTCTTCTAATACTTCTTCCATTCGTAGCAAAAGTAACCTAGCAAATATTGCAGCAAGCTTGTCACAAGATTCCTCTTTTAGTAAAATATATACTAACTCTGCTTTCCTTTGCAATACATCACCCTTAATTTCATCCCAGTTTACTGGCTCTTGAAACAATGTCGGATTTCCTTCTATATACCTTTTGGCTATGGTATTTGCTCTCGTTTCCGTGATTACACCAGTTTTAAGCACATCTTTTATACTACCTAGTTGAAACTGCCAAAAACCTCGAGCAGATTCTGACGAGGACTCTCTATCAATTCCGTCAGATTCTTGCAGCATAATAGCAAATAAATAAGTTAAAGCTTTCTTATCAACTACTGGCTTTTGCTCTAACTCGTAAAGCTCCTCTAATGCTTCTTTTATCATTTCATACCTGGATCTTTGAGTATCTGTTACTCCCATTTTTCTCTCCTTTTAATCTAGCGGCACTTTTACTGTGCTTGCTTTTGGCCCAGCACTACCGATAGGCGTTCCAAATAAAGGACATAGTGTCATTGCATGGACTACTGGTTGACAAGCATTGTTACCCAAATTTACATTCCCAGCTATATTTGTAGTAGCAGATTTTATATCTGTGTTTGTGTTGTTTAGCTCAAAATTCTGATTGTCAATCTCTATACTTTGGTTATCAATTATTCGAATACTAGGTGATTTTATTTCAAATAAATTACCGACTATCGCTTCTAATTGGTCGTTTATCGTCATCTTGACACATTCACTTACCAAAAGTTTGATAGTCTCTTTAACACATAGCTCAACATTCTCCTTTATTTCTGCTTTTATAAATTTTGTTATTACTGCCTCTATATGACCTTCAACGATTGCTTTTAGGCTATGTCCTTTTCTATCATAAGACACCTCTGTATCATCGTCAAACTTCACACCACGCACATCTTGACTATCAAAATGCGGTGTGTCCTGCTGATTGTAAACACTCCCTAATATCACGCCACTATTTTCAAATAGCACACAGAGAACTTGCTCATCCACATCCACCATATTATAGTCTTTGTTATTTTGGGTGTTCCTCTGTAAAATAGGCAAATCAGCAGAGATTAAATCGTCTATATCAGAGAATTGCACCCTTGCTGTGCAATTTGCTGTATCGGTGTTTACCACCTTTCCTACTCTCATATCAAAATTCATTTAAAAACCTATTATTCCTCTGATTTCCAATGTGCTACTATATCCACTACGGCTGTATTCGTGATTGTGTTCCTCTACATTCCACACCACGCTGTCCCACCGACCAAAGCCCTCTATCCTTATATTCTGTCCGCTATGTATATCAGGTCGTCCGATACTGGTTATCGTGCCTTTCAGCTGTCTCATATTCGCATTTCGTAGAAGTGACTTTGCCAGCTCCTCTGCCTCTGCTATTGACGAAACTCGTCTATTAACCTTTAAAACCTGCCCTACTTCTGGGTCATTTATTTCGGGTTCATTATCCTCTTCTGCCGATGGCTGTTCCACTGTTACACTCTCGATTATCCAATCTGTGTCATCGCCTAAATTTTGGACAGTCTGTGACTTTGGTTTTGCTTGTTTTTTTTTGCTACCCCCACGCACGCCCGAGAGACCGTCAGGAACATATAAATACTCTTTCAGTTCCTTTGTCTCTTGGTCATAATACTTTACTTCCACAGCAGAATAAACATCGCTGGTGTTACTGTTAAAACTCCACGAAGTCACGCCGTCACTTGCTTTTATGGTTATCTCTGCTTCTTTTTCGTCAAACTCTTCGCACCTAAAAATTATGATATATTTATCTGTAATCTTTACCATAAAGCCACAATATTCGCATAGCTTCTTTATGCAGGTTATGTCACTCTCCTGCTTCTGTTCCCACCGCTCCAAAATCGGATTATACTCGCTGTAAAATTGCAATTCAAAGTCGTGTCTATCTACTAATTCCTGTAATATGTCCTTCGCTGTTATGTTCTCCCACGCCTGCGTGTTTTGTTGCCTGCGGATGCTATTTGTTATCCCCACAGAAACAGCAGAAATAGTAAACATCGAAGGGCGTCCACTACTTGATAAATCGTCTATCTCAAAACCACCAGCCTCTCGGATAAAGCTGTCACCAACTGCAAACCAATCACTTGCCTTTATTTTAGCAGAGAACTTCGCTCCCAGCTCGGGCAACCAAGCATCTCTCCACAAGCCTGCCACATCTTGCAGTGTCACAGACATATCATCGCCCTGATTTGTCTTGGTTTTATCTGCATAAGAAAAGCTTTCTATAAAGTCCGACACATCGATTTCTTTATCATTATAATACAGCTCTAATTCTACTTTACGCATTTTATATCCACGGTGGTGCTGGTTTACTGCTATTTAGCTTTGACTTTGGTGTCTGTGGCACTATCATTTTCAGACCAGCAGGAAAATATGTGTATTTCATTAAATGCGGATTTGCCATTATCAGCAAGTATGCCAGGTGTTCACTGCCATAAATATCCATTGCCAACACATCGAAGCAATCGCCCTGTTTTGTTTCATATAACCATTGCATTAGACCCCCTAAAAAACAATATGTAACATTTTTCTTGTTTTGGTGTTATGTAAGCAACGGAGGATTTTATGAAAAAATCTAAATTAACACTTGATGACAAATTAGGATATGCTGGTGGGATTGTTGCCATATTAGCAATAATATTCTTTGCTATCCCGTATGGAAAGTTTTTATTTACACTGTATATAGTTTGTTTTGGATGGCTCTCTGCATTAGCATCATAACTTTCTCTATCATTTATCAATCTCATTATGTTAGCACCGTCCTTCTTTGATATGCCTCTCTATCTGCAAGCCACTTTTCAAACTGTCTTTTTAAATCAGCCAAACTATTATCTATCACTGTTTTATCAGCATTGCCATGTATATTGACAGTCGGAGAAAACACAAAACTACTGCCACCGCCACTCCCTGATAAACCTGTTTTATTTAATAGCTCGCTTGCTCTATCAGGTTTGGAAAGCGGAATCACTGCTTCGGGTCCGTCCTCTCCTATCATCCCAAAAGTAGGGCGATTAACTATTCCGCCCTCTGCAAAAGCGGGTATTTCCTCGTCACTACCGCCCTTTTTAAATGGATTTAGTTTTCCGACAAAGCCCACCACTTTCTTGACAGCACCTGCGATTTTATCGACTATTCCTTTGATAAAGTCCCAAGCAGACGAGAAAACATTTTTCACACCGTCCCAGAGAACTGCAAAGAACTCTTTGATAGTGTCCCAGTGTTTGAAAATCATTAACGGAATACCAAAAACTGGTGCTATTATCATTAGTATCTCTGGTCCCCAGTCTGCTAAAAAGCCTTTCAACCATTCCCAAACAGCTATAAACACACCTTTGATACCTTCCCAAGCCTTTACAAACACGCCTTTTATCAAATCCCAAGCAGCAAGTAAAAACTCTTTTATGCTCTCCCAAGCATTGAAAAACACATCTTTTGTTGCTTGCCATAATGCTTGAAAGAAAGGCACAACCTTGTCCCAGTGTTTTATCAGCAGATACACAGCTACGCCGAGTGCTATCACGCCTGCTACTATCCAAAAAATCGGACTTGCTAACATAATTGCACCTACTTTTAAAAAT
>Ga0082212_10010114_pt1 | contig 12108 bp, 12 predicted proteins | sample TergutNt197P3_FD_71548 | JGI IMG/M metagenome (GOLD analysis project Ga0082212, IMG submission 71548) | Neocapritermes taracua P3 segment gut microbial communities from Petit-Saut dam, French Guiana - Nt197 P3 | ecosystem: Host-associated > Arthropoda: Insects > Digestive system > Gut ... | reverse complement strand
CTGTTTTTCAATTTGCAGACGGGCCGCTTCCAGGGCTTTTGCCTTTTCTTCGGGCGCCGCATTGGGATCGCCCCTGGTTTTTTCTTCGTTTTGTTTAGCCATAACTGTCTCCCTCCCCTGTATATGGCGCACGGATGCGTTTTGCTTGAGCGTTTATGATTTATTATATCATTTTTTGCGAAAAGAGGTAAATACCCTTAAAAACTGTACCCGATTGTCAAATCCGGCTTGAAATATACCGATGTACCTGATTCTGAATAGTCATCCCAGAAACTCCCCCACCCATCATACTTCTCAATGGAATAGTAATGTTCATAAAAACTCACACCGATAAAGCCGCCTGTACGAAAGTATACGCCCGATTTTGTCACAAATTTATAGCCAAGATTTAGGCCAAGTGTAAAATTTCCATAATATTCACTATCATATTCATCATTATTGGATGAAAACCCAATGTATCCCAATCCCCCGCCCACATAAGCGCCTCCAATCCGGCTGTGGGCAAAATAATTAAACATGACTAACCCTCCGAAACCTGTAACGCCGAAACCATTTATCAAGCCCAAAGACGGGAAGATAAGGTTTATTTCGGTATTAAACTTGCGCTTGGTAAATTCAAGGCAGAGCGAAGGTCCATACATCAAACTGCCGGCCGGATTGATATTGAAGGCAAAGGTCAGCCGTTCAGGATCAAGGGCGGTAGTTTGGTAAGTATTAACTGCTGCAGCCTGAGATCGGTTTATCCGGGTATTTTCCTGTCCGGGTGCAGGAGGCATAGCGGCGGCATTGACAATTTCATACGTGCCGTTTTCGTATCTGATGGATAGGACGCTGGTCTTGGGAAGAATCACCACCGGACCTTCCAAATTGTCGTGCCGTTTGTACCGAATCTCCGTAGGATGTATCTCCAGCACTTTTGCCTCAATAATGTGCCCGTCTCTGAGAATGATGAAATCTTGTGCGGCAACAGAACATATCCCTGCACATAAAAACACTATTGCAAAAATGCATAATTGTTTCATATGGTACTCCATTAGATTTATATTTCCGTACTCTTTTATAACGAGTATTGCTCTTTTATAGATTATTGTCAAGCCTAATCAGTTATTTACAATAAGAGTGGTATAATAACCGATTTATTACAATGAAATCAAATTTACGGCATATCCTGGCCATAAATATTCGGAATCATCGGAATTTGTTGGGCTATTCACAGGTGAAACTGGCAGAAATAGCCAATATTGCGCCGGCTTATTTAGCGATGATAGAACTGGAAAAAAATTTTCCTTCAGATAAAGTACTGGAACGAATAGCCCATGCCCTGAAAATTGATCCGGCAGAACTGTTTTCTAAAACCTGTTTCCCGGTTGAATCAGTAAGAACGCTCCATAAATCCGTTTTGGAAGATATTGAGCAGGTAGTAAGAGCCCACATTGTCAAATTTGAGGCAAAATATAAAGGGCAAAAAGAGTAATTTGTTTCCGATTGCGGCGCATCTTTTGGAATAAAACTTTTTTCTCCTACGGCATTTCAAGGCCGCGCTCAACATAGGGGGACTGGAGCTGCGAGCGGGCGCGTCTTTGCCATTCTCCGGCGTTTTCCCGGCCCGAAAGGAATTCCCAGATTCCTCTGGCGGAGGCGGTTTTGCCATTACCATACAGGCTTGCCGCAAGGTAGTAGGCGGTTTTATAATATTCCGCTTCTTCGGCGTACCCCGCCAGGAACGGATTTCTGTTGATTTCAGCGGCAAGCGCTTCAATAGTGGTAAACGAAAAATCGAAACGCCGGCGGATAACTTCGTCGATGATAACAGTATTCTGGATGAGGAAAGCAAACATTAGGTGTTCCTGTGCCCGAGCGTGCCTTCCCGAGACATAATAATAAAAACCAAGAAGACGGTGAGCTTTGGCGCTTTCCTCATGGCTGTACCGGTACAGTGAAATAAAACGGTTGATGCCGTTATTTTCCAGCGTTCGGGTCATCGCCTGTTTTGCAAAGGAAGGCGAAGTTCCTGCCAGAATCGCATCCCCTGTACCCAAAGCACCTTCTTCGCTTGACCAGAGACGGTCACCGCCCAGGATTGCAAGCAGAACCCGTTCCATTTCGTTGTATTCCTGGCGCGTCTGTCTGATTGATGCGATTTTATACTGCAGTTCCGTAGCGAAACCGGGATTCTCAAGCAGCCGGCCCAGATCGAGGGCTTTCTGGAATTGACTTATGGCCAGGGACAGTTCGCCTTCAACAAGGTATGTCTCGCCTATCCAGTATTCCGCTTCAGGGTATTCCTTGAGGGAGCTCAGTGCATTAAGCGCGGCCGCTGCGGAATTGTTAAAACTCTCCCTGGGGATACGAAAATACAGTTCGCGCAGGGCATCGGCGGCGCCGGGATAGTGCCGATCTTCGATGAACCGTTCAATCCAGTCAAGGGAGTCGTTCATGCGGCGAACTGCGGTAATGGAAAGCAGATCGATAAATTCCCTCTCCATCCGTTCGTACATGCTTTGCCGCTGACGCCGGGCGTCTTCAAAGGTAATCAGGGCGCTTCCGTAATTACCCTGTCTGAACATCTGCTTCCCCCGCTCAAGGGTATACCACCAGTCGTACTGGCCGGGGGCGCCCGGGCTTTGCGCAATGGCCGGACGAATACAGAGCAGCGAAATGAAAATAAACAACAGCCGGAATTTAATCCCTTTCATCAGTTATCGATTCCTTATTTATTATAACCACCAGTGACGCACCGACAGTTCCAGAGGAGGAATAAGATAATAAAAACGGGCATCAATGCCACGATGGCCATATACCCCGAATCCCGGGGCAATGCCTGCCGCTACTTCAAGGGTATCCGTGGCATGCCAGGATACGCCGAAGGGAATCCGAATACCTCCGCCAAGCCCTAGATAATCTTTATTGTTCCAGAAATATATATCTCCAAAAAAGCCTACACCCAAATACCAGTGGATATTGATATCGTATGAACCTTCGTCATTGACAGCGGTTTTGGTAATAAAATCCCATTCAAAAATATAGTAATCTCCCGTGACTCCAAGCGCAAAACCACCGGAATTGGGTAAAATATGGCCGTAAAAACCCCAAAAAACCGGCAGGGAACCTGCTTTAAGGCTGAGACCGGGGTATATATCGTATCCATGAATGCCATAACCATTGCCCATAATGCCGCCCAGTCCGGTTTTTCCGGGATGATCGGCGAATGCCGCCATGCCAGGCAGGAGGGTTATTAGCAAAATTATCAGCAATTTTTTCATTTGTCTCCAATATAATTCTAGTAAAATCAGCCTAAAAAAGCAAATTGTCCGCTTTCCCGCCGGAAAAGGGCAAGTTCCTGCTGAAATGCCGCGTCTGCTTCTGCTGCCCCTACCGTCCGCACGATTTCTCCGCGCCGGAAAATAAGCACTTTATCCCCCGTGCCGGTAATGCCCAGATCGGCGTGCCGCGCCTCCTGCGGCCCATTTACCTCGCAGCCCATAATGGCAACGGTTATATCCCTTTCCAGTGAATACAGCCTGTCCAGCCAGCGTTCGCAGAAACCGTGGGTGTCAAAACCATGCCGTCCGCAGCGCGGGCAGGAAATGACCGTTACCCCGCCCTGGTGCAGTCTGTCTGCCGTCATACCGTTAATTCGGGCAATATCCGCCGCAGCCCGGCATATTTCCCTTGCGGCGATGACCTCGTTTTCCATGGTATCGCTCAGGGACACCCTTACGGTATCGCCGATGCCTTCGGCAAGCAGAATACTCAGAGCGGCACTGCTCCGGGCTGCGCCCGCTACCAGCGGTCCCGCCTCGGTAACGCCAATATGTAACGGCACATCGGTACGTTCAGCGAGAATCCTGTTTGCTCTTATAGTATCGGCAATTCCCGAGGCTTTCATCGACACCAAAACATTGGTGAAACCGAATTCGTCAAATATGGCCAATTCACGCTCGGCCGCCTCCACGAGCGCCTCGGCAATTGAATTTTCTGGGGTATTATCACGCAGAGGCGCAGAGGCGTGGAGGAAATCCTGTGGTTCTCTCTCCCCTCCTTCTTCCTTTTCGTCCTTTGCGCCTTTGCGTCCTTGGCGTGATGATGAATTAGCGAGCGAATCCCGCAGGTCTGCGGGGAGGCTGCCGGCGTTGACCCCGATACGGATGGGAATGCCCTTTTCCGCGGCTTTTTCCAGCACCCGGCGGACTTTTTCCCCTCCGCCGATATTTCCGGGGTTGATGCGGATTTTGGCGACGGGAAAATCCAGGCAGCGCAGGGCAATTTTATAATCAAAGTGAATGTCCGCCGCCAGGGGCATGGAAACCATAGCCGCCAGACGGCCGAGTGTTTCGGCGGCGGCTATGTCGGGAACGGCACAACGCAGGAGACCGCAGCCCATGCGGGAGAGTGTGTCTATGCGTTGTACCGCGCCGTCCAGATCAGAAAAAGAAAGGCGATCCTTCCACATGGTCTGAATGACCACAGGAGAATCGCCTCCAACAACAACGGCCTTGATATGATCAAAACCGCCAATTTTTATTATTCTTGCAATGCGGGGCACATTAATACGATCAACGAATAACGCAAATGAACACAAATATTAAATGCTGCTTAATATTCCGTTCGTTTACATTCGTGTAATTCGTTGACTCTTTTCTACAGACTGATCATTGAGAGAACCATAGCGAAAATAGCTACGGTTTCGCAGATACCCACGATCATCATGTAGTTGACAAAGCCCTTGCCGGTTTCTCCGGTAGCATCGGCGCCGGCGGCACCGGCCTTGCCCTGGGCAATGGCGGAAAATGCTATTGCCAGACCAGAAGCGACGCCAATTCCGAGATACAGGAGGCCCTTGCCGGCATTGGCAGGATTCAGAGCCGCGTCTCGCATGAAAATCATACCCAAAATATAACCATAGAAGGTCTGGGTCAAAGGCGCTCCGCCAAAGGCAAGCAAGGTCATGGGCGCAGGCTTGTTGGCTATATAACATTTTTTCCATGCCCCGATAACCGCCTGTCCCGCGATACCAATACCAATTGCCGAACCAACCGCAGCAATACCCAATACCAGTCCCGCACCAATTAATCCTAAATTCATCTCTAACTCCTCTGTATCTTCAATTTTTGGATTTGTTACACAAACCCACAGTTACTATTTGAACCGCCTATTTCGGCGCTCCATCCGAAAAGGGTTTATACGGCGAACCTGCCCAGGTTAATCCCACATGGCTCGAAAATTCCAGCGTATTCAGGCGGACACCGTGCACCAGGACCGAAAGCACGTTAAGCACAATATTCAGGCCGTGTCCGAATACCAGAAGGACAATCCCGAATATAAAGAGATAAAATTTTCCCAGCATGGGCCCCGCCATGGTAACAACCGTTGTAGCGATAGCTCCCCCGGCAAGCCCGACCGCCCACAGGCGAATGTAGGACATAATATCGGAAAATACATTGGCAATGCCAAGTATCATGGAGATTATATTTTTTACGCTCTCCAGAATAGACCTGCCGATGCTCCCTTCGTAATTGACAAATATAAAGTTGATGAGGAAGCCGACTCCAAGGATAAGTGCACAGGGCATCATTTGGCCAAAATCAATTTTGGCGATAAGTACCAGTACGATACCGTACATGCCTACCAGCATGGCAATTGATCCCAGTTCTCCCATAATCTTGAGTGACCTTAGCTGAGTGATAGCGATGATATGACCGATAGACAACTGCAAAACGGCCAGGGTAAAACAGATGAGCATCAGATTCTGCTGCACAAACCCCCCGTCGGGGTTAGCGCTGGAGATAGGCGCAAAGGACAGATTTTTCAGCACTGAAGGCAGATTTTCCACCGGAACTCCAAACCAGCTGCATGTCAACATTCCCCAGAGAAAGTTGGAAATTCCCAGCACGAGTACCAGTTTGAGGATAAGGGGAACCCCTTTTTTTACGGTCTTGAGAATACCAAACAGGGCTGCCGACAGGATAATTGCCCCGTATCCGGCATCGCCGAAGATCATTCCGAAGAAAATAACAAAGAAGAACAGAAAAACGCCGGAAATATCCACTTCCTGATAACCGGGAGTCACTTCCAGGAAGTCCGTCAGCGGCTTAAGGAGGCGTACGAGAGGGCTGTTTTTTAGCTTTGTGGGAACCTGATCATCCGGTCCGGGATCGTCAGCCAAAAGCGCCCAGCCGTTTTCCGCTGCCGCTACTTTTAGTACGCCCATATCGTCAGCGGGAACAAAGCCGTTAAGGCAGGAAAAGCCGAGTTCCACGGGCACATCGTCTACTTTTTCAAGTTCCGCCTTGGCTGTTTCAAAATCAACGTCTCTCTGAATAACTGCCATTTCTTTCGCCAGCACCGGACGCCGGTCGGCAAAAGCAATGAGCCGTTCTTCCAGTTCCCCCAGTTTGACCTTTAGTTCGGCAAGTTCCGCGTCCATAAGGGAAAGGGATTTTTCGGGAAGCTGAAACGGCGTTACGCCGGAAATCTCACTGTCCAGCACCAGCAGGCGTACGGATGTTTTATCTTCGGCAAGTTTGATATAGCGTGTTTCCTGGGGCAGAGTTGAAAAAACTTCCTGGGACAGTTCATAGAGGAATACAGGCAGACCAAGGGAGGCCATTTCACGCACTGAGGCAGGATCAAATTCTCCCCAAACGGCAACACGGCTGCGTTCCCTTGCAAGGTTAACCTGGCGATCCTCCATAGCCTTGCGTTCTTTGCCCATGCGTGTCATCAGATCCACCAAATGCGGCCTTTCGGGCGTGTTAACCGCTTCCAGCGAGTAGGGTTCAATCTCCTCGCGCCCTACCTTGTCCGATATACGGCGGCTTTGTGGAGACGATTCGTTTGCTGCGGGTTTATTTTTTGGTGTTTTATAGGCCTGAATGAGGCTGATGGCATTTTCAGTTATTGTCTTGCGTTCAAGAACTTTGGCAAGCGTGTCCGAAGTGGCGTTGGTTTTTTTAATATGCACTACACCCACTTCGCGCAGTCTGGTCAGGGCTTCATTCTGGTTCCTGTCCTGCACAACAAGACATACTTTTTTCATCGGTAGTATCAAGAGGGGAACCTCCTTTCACTTTGTTTCAGTCGGTTGAGGAGCATTTTATTTAGCCGCCTTCTCAAGTCCGGATTTGGCGATTTTTCCCCGTACAACAGCGGAGGTCTGCTGATCGCCCAAATACACCTGAATTTTCTTGATATGGCCTTTTGTTTCGGGTATTTTTATCTTTTCAAAAAGATTCACCCGCTGGGTCGTTATGCGTAATTCACGGTCCAGCCGCTTGCGCTGTTCTTCGACAATCTGCGCCTCAAGATCCAGGAGGAATACCTGTTTCATTTTCTCAACCGCAGTATCAAGCCACAGGGGCATACGGGCCAAATCGTAGGGCGCTGTGGCAAATTCGGCACCCTCAAAAATCGGTATGGCGACACCGGCGATATTCCCCTGACTGGTTTTCAAATCGGTTATTTTCAGTATGTCGGGCGTGAAGATGCCCGTTTCACCGAATACGGCAACCCATGTTTTGAACGATTCGTCGAGCAGGTCTTTTTCGGTACGAAGTTCCTTGATGCGCAGTTCGGTGAGCCGTATCTCGCCCTGCAGCTGCTGCTTTTTGAGCATCAGTGTCGGAAGATAACGCTGGAACATCTTAAGGGAATCTTTTTGTTTTTTCAGCTCGTTTTTGGTGAGCTTGATTTTAGCCATTGGCTGCCCCTATATGCTCTTTGGCCAGAATTTGCTGATCAACTCGGTTCTTAGGCCGGTTTCCTCGGGGCTGAAACAATCGGCAAGAATTTGCCAGCCAAGGTCAAGGGCGTTTTCAAGGGGGATGTTGACCGAAAGGTCCATCATCTTTGCCTCAAACTGGCCGCCGTATTTCAGCAGTTTTTCATCCCAGGGGGTCATGATAAAGCCCATCGCCTTCTTTTCGAGGGTGTCCTTAAAGGCGGCATAGAGTTTGATCATACCGTCCATAATGGCGCGATGGTCGGCACGGGTCTTCCCGTTAACCTGCTGTTTAAGACGGCTTAACGAACCGAACGGCTCAATGCGCCCGTGTTTAAGGTAATACTGGCCTTCGGTGATGTAACCGGTATTGTCCGGAACGGGGTGGGTCACGTCATCGCCGGGCATAGTGGTTACGCCCAGTACCGTAATGGAACCGGCGGTTTCAAAGTCTACGGCTTTTTCATAGCGGGCTGCAAGCTGGCTGTACAAATCGCCGGGGTAACCGCGGTTGGAGGGAACCTGTTCCTGAATGATGGAAATTTCCTTCATCGCATCGGCGAAGTTGGTCATGTCGGTTAAAAGTACCAACACGTCCTTGCCCTGCAGGGCAAACTGCTCCGCAACGGCGAGGGACATATCGGGGATCATCAGACATTCAACCGTCGGGTCGGAGGCGGTGTGCATAAACATGACCGTGCGGGCAAGCGCACCGGCGTTTTCCAGAGTGTCCTTAAAGGTAAGGTAATCGTCGTATTTCAGCCCCATGCCGCCAAGGATAATAACGTCAACTTCGGCCTGCATGGCAATCCGTGCCAAAAGCTCATTGTACGGTTCGCCGGATACGGAGAATATGGGGAGTTTCTGCGAAACCACGAGTGTGTTGAACAGGTCGATCATGGGGATACCCGTGCGGATCATCTTTCGGGGGATGATGCGCTGGGAGGGATTAACCGAGGGGCCGCCGATGGGGATGGTGTTTTCGTGCAGGGCGGGGCCGTTATCTCTGGGCTTGCCCGAGCCGGAGAAGACCCGGCCCAAAAGGTTTTCCGAAAATGGTACCTGCATTGGCCGTCCCAGAAAGCGAACCGTGTCACCGGTCGAAATACCGCGCCCTCCGGCGAATACCTGCAGCGAGACCATGTCGTCATGCAGCCGGTTTACCTCGGCAAGCGAGGTACCGAATACGGTATCGACTTCGGCAAGATCCCCGTAGCGAATGCCTTCGGCCCGGACGGTGATTACGCTTCCGGTTATCGATTCAATTTTGCTGTATACCTTCTTCATTTTATTGTACCACCCTATGCCAAATATTTCTCGGCGGCCTTGTCCAGGCCTTTCGACTGTTTCTTAATCGCTTCGTCAATCTCTTTTTCAAGAGCCGTAAAGCGCTCATCCTGCCATTTGGATCCGTTGTAATCGAGGAATTTCTGCCTGAGACGGTTAAACCAGATGCGGGCTTCGTTCTTGTCCGGGAAACTGAACTGCGAGGCAAGAATCATCAGCAGCTTGTTGAAGGTGTATTTCTGCCGCTCCGGTTTTACCGCCGCGTCAACTTCATCGAAGGAGTTTTGCTGGAAGTATACCGAGTCGATAAGCTCGCCCTTAAGATAGATGATATAGTCTTCGATGGAGGTTCCTTCCTCGCCGACGACCTTCATCATCTGCTCGACTTCCATGCCGCGGCGCATAAAGCCGTGGGCATAGCCGACTTTTTCTTCGTCGATAATTCCCTTGTACTTCGACCAGGAATCCAGCGGGTGAATGGCAGGGAACTTGCGGGCGTCTGAACGTTCGCGGGAGAGACCATGGAAAGCACCGACGACTTTCAGCGTCGCCTGTGTGACAGGTTCCTCAAAGTTACCGCCCGCCGGGCTGACCGTGCCGCCGATAGTGACCGAGCCGAGGCTGTTGTCCTTGAGCCGCACGATACCGGCGCGTTCGTAGAAGCTGGCGATGGTCGATTCAAGATATGCGGGGAAGGCTTCTTCGCCGGGGATTTCCTCAAGGCGGCCGGACATTTCACGCATGGCCTGCGCCCAGCGGCTGGTCGAGTCGGCCAACAGCAGAATGTTCAGCCCCATTTGCCGGTAGTATTCGGCAAGGGTTACCGCCGTGTATACCGAGGCTTCACGGGCTGCTACGGGCATTGAAGAAGTGTTACAGATAATAATCGTCCGTTCCATAAGGGAGCGTCCGGTTCGTTCATCTTTGAGTTCGGGGAATTCTTTGAGGGTCTCGACAACCTCACCGGCGCGCTCGCCGCAGGCCGCGACAATAACGATGTCAACATCGGCAAAGCGGCTGGTTATCTGCTGCAAAACGGTCTTGCCCGCGCCGAAGGGGCCGGGGATACAGTAGGTGCCGCCGCGTGCCACGGGGAAGAAGGTGTCGATAAGGCGCACCCGTGTCACCATTGGATCCACCGGTTTGAGCCGCTCTTCGTAACAGTCTACGGCGCGTTTAACCGGCCAGCGGAAACTCATGGTTACCGGTGACACATTTCCCTTTTCGTCCTTCAGTTCGGCGATAGTATCCCTTATTTTATAGGAACCGGCCGCCTTGATTTTTGACACGGTGTAGGTGCCATACATCCCGAACGGCACCATAATCCGGTGGGTGAATGCCCCTTCGCTAACCGTGCCAAGGGTATCGGCACGCTCAACCTTGTCACCGGTCTTTACCGTTGGTGTAAATTCCCAGGCTTTATCCAGAGGCAGGGGGTCAAGGTAGACACCCCTCTCCAGGAAAAATCCGGCAGCTTCTGCAAGTTGGGGCAGCGGATTTTGCAGCCCGTCATAAACCTGACCCAACAGGCCGGGCCCCAGTTCTACCGCAAGCATGTCTCCGGTATATTCCACAGTATCGCCTACAGCGATACCCTTGGTTATCTCGAAAACCTGCAGCTGGCTTACCTCGCCGCGAATACGAATAACTTCGCTTTTGAGCCGTTTATCGGCAACCTTTACATAGCCGACCTCGTTCATGGAAACAGCGCCATCAAAACGGACGCTGACCATATTGCCGTTAACGGCTACTACCGTTCCTTTTGTTCCGATCATTTAGATTCCCCCGCGGGTGAAATTCCTGTCTGCACGCCTTCCAATATGGAAGCGTAGAGTGATTTATATTCAGAAAATCCAGTTTCAGTTTGAAATGAAGCGCGCCGCTCCAGTATCATGAGTTTGAGCAGGTAGGCATAAATCGTATTGCGGCCGAAATAGTCAATCCCCTGAAAAATCTCGATAGCACTCCAGCGGGCCTTGTCGAGTAAAATCTCCCCTTCAAGGGGCGATTCCGCCGATGCCATCGCCCTTACCGCAAGAACAGCCGCGTCCGCCGGATAGTTCGGCGGTTCTGCCTGGCTGGAAGTCTCCCTCTTTGTCCTGATCGAGCGGTGTTTTGCGAGATTCAGGCGCAGTACGCGTTCCCATTCCTTCCAGTTGTCAATGAAATCCGAACCGGAGGAAGGGGCAATGTCCGCATATGAGCCGGTTCCCCGGTGATCACCCGGTTGTGTCGGCTGAGGATCAAGCGTTACTGCATCAAGCAGCGCCGCATCTTCGGCACTGAGCTTGGTTAGAGCGAGATCCCTGAACGCCGGTGACGACATTGGCGGCGTCTGGCCATAGATGAGATAGGGAAGCTGGGACACAAGGTAATAGTACGATCCCATGGTATCCCTTTATTGCTTTTTCGCGGAAGTCCTGAGAATCTCCGCCAGGTGGGGGTTAAGGTAGGCGCACAGCATTTCCGCAACGGAATCCGCAGAAAAATCATAGTATGCCGAACCGTCCTTTTTGGCGATACGGAAGCCTCCGGCCAGGTTGCGATCCGAACGAAGTTCCAGCCCCTTCTTCAACTCAGCAGACAGCTTATCCTTAAAATAGGACTGTAACTGGCGAAGGGCAGCTTCTGGAAGCAAGACCGCAAGGGAATCGGAGCCTTTGGTACCCCACGCTTTGAGCAGTTCCGGCAATACCGCCTTGAGTACATCTCCCGAATAGGATTTGTCCAACTCCTGGGCGACAATCTTGTCCAGCAAAACCTGTATTTCGCTTTTGAAAGTCAAAACAAGATTTCGAGACGCCTGCTCCAGAGCCGCTATTCCGGCTTTCTCGGACAGTTCCGCGTCACGCTTGCCCTTGGCGACAATATCCGCCGCCTCCTTCCTGGCAGCCTCGACAATCTGCTTTGCCTCCGATTCGGCTTCCTGCTTAAGCTGGGCAGCCTCCTGCAAGGCGGATTCAATTCCGTCCCTCTTTATTTTGTCAATGAGTTCCTGTACCTGGATATCCATGGCTCCCTCTTTTTGCCGTTAAATAAAACGCACAGGCGTTTTTTGCGTTGTTTGGTACTTATATCATATTTTTCAATTTTTGGCAATA
>Ga0082212_10010113_pt1 | contig 12110 bp, 10 predicted proteins | sample TergutNt197P3_FD_71548 | JGI IMG/M metagenome (GOLD analysis project Ga0082212, IMG submission 71548) | Neocapritermes taracua P3 segment gut microbial communities from Petit-Saut dam, French Guiana - Nt197 P3 | ecosystem: Host-associated > Arthropoda: Insects > Digestive system > Gut ... | reverse complement strand
GAAAAACAATACACGAAATCAAAAAATTATTAAAACATGATACTCAATTATACATTATCCAAAGCTGAACATGAAACGGAAGTTCCATGCGCGGCTTTGGCGTCAAAGGCGGCCCGCCGCCCTCAAAAGCCTGTCCTTCAGCGCGAGTCCTATTCCAGACTGATTTGGCACCTCTGCAATTATACAGCTAACGCCAATTTTTTCCATACTCCTGAAGCTCGCAAAAATTCCCCTCGCGTAATTTTCGGCGCCGCTGAATATTATTTTCTCCGCGCAAGGTGCGTCGCAGCGAAAATCCGGCTCTCTCATTCCTATATATCCGTAACTTCCGCCGCACGAAAATATTTGCCCGCAGTTTTTTTCGCCGTCGTACTCCCAGAGCAAAAGAGGGACGAACGGCGCGTAATGCCTGTAGCGGGTGCCGGGGGAGGCTTTCATCATTTCCGCCGCGGGGGACTCGAGTTTTTCCCCGAGAAATTCCTCAATGAGTTCCTTCGGGACTCCGCCCGGTCGCAACAGGCATACGTTTTTGCCCGACGCGTCGATGACGGTGGATTCTATTCCTATATCGCATATCCCGCCGTCGAGTATGATGTCGATATTTTTTCCAGCGTCCTCCCCTGCGTCCTGCATCACCGCCCGCGCGTCCGTGGGGCTGGGCCGCCCGCTCCTGTTTGCGCTCGGCGCGGCGACGGGAAATCCCAAGGACTCTATGAGGGCGAGCGGGACAGGATGAAACGGCATCCTGAAAGCCACGGTGTCAAGGTTCGCGGTGACGCTGCGCGGAACGATGGGCTTTGCGGGAAGCACCAAAGTCAGCGCTCCGGGGAAAAATCTGTCCATGAGTTCCCGCGCGCGCGCGTCCACATGCGCGAGCCCGTCGGCCTCTGAGGGGTTTGAGATATGCAAAATAAGGGGATTATCGGCGGGTCTTCCCTTAGCTTCGAAAATTTTCCTCACGGCGTTATCGTCAAATCCGTTTGCGCCGAGCCCGTACACGGTTTCCGTGGGAAAAGCGACAAGCCCGCCCGCCCTCAAAACATCCGAGGTTTCCGCGATTATATCCTTTTCGGGGTTCCACCTGTCGATCATCAAATATTTCAATCCTGATTCTCCTCGCGTTCGTCATGGAAAAGGGAGTAAAACCTCTCGCAGTATTCAGGATATGAGCCGTTTATTATGGCCTCTCTGGCGCCCGATGTGATCCGGATCAAAAATCTCAAATTATGCTCGCTGCACAGCCTCGCGGCCAAAATTTCTCCCGTGCGGTGCAGGTGCCTGAGGTACGCCCTCGTATGAAGCCTGCACAGTGTGCAGTCGCATTCGGGGTCAACGGGGGAGAAATCATGCTCGTATTTTTTCGCCTTTATGTTCACCCGCCCGAAGGATGTTATGAGCGAGCCGTTGCGCCCGTTGCGGGTGGGCAGCACGCAGTCGAACATGTCTATCCCGCGCGCTATCCCCTCTATCAGGTTTGTGGGAAAACCGACGCCCATGAGGTAGCGCGGTTTATCCGCGGGCAATATCGGATTCAGCGTGTCAAGCACCCTGTACATATCCGAATGCGGTTCCCCGACCGAAAGCCCGCCTATCGCGTAGCCCGGAAAATCGAACGACGTTATCTCCTTTGCGGATCGGACTCTCAGGTCGTCGAACACCGAGCCCTGAATTATCCCGAAAAGCGCCTGCCGGCTCCGTTCGCTGTCCGACTGTTCCTCATAGATTTTCAGGCAGCGTTCGGCCCATAGCGTCGTCCTTCGGAGTGCGGCCTCCGCGTCAGACTTCGCGCAAGGATATGAAGTGCACTGGTCAAAGCACATCATGATGTCGCTGCCGAGTTTTCGCTGCACGTCCATAGCCCAGTCCGGGGACATGAAATGTTTCGATCCGTCCCGGTGAGAACGGCATTCCACTCCCGCGTCGGTGATTTTATTGAGTTTGCTGAGGGAGAAAACCTGAAACCCGCCGCTGTCCGTGAGGATGGGGGAGTCCCAGTTCATGAATTTATGCAGCCCTCCGGCCTCGGCGATTATGTCCGCCCCCGGGCGCAAATACAGATGGTATGTGTTGCCGAGTATTATCTGCGCTTCTATCTCGTGAAGCTCCCTCGACGACATCGTTTTCACGGCGGCAAGAGTGCCCACGGGCATAAATACCGGAGTTTTTATTGTCCCGTGCGGAGTTGCGAGCTCTCCGGCGCGCGCGCCGGTTTTACTGCATACGGCCTCTACCTTGAACTCAAACATATTCGATCAAGGCGGAAAATGGCCGAATTGTTACGCGAGACCGTTTTCGCAAGTTCGTCCGCGCTGATGCCGCGGGCGGACGCTATCGTATCGTAAACATATTTGACGTTGGCGGGTTCGTTGAGCTTCCCGCGAAAAGGCAGGGGCGCAAGCCACGGGCAATCCGTCTCGCATAATATCCTGTCCTCCGGCACTATGCGGGCGACTTCGCGCAGTTCGGCGCTTTTTGCGAACGTGATCGCGCCCGAAAATGAAATGAAATATCCGAATGAAAGGGCTTCTTCAAGATATTTCAGCCCTCCGGCGTAACAGTGAAAAACGCCCCGTGATGGCGCTCCCTCGGTGCGCAGTATCTCGAGCGCGTCGTCCATCGCGTCGCGCACGTGCAAAATTATCGGAAGTTCGTGTTCCTTCGCCAGCCTTATATGCTCGCGGAATACCTGTTTTTGTTTTTCCTTGGGGCTGTGCTCGTAAAAATAATCGAGCCCCGTTTCGCCGACAGCCACGACCCTTTTTTCATCCAGCAATTTTTCCAGCCCCTCGGGCAAACTTGCGCCGACGGTTTTTGCGTCATGCGGATGTATCCCGGCCGAGGCGTAAACCCCGCGATCAGAATGCCGCGCGGCAAGCTCCGCCGCCTCCGCGCTGTTCGGCAGGTCGGCGCCTATGACGATGAACTGCTTTACCCCCGCGGCTTCAGCGCGGTCAATGTAAAATTCAATTTTACCGCGGAATTCTGCCGAATTCAGATGGCAATGCGAGTCAATGAGATGATTCAATAAAAAAACTCCTTTTTTAAAAAAATACGCTCCTGTTATTATATTAAATATGTTGCATAAATGATGATTCAAAGCTATAATTCATTCTCGCATAGAGAGCGGGCGATTAGCTCAGCGGAAGTAGCGCTTCCTTCACACGGAAGAGGTCACTGGTTCGAACCCAGTATCGCCCACCAAGAGATAGCAAGGGTTTACGTTGATAAGCGTAAACCCTTTTTTATTTTCTATCCTCCAAATATCCTCCAAATTTATTTCTCCTATGTAGGCTAAGTGCTTAATCGTTGTTAGTAACGATCTTTTTAACTACTTAAACGTCTTATGTCACGTCGTAACCGAAATCCAGCTTCAACTGCCTGTCCTCCATATCCTCCAAATTGCCCATGAAAACCCTCAATTCATCATCTTTCAAAAATGTACTGAGGTAAAACGGTTGTTAATACTTGATACATGACTCCGTTGATCCGTTTACCCCTCGAAATGTATTCGCCCTTAAATGTCGTATCTAAGATGAATCCAATACCCAAATGCCCGTCGAATAGGGCAGATCTCTTTTTTAGGACTGACGGTGATGCTTTATGGCTGGAAGTTTCAACATTCACATCGAGAAAGGCTATTTGCAGATAGACGCGCAAATTCCGCTGGCCAGTGCCGGTGAAGAAATTGAAGCGTTTATTCACGAGTTGAAAATTCAGTTACTCGGCGACAAAAAACTAAAGGATCACCGGCCTATAAATTTGCCTCCACAGGAACTTAACGAAAGAGACGCCGCCAAGTATATCGGCAGAACGGTCTCCTTCCTGAGAAGCTGCCGGTATGCTGGAAAAACGAAAAATGGCGACAGAGGGCCGAAGTACACCAGAGGCACGAAGCGAAGCATACGATACCCCGTCAAAGAATTGGATAAATGGCTTGCAAACCTGCATCTCTACAGCGCGTCCTGCGAAGAGTAATTTTGACAAGAGGTGAAACGGTGAAAACACAAGATATAGGCGCACGAATTGTCGATAAACGCAGAAATTGGGAAGCCCGCGTCGAAATGGCGATATTCAAACTGCCAAAAAATGAGCTGTCAACTTACGACAAGCTGGTATACGCGATTTTATGCGGTCATGCCAATCGTGACGGAAACGCCATGCTTTACGTCAAGACTATAGCGGAGGAAGCAAGCTGTTCGGAACGACAGGTACAACGCGCTCTTTCAAACCTTGAATCACGTAATTTGCTCATTCGGCGTTCCCAAAATGTACCAGGACACGGCCAGATATTTAACATCTACGAAGTCTATGGATTCGACGAATATACCCCCGGTGACTGTCAGTCACCCCTCCCATGCCAGTCAGTCACCCCCCCGGTGTCTGGCAGTCACCCCCCCGGTGACTCACAGGCAGGGCTTAATAATGTATTTGAACAGCCCCTAAAGAACAGCTTAAAAGACAACAATATCCCCCCTACCCCCCAAGGGGCCGGAGAGGAGAACGCCGAACCCGAAAATCCAAAACCTCAAAACCCAAAACATGACACAGAGGCAAAAGGCGAGAGGCAGGAATCGGCGCACTCTTCCCCTGTTACGCCCTTACACACGGACATTCTCGCCGCCTTCAACGAGATCCTTCCGGAGCTTCCCCAAGCCGAGATGCTCACCTCATCACGCACCCAAACGCTGAACCTGCGGATAAGCGAAGACCCAGCGCGGCAAAGCCCCGATTGGTGGAGGCGGTATTTTGAGCGAGTGAGGCTGTTTCCCTGGCTCATGGGCCGCAACCCGAACAACTGGAAGGCTACTTTCGACTGGCTCTCCGGCGAGGACGGTATGCGAAAGGTCATCGAGGGTAGTTTCACGCAAGCGCCACGCTTGTGCCAGGAGTATTCGTCGGAAGAACTGCGCGAATGGCAAAAAAAATACACTGACGAAAGTGGGATCGTGGATGCAAAAGCACTGTTGCGGGATTGGAGAGAAAAAAATGCGGGAACACGCTGAACATATCAGCGAACCTATAGCGCGTTCGCTTGAGGAGGTTGTAGCAATGTCTGGCGAAATGGAAGAAAAATTGACCCAAATCAAGAGCTGCCCTGAACCCTGCGACGACGGCATGGTTAAAATCACGATTCCGTCGGGGCAGACAAGAAAAATGACCTGCCCGCTCATAGCCTCGACTTGCCCGTATGGGGAATGGTTGGAGCATGGGCTGGATCGCTATGTCGCCGGCATCATGTCGGGTATCGGTGTGCCGCGCCGTCACTTGGAAAACTTCATGGAGGCGCTACAGACGAAAGCGTTTGCCGGAATTGACAAGTGGCAAGTGCGCGGATTTCTCATTTTTACCGGAGATACAGGCAGCGGTAAATCTTTCGGCGCGGCGTTGGCCGTACATAAATACCTGAAAAGCCTGGTATCGAATCACTTCGACCGCAGTACGTGGAAAATAGCCGAGAGAGCTGGAATTTCCGTCGTCTGGTGCGCTGCTATGGACATAAGCGACGACAGAGAAACAGCGGCGCGAGCTAAACGCGAACAACTGGCCGTCATCGACGACCTGGGCGGTGAAGCTGACACTCCTGCAATACAGGCTGCCCTGCGTGGCGTCATCCTGAAACGCCACGACATGAAACTACCGACAGTGATAACCACAACGCTGACGATGCTGGACATCGACATCAGGTATGGCGGCCGCGTCGCTGACCGGCTGATTGAGGACATCGAGAAAGGCGGCATGATCGTCGAGTGCGGCGACGTGTCCATGCGAAGGAGAGAACGCAGTTGACAGCAGTTCCGTACTGGGAAAACGCACTTCTTGTTATGGTATCCGGCTTTATAGGTTATATGGGCTTTACCACCATACCGCGAGCGACGGCCTTTATTCTTGCCGTTCCAGTGTTCTGGTCGCTTGCGGATTCGAGGTACGCGGCTTTCGCCGTTATTCTGGCCTACAAGCTCGCGGCGTCGAGAGGACTTCTACCGGGCGCGGCGGTGTTCCTGTCGGAAGATCACACGCCGTTACAGGCTGCCGCTCTTTATTTCTCCATGTCTTTCGGCGCGTCTCTGCCGTTTTTTGTTTTCTGGAGCAAAAACAAAAAGCGCAAAGCCGCATATCTCGTTCCAGCGTTCGTTACCGCTTACGCCCTTCCGCCAGTATCGCTTATCGGCATAATAAACCCCCTCATAGCCTCCGGGGTTGTTTTCAAAGGCTGGAGATTCGCCGGAATACTCGCCGTACTTGCGATATACGCTCTATGCGCGGTATCAAGAAAATCCGCTTATGCCTTTCTCTGCGTCATAGCCTTGTTTGCGGTATTACCCGGCAACCGCTGGTACGAACCTCCAGCGCCGGAGGGGATTATGGTTGTCGATACGTCGTTCGGTAAGCTCGGAAGCGGGAGTTTTAATTTCGCTCAGGATTACGAACGTGCCAACATGGTCTTTGGTGAACTTAGGAAACGCGGTGTAGCCCAAATTGACGCGAACACCATCGTGCTGCCTGAAACCATAGCGGGAAGGCTCAATGATACAGGTCGAGAGCTGTGGCGCAGCGAAATCCAAAAACTCCTGCCGGGCAAAACCGTAATCTTCGGCGCTGAACTGTCTACAAACGACGGGAGAAAATACGACAACGCGGTAATTTTGCTTCACGACGGGAAAATGAACGCCATATATCAGCGAATCCCCGTCCCGTACTCCATGTATCGAGGCCCTTTCGCCAAAACCGGCGCGAACCTTCACATTTTGGACGACGGCATACTCACTCTCCCGGACGGACGGACGGCCGCGGTGATCATTTGCTACGAGGCTTTCCTGACGTGGCCATGCCTCGCCTCCATGACTCACTCCCCGGCCATGATTATCTGTTCCGCCAATCTCTGGTGGTGTAAAGACACGTCGCTGCCCTTGGTACAGAAAACAGCCGTTTCTCTCTGGGCGCTCACGTTCGGAGTACCCGCCGTGTTTGTACGGAATATTTGACCGTTGACAACACGACTTTGAAGGGAGGTGAGGAAATGAGAGAACTGACACAGGATGAAATTCTGGAGATCGTGTGTGCCCCGGCAATTACAGATGAACCGGAGGAGTCGGATTTTATCGACGATGACGAAGCTGGCGAGGAAAATTTCGTCAAAAAACTGATAGCGGAGGTCTAAACACCAAAGAAAGGAAACGTATGAATTATAAAATCGAAATTCAACGAAATGATGTGACTCTTGCTGAGTTCTTTAGTTACGTAAAGAACCAGTGCGCGAAAAAGGGCATTGGATTCGACTTCGACCGGGACGAGTTCGAAAATCCCCGCCAGCCCGGGAATAGTCACTACTACGTGAAAGATGGCATTAAACACTGCAATTACGACGGATATGCCTCTCAACACGATGCCTCTGATGCTGCGTGTAAATCAGAAACCCTCCGTGTGTTGCCATACGACTATCAGTGCTACATCCTTAATTTCGATGGTTCTTGCTACAACGAGATTTGCGAGTTCACATTCGATGATGATAAACGCGGGCACGGATATTACTACCAAATAAACACGGAAGCACGCGAACAAGCAGAAGAACACCAAAAGGCTGAAATTAGAGATGATGGCATGATTGCAAAAAAAGGAGCTGAACTGAATATGACATCGGCAACGGAAAAAAGGAGAGTAGAGTTTGCGGAACGCGTTGCGCGTTCACTCGATTCCGGGGTAATACCCTGGCAGAGAAAAGATTTACCGGATATGCCTGTAAAGAGCGCCGTTTCCGGCAGACAGTACAGCGGACTCAACGCGCTTCGCCTCATGGATCGGTGCGCGGAGGCAGGCTATACCGACCCGCGCTTCATAACGGCAAGCGAGGCAAACAAAAACGGCCTTCACGTCCGCAAAGGTGAACATGGCGTTGTACTTGAGCATTGGACTCAGGGAGAGAACGGAAAAATAATTCCGCGTGGTTACTCTGTGTTCAACGTGCAGCAGCTTAACGGAAGTTTACCGATACCGGAATCTGAGAAGATCAGTAACCTGGAGAAAGCAACGGCTATGCTGAAAAACGCCGGAATGGAGATGTCTCCCGATAGCAGCGTCAAAGAATATCGGGACGCTATAAAAAAGCTCACGGTCAAAAACGCCGAAGAAAGCGGACTCACTCAGATAGTGCATACGCCGGAATTGCTGGCTCTTAGATGCAGTCTCGCCAGCACGGCGGTCATGCGTGAGGTAGGCGTACCTGTCGAGCAAGCCGAGGGAGCGCCGATAAAATCCTGGGCGCAGAGTATCAAGCATGACCCCTCGCAGTTATCCAAAGCCGCGCGAGATGGAGGTCTGCTTGCCGGGTCTGTGCTTCGGGATATGACACAGAGCAAAGAGGCTGAATTATTTCAGGCAAACATGGAGCGAGCCGAGGCGCAAAAAGGACAGGAACTCGTCTCGGAAGCAGCGACAGTCCCAAGAGGACTCGATTCCAATCTTCCCAACGCGGATTTATCGGGAGTGCAGGAGAGCGTTATCGCGGCATCGGACAAGGCGAGGACGCAGGTAAATGACTTGCGGGCCTCGGCGTCTGGCAGAGAAGCCAATATTGGTACAGATAAACTTGCGGCAGCCAGGGACGTTGCTAAAAAGCAGCTCGGTAACGACGCAATCGTTACTAGCGCCGTTCCAGGCAGGACGTACAGCGGAAAGATAATCGGGGCCATCGGCGACGGCCCCGACAAGACAGCGATACAGGCCATATCGAACAATCACGCGATATTGCACGACATAAGAGATATTTCGGCGAAAAGCAATATCAGGCTTGGCGAAGAAGTGAGCCTTACAGCCGATGAACAGGGATACAGCGTTATTCAAAGCAAAGGCCCGGAAACCCACGAAAAACACGAGAAAAAGAATGAACTGGCGCGGGAAGGACTGAAACGCTGATGGCGCGAAACATAGTCAAAACCCGTGATTATTCCTTCCGGGGAGTGAAGCGCGAAGGGATGGGCTACAAGACAAAGGCGGCGATTATTTTCGCCGTCTGCCTGTTTGTTACCTTGCAAGCCACGGCGCAGTATATCGGTTATGCCTTCATGAACCATCCGGCACTCGGATGGAGCCTATTTACGGTGAAAGGGTATCGCGTCTATCCCTTCTATCGCGCTGCATACTGGCTCTATGAGCTGATGTCCGCTTATGTGGAATCCCGCTCAAGCATAGCCGCCATGAGCGCCTTCATTTTTTCGACAGGTCTGATAATATCGGCGTTCGCGGCGAGAAATTTTTATTTACGAGGCAAGAGCGAGAGTCTCGAATCCTTGCATGGCTCCGCTCATTGGGCGGCCATGAAAGAAATTCAGGACGCCGGGCTTCTTGACGATGACGGCGAACCATTCCCGGAAGGCGTAGTAGTCGGCGGAGTGAAAGTAGGCAAAGAAATCAAGATGATGCGGCACAACGGGAGAGAACATGTCCTCTGCTACGCTCCGACACGAAGCGGTAAGGGAATATCGCTTGTACTCCCCACATTGCTCGATGGCTGGCGCGAAAGTGTATTTGTACTCGACATCAAAAATGAGAACTGTAGTTTGAGCGCGGGTTATCGCGCACAAGAGCTTGGGCAGAAAATTCTCAGGCTCGATTTCACCGACCCGGACGCCAGTTCAAAAGGCACGTCTGCCACATTTAATCCGCTTGTGGAAGTACGGTTGGATTTTACTTTCGAGCCGGGCAAGCGCCTGCCCGATCCTAATGACCCGGAGGGCGCTACATTCAGGCTCGTGCCGTCCGGTACAAACGACGAGACGGCAACGATTCAGCAGATAATTTCTATAATCATAGACCCCAACGGAAAAGGTTTGGCGGATCATTGGGAAAAAACGGCCTCCAGCTTCATGCTTGGCGCGGTCACACATCTGCTCTACAAGTTCAGGATGGAACGCCGGGGCGTTCCCGGTATATCCGACGTTCTGACCGAGCTTTCAAAACCTGGAATACCGTGGCGTAAGGTCGTGGAGCTATGGCAGGAGTACCCGCACCTCGGTTATGAGGAGATAACGAGGCCAAATGGAGAGAAAGCCGTCATTCCTCTGGTCCACCCTATCGTCGCGCAGGAGGCGCAGTCGATATTGAACAAACCGGACGAGGAAGCGGGAAGCGTCTTGTCAACGGTCATATCCAACATGGGGCTTTTCCGTGACCCGGTGATCGCGCGGAACACCAGCAAAAGCAGCTTTAGAATCCACGACCTCATGAATCACGACAACGCGGTTTCCTGTTATCTCGTGGTAAATCCGAACGACCAGTTGAGACTCATGCCACTGACGCGCCTTGTACTGACGCAGATAATTTTTACGCTCGCGGCGAAAATGGATTTCAAGGACGGCAGAAGCTCGGATGCGTACAAACACCGATTGTTGCTGCTTCTCGACGAGTTCCCGTCTTTGGGGAAAATGGATTTGTTCGAGCGGGCGCTGGGGTTTATCGGCGGCTATGGGCTGAAAGCCTACATCATGGTTCAAGGGCTCCCGCAGCTTTTCAAGGCATACGGTAAGGACGAGTCGATCCGCGTGGGATGTCACATACAGGTCGCTTTCGCGCCGAATGACCTTGAAACATGTGAGTATTTATCCAAATCCACTGGGCAAATGACAATTTTGAAGGAAAATTACAGCGAATCTTTTCAGGAGGGCAAACTGTTCGGAGGTAAATCCCGGCAGACTTCATTACAGGAAGTCCAGCGTCCATTGATGACGCCGGACGAGTGCAGGCGTCTCCCAGGGCTCCGAAAAAATTCCAGCGGAGACGTTATCGACGCCGGAAACATGCTGATTTTCCCTGCCGGATTCCCGGCCATTTATGGCTCGCAGACGCTTTATTTTCAGGACAAGGAAATGGATCGGCGCTCAAAGATACCGCCGCCGGAGAAAAGCGATAATTTGGCGGAGATTGTGTTTTGACGCCAATATACGTATGGAGGAACAAAGGATGACAACACATTGGGAGGCGCTTGAAGTAAAAATATGCCCGATACGCGGAGAATCGTTGTACAGGAGCTTTGCTGAGAGCTATCGACAAAGCTATTGCCTGGGCATTCGTTGTATGATGTGGCGTTGGGTTAAGAATAAGCAGCGGTATGATGATCATGACGAGGGCTATTGCGGGCTCGCCGGGCCACCGCCGCCATTTTTGCATGAACAATGCGGAGAGAAAAAGCTATCTATACACCAGTTTTGAGTATATGACATGGCAAACGATCGGCTTCAAAGATGCCTCCGCCGGAGAAAAGCGACGATCTGGCGGAGGTTTTATTTTGACGCATGACATTCAAACTATTTACGATTAAAACCTACCTATCCGTCAGGAGCGTTTTCGACCATAGTACGAATAAGTTCGTCTTTTTCGGCGCTCTCGCGCTTGCTTTCATGAAGTACAACAGCGCACGCCCACATACGTGCCGTCAAGCGCATTAAATCGACGTAATCCTCATCGAAATACTTATCATCATTAAGGTTTGCCAGCGTAATAACGCCCCAAAAAGTATTATTCCAATTCTAAATCATTAAAGCATTAATAATCCAAGGCCAACTGACAATGGATCGAGTAATCTCCGGGGTATTTTCCAGTTTGCGAAGTTCTTCCACCAAATGATCTTCCAATGCATCAAGGCTTGAAAATACCCTGTTATGAAACCCTTTTTCCTTCAATTCATCCCAGATGTGCTCCATTGGATTCAATTCCGGAGAATACGGCGGCAAAAAACACAGCCGTATATTCTCCGGTACATCCAGTGACTTCGATTTATGCCAGCCTGCGCAATCCATCACCATCAAAATTTTCTCCTCAGGATGCCGAGATGATATTTCTTCCAAAAAAATCTGCATGCAATCCGTGTCGCAATGAGGCAATATCAGGCTTTCAAATTGCCCACTGGGTATACTTACTACACCATAAGCGTAGGTATTTTCCTGACTCACCAAGGCTGGACATATCGGCCGTTCCGAGCCTGGGCACCAGCAACGACGATGATCCGAAATCCTACCAAAACGCGCTTCGTCCTGGAACATCAAGCGAAACGGTTCTTCCTTTTTTATACATTCTTTCTGAAGTTCCCTCAAGTATTCAGGAAGTTTTTTTTCCACTCT
>Ga0082212_10010112_pt1 | contig 12111 bp, 10 predicted proteins | sample TergutNt197P3_FD_71548 | JGI IMG/M metagenome (GOLD analysis project Ga0082212, IMG submission 71548) | Neocapritermes taracua P3 segment gut microbial communities from Petit-Saut dam, French Guiana - Nt197 P3 | ecosystem: Host-associated > Arthropoda: Insects > Digestive system > Gut ... | reverse complement strand
AATCAACGACGTTGCCCGTTTTGCCGAAGAAAAATATTCTCCGAAAGCGTTACAGTTGCTGATGTATTCGTGGCTGATGCGGGCAAGCCGGTACATTCCTAACACGTCGGATTTGAAAGCCGGTATCTTCTCATTCCGTCGTCTGAACGATGGCTTTTTGCCCTTACGTGTATTGGAAAACGAAACAATCGACGAAGAAGCCTTAACGCTGATTTCCAACGTTTTAACCGAAATTTTACAGGAAATATTCAATCCCGACATTCCCTTCACCGCCTCCGACAATCCGGAAGCAAAGGTTTTTAGTTCGTTTGAGATGTTGTATTAACAAACAAAAAGGATTGTCTTAAAAGAACTTTTTGTTCCATTCGTCATTGGGGAACCTGACCCGCAATCCTCTGATAAACAGCATTATTTTTTTAGGAGATTCCGGCTTTTGCCGGAATGACGCATGGCTTTTGCCGGAATGACGGGGCTTTTGAGACAGCCTTGATAATCAATTACTACATTTCATGTCCTTTTACAGAGGGGGTCATCCATGCAGGTTTTCGGTATTCCCCTATTCCTCATCTTCTCCTTCTCGTCCAGGTCCAATTGGGACAAACGCCCTAAGGTTGAGAACATGGATTAACATCCATATATATATCAACACCCAGCGGCACCTCAAAGCCTGGTTGCAATGCTATAAAATCGCTTGCCCGCAAGGATATAGACCTTCTTTTTTCCGAAGAATTTATTGTCCCAAAATTAGTAGCGCCGCTTAAAGTAATTGACTTTTTGACCGCATAGTTATAGGTATTAAAATCATATATTTCATTAACCACCGTCGTATCGCAATCGTACTTCAATTGATGAACTTTTATGTAATCAACATACATACGATCTCTAAAAGGAGGAGGAATAGTGGGGGCATATGTTCCTGACATATTTACATTGAATATGATTCGGGTAGGGTCAATGATACCATGATCGATTACTGTTCTAATGGGGTTATTATCAAGATACCAAATAATTCTGTCAGCATCCCATTCAATAGCATACGTATGCCAATCTCGATAATCAAAGTCAGAAAACTCGTGTACTGCATAGTAGTATCTTTCATCACAATCCGGATTGTAACCGGGGCTAGTAGAGTCGCTATTATGATAACAGGGGTGGACATTGGTTGTTATAACATTGACCGGTAGCCAGCCTAAATTTTCAAAAATATCAATTTCCGCGGGATTGCTATGTGGAACATTTCCAACATGTACCCAAAACGCATGGTGAAAAAATTTTTTTCCATAAGGCATTTTAACCCGTGCTTCAATATGTCCAAATTGGGTATCATATTTACTTGGCGTTTTTGTTTCTACCCATCCGGATGTATAATAATAATGGATCTCCGGCACACAAGTACTACATGCACCTGTTGGAGGCGTCGGAGAAAGACAATCTGCCTCATCGCTATTAATTTCTATCACTAATGTACTATCTGCAACCCAAACATTTTCTTTAAGATATAATCGAGGTTGACTATTGTAATGGTCGCAATGATGCGCTCGTACCCATCTGTTTATGGTATCGAAAGCGCTAAAATCATCTTCCCATTTCAATTGCCAATTACGATCATTAAGGGGAATTTGTGCAAATGCGATATTTTGCATAGGCAAACAGCCTACAATAAATATTATGAGTCTTTTCATTTTTTACATCCTTTCTTTTTTATTCCATCAATGATATGAGAAGTTCCACCTCCATTTCCACCCCAAAATAGATTTATATAAACTTTGTCATTCCCTTCAAAGTTTCCATAATGAGCATATAATGCAGGAATTGAATTCCATAATTTCCCCTTTTCATCAACATTCAAGATAATTGAAGCATTTTCTAAATATTTAATATATATAGATTTCGTACCATCTATGCTGATTTCTCCGGAATAATAAACCGTATCACGTTTATCAATTTCATCTGCTGCCATATACGTATGTGTCTTCACCACAAAATCCCATTCTCCTTCCCATTGGCTACGATAATCAACTGTAACATCACAAGTTGCTTTTTTACTGCCATCTTGAGATGTGGCAATGATGGTTGATTTTCCATTTGCAATGGCTGTAACCAAACCGTTGCTATTTACCGTAGCCACCGCAGTATTGCTGCTTTCCCATGTTACGGTTTTATTGTTGGCGTCGTCGGGTTGTACGGTAGCAATTAAGGTTATTGTATCTCCCGGCGCAAGGGTGATTTTTTTGCAGTTAAGCGTTATGTTGATTACGGGAATTACTATAGTAGTAACTGTGCAAGTGGCTGTTTTGTTACCATTTTGAGTAGTGGCAGTAATGATTGTTACTCCTTTTGTTACTGCTGTTACCAAACCTTTGTCGTTTACTGTGGCTGCGTTAGGATTACTGCTTGTCCAAATTATTGTTTTATTGTCGGCATTGTTGGGTAACACAGTAGCGATTAAGGTTACAGTATCTTCCGGCATAAGCGCAAGTTCTTTATAATTAAGCGTTATGTCGGTTACATTTACGTCTTTCTCACATGCCGTAAACAAAACGGCTATTACTGCTAAAACAATAATAAAATGTTGTGGTTTCATAACTTTCACGGATATAAATTACTTTCTGCAAATGCTTGTATATAACTCTCAAAATCGGGTATGGTTACATCTATGCCGAGTTCAGCGTATCGTTTTTCTAAATGATAGCGGATTTTGAAAAGCCAAGTACTAGGAAAACCTCCAACATCACTATAAGTAGTTAACATAATGGCATTATCTATTAACTTCTTCCCTAAAGCATTATTGTTTAAAACACCGTCTGTTCTTATTTCAGCGCTAATATTTGTCATCAATTCCATTATCTGTCCGGGGCTACCCATACAACCTTGCACTATACATGAGGTTGCGATGAGTATGGCATCATTAGTCAAATTTAACGCCTCTGATGGTATTTGAAGCGAATTGAAACCAAATATAGCCAAGATTTCGCTTTGCGCCTGTTTTTTTGCGTCTGAAAAACTCATGCCCTGCTTTACCAAATACTCTACTCGCTGTTTTTCCAAAGTTGTAAGCACATTTACATTTGCCGAATTTACATCTGCAATATCTGCCAAGGCATAAAGTGTAATGGTAGAAGCTATTATCCCTCCGAAAGCTTCGTGAAAATAATATCCATCAGCCTTTAATTCTACATAATTAGAAACCAGTTCGATGTTTTTTTGCTCGAAACTGCCCAAATTATCGGAAATGGTTGTAAAATACGTTTTCCCCGTTTGGTTTAAAGTGGTATCCAATTCCATTATGGTTACGGAAGCGCCTGTCATAAAGGGTCCTTTTTGGGCGTAGCCGCTAAAAACATCCTTTTTTACTTGCGGAGTTTTTTCATCTTTCTTACATGCCGTAAACAAAACGGCTATTACTGCTAAACAATAAATAAAATGTTGTGTTCTCATATCAATATATTTTTAAATTAGGTTGCAAAGGTAAACATTTATTTTGTTAAAATCATTTTTTTGGTATCAATCATCGTATTATTCACCAATAGGGTGTACATATACATTCCGGCGGGGAGTTCATGCCCTTGAATAATAATATTTCCGGTGCCTCTGGCGGAGATGGTATAGGATTGAATTTCAGCGCCTTGCATATCGTGAATGATTAATTTTGCAGAAGTTGCACTTTCCGGTATTTCAAAACGGATTTCCGTATTTACGGAAAATGGATTAGGAATGTTTTGATATAAAACGGCTACTTCTTGAAATTGAGTTGGCGTATTATTGTTGCCGCTTTTATGGTTACTATTACCCTGTACATCAGAATTTTGCATCATAATATCGGCATTTCCACAACAATTAATAACGACTTTTCGCATTTCATCAATAATATTTCGCATTTCATTCAAATCCTTTTCTTGCGAAAATACAATATCTTGCAAAATCTTGATTTCATTTTGTTGTCGGATATTATCTTCTTGCCGTGTTTCAATGGTTCGTTTTTGGTCTTTCAACGCTTCAACAATAATGGGAATTAATCCAATGTAATTAACCGAATAATAACCTAAAGAATCTTGCATCACCAAATCGGGAAAAACATCTTTCAATTCTTGTGCTAAATAACCGTATTCCGGAAATTCGATTATTTCTTCATCTTCTGAAGATATTTCTTCATCTGCAGGCAAAAGTGTTTTTTTGTAAGACATTCCCTGCAACAAATAAAGTCTTTCTTTTTCATCAGTCAATGGTTTTATATCTGTTTTCAGGCGTTCATCGGAAGGATAAACGGTAATTCCAACTCTGAGTACTCCGTTCACATCCAACTTATAAGAGGGGTTAGTGGTTCCAATTCCCACATCACCATTATTTAGCATAGTAACCGTATTCCAAGTAGTGATAGTTGAACCGGAACTTCCGCTTGGCGCTGTATTTATAGAGATGTTGCCTGAGTTTCCAAAAACGATTTGGGATGCACAACCTGATTGCATTCGAACATAATTGCTGCCGTTGTAATAGGTGTTTCTACCGATGATTTTGTTGTTTGGACCGTCATAAAATGTCCAAATATCACCTATTTGCATAGTGGTTTTGGGGTTATCGGTACCAATGCCCACATTTCCATTATGTAACATAGTAAAAGTGTTCCAAGAAATGATAGAATTAGGCGCTCCATTTCCTGCTGTTTGCAATTTAATGGCATCATTGCTAAAAACAAGTTGAGAAGAGTATCCTTGTTGAATGCGAACATAATCATAGTTATTATTAACCTTTGTCCAATACGAGTTTCTTGCCATGGTTTTGTTGGTAGGTCCGTCGTAAAACATCCAAATATCACCTATTTGCATATTGGTAAGAGGATTGTTGGTACCAATACCCACATTTCCATTAAAATAACTATTTCCCAATACATGTAATTTAGGGGCAGGATCAGGGTTATTAGTTCCAATTCCTACATTGCCGTAAGTTGATATTTTTAATTGCGCCATTGCACCTGCTGTGATAGCGAATATCGCTACTAAAATCAATACTTTTTTCATTGCTATAAACTTTTTATTAATTACTATAAATATTCGGCGACAAAATTACAATATTGTTTTATATAAACACGCCTTTTGTGCTGCTATTTTTACAGTATTTTGCTGCAAAATTTACAGTTTTTGAAACAGTTTCTTTCTAACTATTTCGGAATAATGAGCAAAAAAATCTTCTTCTAATACAATGCAAATATCCAAAAGTAGTTGAGAGTGAATGTGTTGGTCATTTTTCAACGATCGTCCCAGATTGGCGTCGTTGCGACCCACTTGTTGGGCAAGCCACCTGATGCTATGCCCTTTTTCTTTCAGTTTCTCTTTTATTAAATGTCCGATGTGAAAATTTTCCGGTTTCATGGGATAAAATTTTGGCAAACAAAAAAGCGGACTTACTATCCGCCACTGAGGTTGTAGGAAAATACCTGTCAATGTCAAATAAGCAAGCCCGCATTTTCGCGAGTTTCCTTACATTAACCTTTGAAACTCCCTACATTTCAAGAGCAAAGCATAGCAAACGCTATAGTTTTTCCTAATTATTTTTTGCTTGTTAGCATTTTATTTACGTCACATACATTTTTGTTTAAAATTGAGGTGCAAATATACGATATAATTTTCAATTCGAAAATTTTTTATACTTTTGCACCATTAAAAATAAAACGTTTTTGCAACATGAAAATACAATTTTACGTCGTTTTACCTCTTCTTTTGTGTTTATGCGCCTGTTCCAATACCGATGGCGGGAAAAAAATATCGCCCGATGTGCATTATACGGAAGTGGGTGTCCGCGACATTCCGCTCTTTCAAACCTACGTGGGGCAGACTTACGGACTTTCCGACATCGACATCCAAGCCCGTGTGGACGGCTGGTTGACGGGAATACATTTTAAAGAAGGTACATTTGTTTCCAAAGGACAACTGCTCTACACCATCGACGATTTGCCCACGCAAACAAAAGTGGACGGCGCCAAAGCATCGCTGGCGGAAGCCAACACGAAGTTGGTAAAAGCCAAATCCGACTACGAGCGGATAAAGCCTTTGGCAGATATGAATGCGTTGAGTAAGAGAGATTTAGACAATGCCGTTGCGGTGTACGACGCCGCTAAATCGGAAGTAGAAATTGCGGAATCGCGTCTGAAAAACCACGAAATAGAACTCGGTTACACCCGCATCACAGCGCCGATAACCGGTTTGATAGGCATCTCGAAAGTGCAGGTAGGCGCTTATGTGTCGAGAGGAATGGGGGCGTCTCAGGCGTTGAATACCATTTCGGAGATTGACAAAGTCAGAGTGCGCTTTTCCATCACCGAAAACAATTACCTCAGTTTTCGGAGAGCCATCATGGACGGCGGCGGCGATTTAATGGAGAAAAAACAGGACATCCCCATCACCCTGATATTAAACGACGGAACCATTTATCCCGAAACCGGAACGTTGGATATCATTGATAGAGAGATAAATCCGACGACAGGCGCCATGTTGGTGCAGGCAATATTCGACAATAAAGAACAAATGTTGCGCCCCGGACAATTTGTGAAAATTCGCATACAAACCGAAATGTTACAAAACGCGATTGTCGTTCCGCAGTCGGCGGTCAATCAGATGCAAAACATTTATCAGGTGTTTGTCTTGACGGCTGAAAACAAGTTGGAAACCCGTATTGTGGAAGTTGGCGACCGCATCGGCAGCAATTGGGTGATTGAAAAAGGATTATCTGCCGGTGAAAAAGTGGCAACGTTGGGCAATGTCTCTCTGATAAAAGCCGACACGCCGCTCAATCCCGTTGATATGCAATGGGATTACGACAAAACCATGAATGAAAATCAATAAATGAATCATTATGAGTGAATTTTTTATCAAACGCCCCATTTTTGCCATTGTCATTTCGATATTGATTGTCATACTCGGATTTATCTCGTTGCAGAGTGTTCCTATTGCCAAATATCCCGATATTACGCCGCCGATGGTGCAAATTACGGCAGCCTACAACGGCGCCGGCGCAGTAGATATGGAACAAACCGTTGCCACGCCCATCGAACAGCAGGTCAATGGCGTGGAAGATATGCTCTACATCAAATCTATTAACTCCAACAACGGAACAACCATCATTCAGGTCTCTTTTGAAGTCGGAACCGATTTGGATAAAGCCAATATGCTTACGCAAAACCGTGTTTCTCAGGCAAATCCGTTTTTGCCGCCCGAAGTCATCAATATGGGCGTTAATATCAAAAAATCGCTGACGTTTCCGCTTTTGATGTTTTCTATCTATTCGCCCGACAACACTTTTTCCGGCGATTTTATCAGCAATTACACTTTCATTAATTTGGTGGACGAGTTGAAACGTATCGAAGGAGTGGGCGACGTCAGTCCGATGGGAAGTTCGGAATATGCCATGCGGATATGGCTTAAACCGGACAATATGAGCAAGTTAGCCGTTACCGTTACCGATGTCGTTCAGGCGTTAAAGGCGCAGAATAATATTGTACCGGGCGGCGGATTCGGCAAAGAACCCGCTATGAAAGGGGTGCAAAACACCTATACCGCTTTGTTACAACAACGTTTGACGTCGGAAGAAGAATTTGGCGATATTCTCATCAAATCGGACGCTCAAGGCGGTGTTGTACGGTTAAAAGATATTGCCCGAATAGAACTTGGTTTGCAAACTTACGACATGTCGAGTACCTTAAACGGCTCGCCCTGTTCGGCGATTGCTATCTATCAAATTCCCGGAGCCAACGCCTTAGACGTAGCCAATCAAGCGAAACAGAAAATGGAAGAACTGAGCGCCCGTTTTCCGCAAGGACTTGAATATAAACTCTCCCTCGACACCACAGAAGCCATCTCCGCAGGCGTAGATGAAGTTATCCATACGCTTTTTGAGGCAATTTTGTTGGTTATTTTGGTTGTCTTCATCTTCCTGCAAAGTTGGCGTGCTACCTTGATACCTTTGATTACAGTTCCCGTTTCATTGCTGGGAACGGTGATTTTATTTCCGATACTTGGTTTTTCCATCAATTTGTTGTCGCTGCTGGGAATGGTGTTGGCAATCGGATTGGTGGTTGATGACGCCATTGTGGTGGTGGAAGCGGTGATGCACAAGATAGAACACGGGATGAACCCCAAAGAAGCCACCCAACAAGCGATGAAAGAGGTGGGCGGACCGGTGGTGGCTATTGCGGTGATTTTATGTGCGGTGTTTATTCCTGTTGCCATGTCGGGCGGCATTACCGGACGGCTGTATCAACAATTTGCCATTACCATTGCCGTCTCGGTTGCTTTTTCGGCTTTCAACGCCTTGACGTTAAGCCCCGCTTTGGCTGCCATACTCTTAAAACCCAAAAAAGAAGGTAGCGTCAAAAAAGCCAATCTTTTAACTCGTTTTTTCAATGGATTTAACCGGTTTTTTGACAAATTCACCAACAGATATGTGAAATTAGCAGGATTTTTCACCAGAAAATTGATGGTAAGTGTTTGTATATTATTGGTTATCTGTGTGTTTGCTGTATTTTTCGGTTTCAAAATCCCGGGCGGTTTCCTTCCCGAAGAAGACGAAGGCTACTACATGATTGGCATTGAGTTGCCCGACGCCGCTTCCGCCCAACGAACGGAAAATGTGGCTGCCACCGTCTCCGGCATCCTTTCCAAAATAGACGGTATCGACTCCTACACCATCATCAGCGGTTATAACATGATGACCGGAACCATAAACCCCGGCTCCGGCATGGCTTTTATCTCGTTGAAAAACTGGTCGCAACGCGAACATACTGCCGCTCAACTTATTAAACAAACCAACGCACTGATGGCAAAAAACATCAGCGAAGCAACGGTTATCGCCTTCGGACCGCCTCCCATTCCGGGACTCGGAACAGGTTCGGGTTTCACCATGATGCTGCAAGACAGAAGCGGAAACACGCCTCAATACCTTGCCGAACAAACTCAAAAATTTATCGCCGCCGCCTCCAAACGCCCCGAAATAGGAAATATTTATACGCTGTATCGCTCGAATGCGCCGCAGAAAAAGATAGAGGTGGATTTGGAAAAAGTTCAAAAATTGGGACTTTCGATACAAGACGTAAACAACGCTTTATCTACCTTCATCGGAGGCGCTTATGTTAATAATTTCAACATCTTCGGACGGCAATACCGCACTTACGTGCAAGCCGATGCGCCCTATCGCATGACGCCGGAAGACATTGATTATCTGTATGTAAGAGATGCAAAAGGCGCGATGATACCGTTAGGAACATTGGTAAAAATAACCAACACCACCGGACCCACCTACACCAACCACTTTAACATCTATCGCGCCGCCGAAATCAACGGAGCGCCCGCCGCCGGATACAGTTCTTCGGACGCGCTGAACGCTTTGGAAGAGGTGGCAAAAGAGGTTTTGGCGTCCGATATGGGCTATCAATGGAGCAATACCTCGTATCAGGAAAAAGCATCAGGCGGAAAATCGTCTTCTATGCTTGCCATGGCGCTGGTGTTCGTATTTTTGATACTTGCAGCCCTGTACGAAAGTTGGAAATTGCCGTTTAGCGTCTTAATGGGAACGCCATGGGCGGCTATGGGCGCGTTCTTCGGACTGTTTGTCGCCGGACTTTTCGCCGCAACATACGTCAATAATGTATTCGCACAGATTGGCTTAATCATGCTCATCGGGTTGAATGCCAAAAACGCCATCCTCATCGTCGAATTTGCCAAAATGAAACAGGACGAAGAAAATATGCCGGCAGAAGAATCTGCTATGGAAAGCGCCAAACTGCGTTTTCGTCCTATTTTGATGACTTCGTTAGCGTTTATACTCGGCGTAACGCCGTTGATGCTCGCCTCCGGCGCCGGCGCACAGGCACGACAAGTGATGGGCGTAACCGTATTCAGCGGAATGATCATCGCCACCATCATCGGCGTATTGCTCGTTCCCGCATTTTATGTTTTAATTGAAAGAAAAAAGAAGAAAAAATGAAAAAATATATCCCGCTGTTACTTACATTAACATTGTTTTACGGCTGTATGGTTGGGAAAAAATACCAATCGCCGCAACCTGCCGTTCCCGATAATTATCGGACAACTCAAGTTCAAACCGACACCACCGCCCTGCCTCATTGGTGGACATTGTTTAACGACTCCGTTTTGAATACATTGATAGAGAAAGCATTAGCAAACAATCCCGATATGCTGATAGCCGCTTCGCGAATTGAAGAATCACGTTTGATATTGGGAAATGTGAAAGCAAGTTTTTTGCCGACGTTCAGTTATAACATCAACGCCTCCGTCAGCGATGTGGGCGTCAACGCTCAAAGGGTGGGCGCGTCCATTGACGGCAATGTTTATAAAGGTTACGGTATGTTTAACTGGGAAATTGACCTGTGGGGGAAAATCCGTAGAAGTAAAAAGTCGGCATTGGCAGATTTGCTGTCTCAGGAAGAAAACAGGAATGCGTTGCAAGTCAGCCTGATAGCCCAAGTAGCGATGCTCTATTTCCAATTGCAGGATTTTGATACACGCCTTGCCATCGCCGAGCAGACTTACCAAAATCGCAAAGAAAACACCGCCATGATAACCGAGCGTTTCAACAAAGGATACGTTTCGGAAGTGGATAAACTGCAAGCCGAACAGCAAGAGGCTGCCGCAGAGGTGATGATTCCCACCTTTACCCGCGCTATCGCACAAACCGAAAACGCCATTAACATTCTTTGCGGCGCTTTCCCCGATGCCGTTGAACGTGGAAAAAATAACAACGAATACCTCTCCGCTCCGCTGATTCCGGTAGGATTACCGTCTCAATTATTGCAACGCCGTCCCGACGTACGGGCAGCAGAAGCCGCGTTACACGCTCAGTTTGAACGGATTGGCATAGCGCAAGCCTCCATGTATCCCAGTTTGAGCCTGACCGGACTGCTGGGCTTGGCAAGTCCCGACCTGAACACACTCCTCAAAAACGACGCCTTCTACGCTTCGGGCATTGGCGGTTTGACAGGACCGTTGTTTATGTTCGGACAAAACCACAGAAGGGTAAAAATCGAGCGTACCCGCACGGAAGTTGCCATGCAAAATTATCAAAAAACACTCTTAAACGCCTTCCGTGAAGTGAACGACGCCCTGACAACTTACCATACCTACAAACGGGAACATGAAATCCGTCTGAAACAATCGGAAGCCGCCCAAAAAGCGTTACAACTGTCGTATGCACTCTACGATCACGGCTATTCATCGTACCTCGAAGTGATGATGCAGGAAAATAACCTCTTCGACGCCGAATTGCAAGTTTCAACAACGTTGCAACAACAACTTTCGGCTTACATACAACTCTATAAAGCGCTGGGAGGCGGGTTTTAGTGGAAAATCACAAGTTGTTTTTTATAATTATTGAGAACCAACTTCTTAACCATCGCCTGTCTTCGGCGTCCCCCATTGTTAATCACTTGGTTGCTAACGCCTTAACCGATTTAATATTCACCACAGTTTGCATTTGCTCCCACAAATATTCACCACAGTTTTCCTGCAATGGAATTTGAGGCATATCAAGAGAAAATGATATTACTTCAATATTACGTCCATACCATTTGCGCGGTATGTTGAACGGTATCATATTATTCATTTCTGTCGAAATAAAATCAGTTCTGTACATCTCTTATATTTTTACTGCAAATGTACATGAATTTTTTCAATTATATACAGACGGATAAATATTTTTTCAATATTCAGAGGAAAATTTATAATCATATTTTTCACAAAAATCACGCTAAAATCACAGTTTGGACAAAAAAAAAATCATTATTCGGCGTTCAAAAAATCTATTCCTTCCCTCTTCTCCACTCAAAAACGAACATTTTCCTTCTCAATCCAAAACTCATACTCATCCATTTACCATTGTAAATCAACAAGATAAACATTTTTTATTGGATTTTTTGAAAAAAAAGTCAAAAATGTTTTTTGTTTCAAAAAAACTATGTACCTTTGCCGTCCTTTTTGTAAGAGAAAAAAATACAAAAAAGAAAGTTCTTAAAATAACTGAAATTTAAGGCTGCCGATGTAGCTCAGTTGGCCAGAGCAGCTGATTTGTAATCAGCTGGTCGGGGGTTCGAATCCCTCCATCGGCTCG
>Ga0082212_10010111_pt1 | contig 12111 bp, 10 predicted proteins | sample TergutNt197P3_FD_71548 | JGI IMG/M metagenome (GOLD analysis project Ga0082212, IMG submission 71548) | Neocapritermes taracua P3 segment gut microbial communities from Petit-Saut dam, French Guiana - Nt197 P3 | ecosystem: Host-associated > Arthropoda: Insects > Digestive system > Gut ... | reverse complement strand
CTCACTGTTGTGAGACACAAAAAGGTAGAGCAATTTTTGTCCTTTCGACGAGCGCAAAAGCAGAGAGGTTTTGCCTATTCGTCTTCGTCCAACCATAATTGTAAAACACGCTGTTTCAGCGGACTGTTTCTCAATTCGCGCCAACGTTTCCAATTCGTTTATTCTATCGTAAAATTTCATATAATTTAATTACTGTTAATTTAATGGCTATTAAGTTAATAGCCATTAAATTATAAGGATAGATATAACGATTACTTTTTTATGTCAACTATAATTGTGGAAATATTTCATTAACTCTTTTCAGTTCCTGCGCGCCCCTACAACTTCAACTCTCCTCGCATTGTGTACTAAGCATTGTAAAAACTACCGATTCAATGCCTCATAATAATCGCAGCCGAGATTAAATGCCTCTCTGAGGAAGAGATCATTCTTAAGATCGATGCCCTTTTGTCCCCTGTCATTTTTGAGTTTATCTTCCATATTTTTTTCTTCCATTTTTATCTTTTCAGATTCCTCTTTAAGACTGACGGTTTTGTTGTCTAATTTTTTTCTGTAAAGGTCTATCTTTTTCTTGAGCTCAGCATACTCCCCTTTTGTGGTCCTTGAATTTGACAGCTTATTTAAATTTGCCACAATTGAATCATTTACATAATTATATCGCTTAAACTTTGTACTGTCTATTTTTTTCCATTTCAACGGATATTTAGTTTCATTTTCATTCATCTTCCATATAGCGGATATATCAGGCACGTTCACATCGGGCGCTATGCCTGTAAGCTGATTTGAAGTGCCGCTTGGCTGATAAAAAATATTTGTAGTAATCTTTAAAGCGCCGAGGTTGCGCGGCAGTTCATTATAAGACTGCACCGTACCCTTCCCATATGTATTTCCCGATCCTACAATTATACCTCTATTATAATCCTTGATCGCTCCGGCAAGAATCTCCGATGCGCTTGCACTGAATGTGTCTGTAAGAACTATAAGAGGTTCCTTATAGTAGACATTAGGGTTATTGTCATAAAAAATTTTTGGAGGTGTGTTCCTTCCTACTATCTGCAAGAGGGGACCCTGTTCAATAAACATCCCGGCGATAGTGACAGCTTCACCTAATAATCCGCCCGGATTCCCGCGCAGGTCAATAATAACAACATTAACCTTCTCTTTATTTAAATCATTAAGCAAAGCCTTGACATCTCCCGACGAGCTTTTTCTTGATTCACGATCTTCATAAAATGAGGGCAGCTTAATATAACCTATTTTATAACTCTTGCCGTTGCTGTTTAAAGTCTCAATATGCGACTTAGCGTCGCTATCCTGAAGTGCAATCTGCTCTCTTATTATAGGCACAATAAATCTGGAGGGTTGATTCCCAGTCTCAACATCTCTCATAACAGTTAGTCTTACCTCAGACCCTTTTTCTCCTCTAATAAGTTTAACTACATCCCTAAGCTCCATATCAATTACAACAACCGGTTCTTCCTTCCCTTGCGCTACGGCAACTATTTTATCGTTAGGTTTTAGTTGAAGCGCTTCCGGAAGTTTATCGGCAGCGCCTCCTGTAATTATTGATTCAACTCTGACAAAGCCGTCTTCAGATCTTAGCCTTACACCAATACCTTCAAGCTTCAATTCCATTGAGATCTTAAAATCCTGATTTTCTTCAGAGGAGAGATAATTACTATGAGGATCAAGAGCTGTAGTAATAGAATTCATAAACATATCTAAAAGTTTATCATTATTTATTTCATCAATTCTCTTCTTCATAAGCTCATATTTTTTCTCTAACTTGCTCTTCCCATCTTTTATATCTTTTCCTGAAGAAATATAATTAAGAAGCTGAAGCTTAATATTTTTTCTCCACCTCTCCTTCATGTCGGCTTTGTTTTCCGCAAATAAAATCTTCTCCTTGTCCACTACAATGTATTCATCTTTAGTAAAATCATAATTCTCTTTTATTAATTCCTTAAAGAGCTCCATCGCTTCATCATTTCTCTCTTTGTAGATATTAAAAATATCAAAAACAACCTTGTAATCGCCAACTGCAATATAATCGCCAAAGAGCAGTTCATGTTTTGAAAATTCTTTAATATCCGATTTATAAAAATAGTATTTCCCATAATCAAGGCTTTCAATAAAATTATTAAAAATCCTTTTAGAGATGGTTTCATCTATTGCATTATATTGAACATGGTAAGTAAGAACCTGATTGATAAGAAACTGCATCTCTGACTGCTTTAAACCTTCGGATTTTTTAAAGCATGAAATTATTATTATCAAGGTGAGTAGCGGGATTATTTTCTTGTTAAACATAAATACTCCTGAAATGATCACATTTTTAAAAGTGAAACTCTATTATTTTATTTTGTATCAAAGATAAATAGATAGTCGATTTTTTCAAGGCATTTTTTCAATTTATAATTATTATATAAAAAAATGACTCTAATTTTGTAAGATTTTTTTATTGACACTGCCGCTTCAAAATCTAAGTTTTTAAAAAACCGGAGGATTATATGCCTTACAGAAAGGGATTTACAGAGCTTTCATTATTGCTATCTGAGAAAAAGGTATCTTCAAAAGAGATAACCGAATCTTACATTAAAAGAATAGAAGATGTTGATAAAACAATAAATGCATATATTACATTTGATAGGGAGAGATGCTTGAAAGAGGCCGAACTCTCAGACAAGAGGAGATCAAAAGGGGAAGAACTCTCCCCATTTGACGGAATACCTGCTGCCGTAACGGACAATATATGCACCGGCGGAATAAAGACTACATGCGCCTCAAGGATGCTGGAAGACTTTATTCCTCCATACAATGCCTCTGTATATGATAAACTTCTTGAAAAAGGGATATTCGCTCTTGGGAAAACAAACCTTGATGAATTTGCAGCAGGTTCATCAACCGAAAGCTCGATTTTTGGAGCTACAAAAAATCCGTATGATACCGGCAGGGTATCGGGAGGAAATTCGGGAGGGGCCGCCGCCGCAGTCTCATCCTTTATGGCTCCTGCCGCACTTGGATCAGACATAGGCTCTGCCGCACTTTGCGGCGTAACAGGGATTAAACCTACGCATGGCCGTGTATCACGATATGGAGTTATAGGGTACGCATCATCTCTTGCACAGGCGGGAGCTTTCGGCAGAAATGTAAAGGATGCCGCAGCTCTCCTTAGAATAATAAGCGGCTATGACGGGAAAGATTCCGTATCTATAGACAGAGAAGTTGATATAGATGAAAATAATATAACAAAAAATATAAAGGGATTAAAGATCGGACTCCCCGATGATTGCTTTAAAAATATTGACAGTGAAACAAGCAGACTCATAGAGCAGAGAATAGATGAGTTAAAAAAATCGGGCGCAGAGATTAAACCGATAAATCTAAAATATATAGACCATGCGCTTTCGGCAGCTTACATTATAGGCATTGCAGAGGCATCCTCTAATCTTGGAAAATTTGACGGAGTCGGCTACGGATTTAAAGCAAAAAATGCGAATGATTTATCATCGCTCTATTTTAAAACAAGGAGTGAAGGATTCGGAAACGATATAAAGAGGAGAATAATTCTTGGAACATACGCATTGAGTTCGGGATATTATGACGCCTGCTACTTAAAAGCTCTCAAGGGGAGAACATTAATCATCAATGACTTTAAAGATGCATTTACAAAAGTCGATGCAATAATAACTCCGGCAACGCTCTCCCCCGCTTTAAAGCCGGGCGATATCTCTGCCGATCCTATACATTCGTATATGGCAGATACATTTACCGCAAGCGCAGCCCTTACAGGCATACCGGCTCTCTCGACGCCCATTGGACTTAACAGGGAGGGACTCCCGATAGGGATTCAGATAATGGGAAACTATTTTGACGAGCAGAAGATAATTAATATCAGCGCTGCGCTGGAGGAGCTATGCGGTGAGATTTCTCCCTCTCTATAAAATTGTTCTGGTTATAATATCTCTTTTAGTTTCATGCAGCTCTCATAGCTATATAATAATTGATAACAGGATAGCGCTTACAGATTTAAAGTATAGGATGATAGAACCAGAGTATAAAAAAAATCAGGCGGCAAAAAATTATATAGTTGTCTCCTCAAAGAGATATTTTCTCCATTCAAAAAATTCCGGCCCGGAAGAAGCTATTATGAGTGCAGGAATTAAAGAGGCCTTAAAAAAAAATTATCTGGAAGCGGAAACCCTCTTTAATGAAATTAAGGAGAATATAAACGACGGATCAATAGAGAATAATCTTGCTATTATTTTTGAACTGACAAAGAGAGAGAATGAGGCTCTGGGTATGTATATTACGGCGCTCATGAAGTCGCCTGAAAAGGCTGAGATAAAAAACAATTTATTATCATACATTAATGACAAGAAGTTCATAGATAAAAAAATATAAATTTTGGATAATTTAATGCTTAAGGATAACTATTTAAGGACTCATAACTATCTGCGCGTATCTGTTACCGATAAATGCAACCTAAGGTGCAGATATTGTATGCCTATGGATGGGGTCAGCTTTTTACACCATGACGAAGTATTAAGAAATGAAGAGTTTATTAGACTTAATGAAATATTTATAAAGATGGGGATAAAAAAGATCAGGTTTACAGGGGGTGAACCCTTTATCAGAAAAGGTTTTTTTGATATAATTTCAGGGACTGCAAAAATAGATCCAAATGTTGAACTCTGCATAACAACAAACGGCACGCTCCTTGACGAACATATTGCAGATTTAAAAAAGTATAATGTAAAAAAACTCAATATAAGCCTTGATACCATGTCTCAGGAGAGATTCACCTCACTTGCCGGAGTGGATAATTTTGACGCTGTAATAGATAATATTGAGAGAGCTTTAAGCGCCGATTTCTTTGATATTAAGATAAACGGAGTGCTGATGAAAAGCACTCTAAGTGAGATTGACGACTTCCTGCATTATTTTGCCGGCAAGAATATTACCTTGCGATTTATTGAAAGGATGCCTGTGACAGAACAGGATGAGTTTAATGAATTTATTCCGGCTGACGATCTTGTCGCAATACTTAAAGAGAAGGGCGAGCTTACGAGAAAAAACAGCGACGATACCAATGTAGCTCTTAGGTATGATCTTAAATTCAAAAATAAAAATATAAGAATAGGGATAATACCCCCGGTTACGCATAGATTCTGCGCGTCATGCAACAGACTTAGAATTACTTCGGAGGGAAATCTCAAAACATGCCTCCACTCCGATAAGCAGTATAATCTAAAAGAGCTGCTTAGAAATGAAGTAAATGAAGATGAACTAATAGGTCATATTGCAGATGCTATTAAGGATAAATGGGAGGGGCATAATATTGAGTGTACTTCGGATAACAAGGGGTGCCGGTCAATATCGGCAGGGATTAAATCTATGTCGAGCATTGGAGGGTGAGAGAATTTTTATTACGCCAAAACTATTTAAATGCGGCAAGTTTTCCCGATCTCTCTATACCGATATTTTTTAGAAAGTGAATATCTTCTGCGCGCACCCTGTTGCCGAAACTTTCAGGCTTTATCAAATTAAAGCTGCTTAAAACATTACTCCTGACCCTCATAAATTGAATCGTATAAAAAAAGTATCCCTTTGATTTATTGTCATATATTAAAAATTTATAAACTCTATAATCATTAGGATTAAAGATATTCATGCCATATTTTGTTACGCCTTTACTTAAGATGTTAGTCACTATAAAATTATCACCCGCATATACCAATTCACTCTTAAATGTCAAAAGACCAAGCCTGTTATCCTGTATTGCAAAATTGGAAATAGTTTTTTCAGGGATATTATCCTTTTTATTATTACTTATAGAGTTTCCCGTCGAATCTATTTTATAACTTTTTAGAATCAGAGAAGAATTCTTCTTATCTGATTGAGAATAGTATTCCATACCTTTTAAATGAGAAAAATCAGTTAATAATCTATATATTCTCTCCCTGTTTTTATCGCTCCCCTCCATCTTAAAGAAGCCCTTATCAATTGCTATCATATCAAATTCCGATTCTGCTGCATTTAAATACCCATTCTTGGCAGGGAGGGTATTCTCAACCTCTCCTGAGTTAGCGCTTCCCCTCCCCTTTAATTTAGCGGAAGTTAAAAATTCTCCGTTAAGAGCAGACTTTATTTCGTTATCTGTAAAAAATGATTTTAATGAAATCAGAGGGTCAGAGCCTGCTGATGCCGAAACACAGATGACTATAATAGTAAAAATTATTCTTTTCATATATTGCCTTCCTGTTTTGTTTTCGCTGACACGGCCGCCCTGCTAACAGGGAGCTGTCCCAAAAGTTTCCATTTTTCTCTGCACTTTCTCGTGAGCATATTCTTTAAAATTTTTTCTTTTTTTTCTTCTTTTCTTTATATTCTTTTATATTTTCTTTTATCTTTTTTATTATCTCCGCGTGCTCTGCAGGATCTCCTCTGCGCCTCTGCGTGAGAGTTTGTAGAAAAACTATAAAAATTAATTTACAAGGCTAATAAAGTATGCCATGATGCCAATAGATGGAGGTCACTATGGCAAGATATAAGCATACAGATATAGAAAATGGTCAAGGATTGTTTTTAACAATTAATCTAAATGCGCAATTAGTGCCTGGAACATTTGAGCATATGCTGGATGAGTTAATAGGTACAAGAATAGATATAAGTGCTTTTGATAAAAATTATAATAACGATGAGACAGGAGCAAAAGCGATACCGCCGGAGGTGTTGATAAAATTAGTAATATATGGTTATTCCAAAGGGATGAAGAGTTCCCGAAAATTATGTGAGTTTTGCAGCAAGAATATAATAGCAAAAGCATTGACGAGAGGAATGGAGCCACATTGGACAACGATAGCATCTTTTATATCAGGGAATAGCGAAATATTTCAGAGGACATTTGTAGAGGTATTGATGTATTGTTCGGAATTGGATTTGATAGGAGGTAATACATTTGCGATAGACGGTTGCCGTTTGCCATCGAATGCATCGATGGAAGTTAGCGGTACAAAAGAGGAGTTAGAGAAGAAAGTTAAGATATTAAGTAGGATGGCGGAAAAGCATATAGCTAAGCACAAAAGACAAGATGAGCGCGGCGAGTTGGATGAGAGGAAGGAAGAGAATTATCAGAAGCGTCAGGAAAAACTAAAGAGACAAATTGAAAAGCTAAATGACTTTTTAGATGGCATGAAGCAGAAGGAAGGTAAACGTACAGAAGAGATAAAGTCTAACGTAACGGATAACGAGAGTGCAATGATAAGGACAAAAACAGGTTATATACAAGGGTATATAGGGTTATCAGTAGTTGACGATAAAAATCAGATAATAGTAAGCGCTGAGGCAGTAGGTAATACGAACGAGGGAGAATATTTACCTCAGTTGTTAGATGATACGTTAAAGAATATGGATGAGGTGGGAGTAAAATCACCGGAAGACGAGAAGTTGATAATGATGGCGGACAATAACTATTTCAGCGAAGATAATATAAGAGCCTGTCATGATAGAAATATAGAAGGTATAATACCAGATAGACAATACAAGAAACGTCTTGGCGGAAACGAGAACAGACGATATGAGCTTGGTGATTTCAAGTATCATGAAGAAGAGGATTATTATGAATGTCCTAATGGGAAAAAACTTATATGTAGAAAAAAGAATCGTATGTTGCCAGGGAAGCACGGAGGTGAAGAATATCAAGCAAATGTGAAAGAGTGCCGTATATGTCCGTTCAATGTAAAATGTATAAATACCAAGAAAGAGATGAGTAAAATAGAAAAGGGGAAAATTCTGTTGATATTAAGAAATAAAGAGAATGGAAGTTTATGCAATGCTATGCGAATGAACCTAAATAGTGTTGAATATCAAGATAAGTACGCGCACAGGATAGGAATAATAGAGCCGGCATTTGCGTTTATCAAATATTGCATGGAGTTAAATCTATTTACTTTAAGAAGTAAGAAAAAGGTAAATGGGCAATGGCTGCTTTATTGCATGGTGCATAATTTAAGGAAATGCCTGAAAGGATATAATAAAGAAATGGGATATACATAATATATATAAGAAATACGGCTTAGACGAGATAATTGATGAATAAGAAAGGTGATAATACCAATCTACTCCATCAATAAATGATGTACGGCATATTAGTATGCCTACAATGAGGGGCATGTCGTTTGTAATTGGGGTAATTCTACAAACTCTGAGGCTCTTCTTTATAATTATGAAATAATTACATCCTAATTTTGTAAAAATTACATTTTAATTACTTTTCGGACAGCCCCCACTACGCTCCTATACATCTAAATTAGTCTCAGTTGATGTTATAACAAACTTTCCATGCCTGACGTTCTTTATGGATAGTATCATGTCGGCAAGAGATTTTAAAACTCCCGCCCCCCCTTTTAGGATAAGAACCTCGAGGCAGTTATGAGCGTCAAGATGTATATGTGTTGCAGAGACTATATTCTGAAAATAGTCGTGCTGCATATGATTGAGTTTATCGGATATATCTCCATGGTGATGGTTATAGACTATTGTTAATGTACCGAAAGATTCCGCATTCGGATTCTCTATCTGCTGAGATACAAGTTCATTCCTTATTAAATCTCTGATAGCCTCTGATCTGTTATCATAACCCTTATCTAATATATGCGCATCAAACTTCGCAAGAAGTTTTTCCTCAATTGAAACGCCAAATCTTACAAGATTTTTATCTATCATTACATTTACTCCGTTAGTTAATGAAAATTCCTCACAGGTCGCTCGCGGATGTTGACGTGTTATGGCGAACACATAGGTTCGCCCCTACTTTACCTCTGCGCCCTCTGCGTGAAACTTTTCTTTAATTTAATAATACTATAAATTATTTATATTACAATAAAAAAATAGTATAAATAATACTTTTATATTATAGTTGTCTTTGGAATGATAGCGCTATGACATTAGAATTGAATAGATCGGAGCCATATACAGGCATAGCCGAAATTTATGATTACATGCTCCGTCATGTTGACTACGAGCAATGGTATCAATTTATACGAAGCATAATGCTGTTATATGCTAAAAATCCTGTGACGGTATTGGAACTTGGATGCGGTACGGGAAAATTCGGAGCAAAATTTTCATCCGACAACTACCAAATACTTGGCATTGACAGGTCTCTTAGCATGCTTCTGGTAGCAAAATCCAGAGCTTTTAGAAACTTTAAAATAATCTGCGCAGATATAAAAAATTTCTATCTAAAGAAAAATTTTGACTTTATATTCAGCGTTCATGATACTATGAATTACCAACTTGCCGATAATGAAATAAAGGACATTTTAAAATCCGTCAAAAATGCAATGCATAGCGACAGCATTTTTATGTTTGATATTACAACGGAGTATAATGTAGAAAAACATTTTAATAACAAGACATCTTCTTATAAAAGCAGAGGAATGAGCGTTGAGTGGGCAAATAAGTATGACAAAAAGAAAAAATATGTAATATCGTCATTTAAAATACGCCATGCCAATGGGAGAGCATATAATGAAGAACACATTCAGAGGATATATTCTCAGGATGAAATTAAATCTTTATTGGAGAGCGAAGGTTTTGAGATTTTACATATTTGCAGCGACTATACATATAATGCCCCGTCAGCCGATACAATTATGATAAACTTTATTACAAAAAAAAGAGATTAAGCATGAATTCATTAATATTTATCTTCGGATTACTGATAGGCATATCCATATTTTTTTATATATATTCGTCAGTTAAAGATAGTCAGGAAAAATCAGGCAAATTTGCTTCTGCAAAAGATAAAGAAGTAAAGGAAGTTGTTGAACCTGATAATATAGGATTTAGAGGCATAAGGTCTATACCTTCCGGCACCAGGATCTGCCCCTTATGCGGCTCCCTGCTTACAAAGTATGAAGGACTCTATGCAACAAAAATTTTTGACGGTTCCGAAAGAAAGATACTGATAATGGGATGTAAATACTGCTACAAAGATGACTAATAGTAAGTTGATTTTTTTTCTCCATTTATTTTTTTTAAAGTCAAAAAAATAATTGACATTCTATTTTATATATTATTAAGGTTAAAATAAGTTAAAATATTTCTAAAAATCATAAAAGAATATGTGACTTTCTTTTGATTTAGTCATAAACAGATTATGAAAGGATATTGTTTAATAGCGAGTATTTTCTTAAACATAGAAGCATTGATTAATTTTTTTTAATTGTAAATTATGATATAATGTGGTGATAATGAAAGCTATAAAGAAATATTTGAATTACATACGAACAATTTGCGCCGCAATCATGAATCAAATCCCAAGTAAACTTATTTTTCCTCTTATTATTATTGGAGGTATAATTACCGGTTTAGGCGCTTATATCGTATATGCCTCAAAGGCACATTCTTACTTGTCAAATGACCCATCGGCCTGTATTAATTGCCATGTCATGATCCCTTATTATCAATCATGGAGCCGCAGTTCACATACCGTGTGGACTAATTGCAATGATTGTCATGTTCCGCACAGCAATATTTTTTCAAAATATACTTTTAAGGCAATAGATGGTTTATATCATTCTGCTGTTTTCACGGTAAATGGAGAATCGCAGTCCATTCGTTCTCGCAAAGGGAGCAGCAATGTGATTATGGAAAACTGCATCCGCTGTCACACGCATCTTAATACGGCTTTTGTAAAAACCGGAATGATTACTTACTCTCAAGCAATAAAGGGAAAAGGGAAAGCCTGTTGGGATTGTCATACAAAAGTTCCGCACATGCGTATCAGCAGTCTATCTTCATCGCCTAAAATCATTGTGCCGTTGTCACAATCGCCCGTGCCCGATTGGTTGAAGGACATCATGAAAAAAAATAAATCATAACATAAAAGGGGATAAGCCATGTTAGAAAAACTGACAGAAAAAATCAAAAACAAACCTGCTATCGGATGGGGAATATTTGCAGCTGTTATGGCCGTAGTATTTGTATTGGGAATCTTAGCTGCATCCATTACCGAACGGCGGGCCGAGAAAGCCGCGCTCTTATATAACAAAAAAATAGAAATTACAGGAATCGAAGCGCGCAATGAGATGTGGGGAGAAAATTATCCCCGTGAATATAAAACGTGGAAAGATACTTCAAAAATGGATTACAAGAGCAAATATATGGGTAATAAGTTTGAAGATATGCTGGAGGTTCGTCCCCAAATGGTAGTGCTTTGGGCAGGATATGCTTTTGCCCGGGATTATAATGCGCCTCGCGGACATATGTACGCTGTAGACGACGTTAGGGCAACGCTGCGAACAGGTGCGCCTGATGAAAATACAAAAGATATGCAATCCGCTTCTTGCTGGGCATGTAAAAGCCCTGACGTTCCACGTATGATGAAAGAAACAGGCATTGAAAATTTTTATAAAGCGACCTGGAGCAGCATGGGCGAACAAATGGCTAACCCTATTGGTTGCGCCGATTGTCACGATCCGGATACAATGAATTTGACCATCACTCGTCCTGCTCTGGCTGAGCAGAAATTCATCAACACCGAAAAGGCTACGCTGCAGGAGATGCGTTCTCTTGTATGTGCGCAATGCCATGTTGAATACTTCTTTGATAAAGGGGACGCAAAGTACGTTACTTTCCCATGGGACAACGGTATTACGGTTGAAGATATGGAAAAATATTACGATAAGATCAACTTTAAAGATTGGCAGCATGCCTTAAGCAAAGCGCCAATGTTGAAGGCCCAGCATCCCGACTACGAGTTATTCCTTTTGGGGCCTCATGCTAAACGGGGATTAAGCTGCGCCGACTGTCATATGCCATATATATCAGAAGGTGGCGTTAAATATTCCAGCCATCAAATAATGAGTCCGTTAAAAGATGTTTCAAATACATGTCAGGTTTGTCACCGTGACACCGAAGAAAATCTTAGAAATTACGTTTATGAATATCAGGATAAAGCGATCGATATACGCAACCGTGTTGAGACAGAATTATCAAAAGCGCATATTATGGCAAAAACAGCGTGGGATAAAGGCGCTTCGGAAGCCGAAATGGCGTCTGTCATGAAACTGCTCCGTCAAGCGCAATGGCGTTGGGATTTTG
>Ga0082212_10010110_pt1 | contig 12111 bp, 12 predicted proteins | sample TergutNt197P3_FD_71548 | JGI IMG/M metagenome (GOLD analysis project Ga0082212, IMG submission 71548) | Neocapritermes taracua P3 segment gut microbial communities from Petit-Saut dam, French Guiana - Nt197 P3 | ecosystem: Host-associated > Arthropoda: Insects > Digestive system > Gut ... | reverse complement strand
TCGGCGCTCTCTCCAACTCATCATACCTGCTGCTCAAGAGTATGATATCCACCCTCCTGTTCCGCGCCCGCCCCTCGAGCGTGGAATTGTCTTCCAGCGGCCGGTACTCGCCGTAGCCCACGGCGGAGAGTCTCTCAGGCGGGATGTTCGCCTTCTCCGCGATCACGCGCAGCACGTTCGTGCTTCTGGCGGAAGATAGCTCCCAATTGGAGGGGTAGCGGCTGGTGTTGATGGGAACATTGTCCGTGTGTCCCTCAATAAACATATCAATATCAGGTTGTTTGGTCAATACGTCGGCAAGCATGGCAAGCGCTTCCTTTCCCCGTTTTTCAACGGCGTCGCTACCCGATTTGAACAGCAGTTTGTCCGACATTGCCACGTAAACCTTTCCGTCGCGCATCTGAACGGTTAATTCGTCTGCGCTGAACCCCGTCAGCGCATCGGTAACCTGTGCGAGCAAGCCGTTGACCATTTCGTTCTGTTTTTGAATGATCGCCTTCAGATCGTTGATGGTGCGTTCGCGCTCGGCAAGGGTTTCCCGCTGGCTTTTGAGCATGGCGTCCATTTGTTGCTGTTGCGTCAAGTTAGACGTCAACAATTTCTGCAATCCGCGAATTTCCTTGCCCAAGCGGGCTGTATCGGATTCTAAACGGGCTACGCGCCTTTCCAAACCGTCAATGGTCGTTTCCAATCCGGAGATTTTCCGGTCTCGCGCTTCAACAGTGGCGGTCAATGTCCTGACTTGATCTTCGGCGCTAAGACGCCCGTTTTCAGAGGCAACGAATTTCTTCTTGCCAACTACGCACGATCCGAGCGCTGCCGCAATCAGCAGCAGCATAACAGTTTTCAATAAACTTGTTTTCATCTTTTTTTGATTTTTTGGTTAATTTGATTGATTAATTTTATCGTATTTTGAAATATTTGGCGGATCAATTTCCTTTAAAAGCCTGACTACTCTTGATTTTTCATCGGGCGTTCCGTTGCTGAATATATCAGCCCATTCGTTGGATTTGACGTCGAAAACGATTTGCAGCAGAAACAAATACGGGTCGGGTTTTCGACGGAATACTTCCTGCAAAAGTTTGAGATATTCGGCAATATCGGCGCGCGCTTCGATAGGGCGGCTACTCATGCGGTCAAGCCCCAGACGGTAATATTTGTAGGTAAATTCGCGAACGCCGCGATAACGGTCGTCTAACAGGTTTTGCACCAACCAGTAACGGTTTTTATAATTTCCTTCAAAGGCTTTCCAGCCGCGTTCGTTCGATTGCTGAGCATTGGTAACGATGGCTTCCGCTTTCTGAAAATACGGCGTACCTCCGTTCAGCGAAAACGAATCGTAATCTAATCCCAAAATAATATAAACATAAAATGCGATCAGCGAGGTGAGGTTCGATAAATGTGCGGCATCGCTAAATTCAAGAGGCTGCCCTTCCACATAGTTGAATTTTACATCTTTATCCTGAAAATTGAATAATGTGGTGGGATACGTAGAATTGAAAACGGGACGGCGCGACTGTACCGTCATGTTTCCCGAAAATTCGTTGCCTGTAAGACTTGTGATATTCAACATCATGCTGCATTCGATGCGTTCTTCGGTTGAAAATGCGTTGTTGGTCCACACGCGCGTATTCACAAACTCATTCAGCGCCGTTTGAAACGCTTCGGTAATACTCCGGTTGGAGCCTTGCACCTGCGTGGTATTCAACGATATATTGCAACGCAATTCCTGCGCTCCGGCAGTTACGAGCATCAATAATAACAGACAACAATATGATAACAAGTGTTTTACGTACATGCGATTATATCACAAATTCTATTCAAAAGTACGATTTTTTTCAAAATCAAAAACAGGTTTGGAAAAAAATAAAAAAGTATGGTTCAATCCTTCGACGATATCATCCCTTTCGACGCCATTTCGCGGAACACGATGCGGCTGATGCCGAATTGGTGTATGTAGCCTTTCGGGCGTCCTGTCAGCAGGCAACGGTTGTGCATCCGTACCTTGCTTGAGTTGCGCGGCAGCGTGGCTAATTTTTGAAAATCGCCTTCGGCTTTCTGTTTCGCGCGTTTTTGGTTATCTTTAACCGTTACAGCCGAAAACCAAATTGCTTAATTTGTCCGATAATAGGTGTGTTTGATGAAAAATCGTGTTGGCTGTATGTGTGGGTTTCAATCATGGTTTCGTTGCCTTTTCTGAGCGACATAAGTCTGACATCGGTGTCGAAAGACAAAGTGGGTTCAGGTAAAACAAGAGCGAGGTCAATGTCGCTGTCATCATTGAAGTTTCCTCTTGCATACGACCCAAAAAGCCACGCATCCAAAACCTCTATGTTGTTTTGTTTAATTTTTTCAACAAAAATTTTGCTTAATTTTATAGCATCGTTTTTATCCATAGCCGAATTTCCTTAATATTTTCAATCCATGTCGCGGTATATTCAGTCAATTATGTTATGAACATCCAAATCGTTTGACATAGATGAAAATTTTTCACAAAAATAAAAAGAAAAACAGAATTTCAAAAACTAATTCACCCACAAAAAAAAGCCCTCCCGTCATTCTTCCGAACGACAAGAGAACTTTATGTCAATTAAGAGATTTTCAATTAAGAATTAAGAGATTAAGAACTAACATTCTGCGCTTTGCGCTCTCTTAATTCTTAATTTTTAATTCTTAATTTATTTCTACCAACTTGCTTTTTTCACTCCCGGTATCAGCCCTTTCGACGCCATTTCGCGGAACACGATACGGCTGATGCCGAATTGGCGCATATAACCTTTCGGGCGTCCTGTCAGCAGGCAGCGGTTGTGCATCCGCACCCTGCTTGAGTTGCGCGGCAACGTGGCTAATTTCTGGAAATCGCCTTCGAGTTTCAGTTTCTCGCGTTTTGCGGCATATTTGGCTACCATTTTTGCACGTTTCACTTCGCGTGCTTTCATACTTTCTTTTGCCATGTTTTGATACTGTTTTAGCGTTTTTTGAAAGGAATACCGTATTCGCGAAGCAGGGCGTATGCCTCTTCGTCGGTATTGGCGGAGGTTACAAACGTGATTTGCACACCGAGCATCTTCGTTACCTTGTCAATGTCAATTTCGGGGAAGATGATTTGCTCGGAAACGCCCATGCTGTAATTGCCGCGTCCGTCCAATTTTCCCGACACGCCTTTGAAGTCGCGGATACGGGGCAGCGATACGGCGATGAGCCGCTCGAGGAACTCATACATGCGTTCGGCGCGCAACGTAACGCACACGCCTACTGGAACGCCCCGACGCAACTTGAAGTTCGAGATGTCCTTGCGCGAGGTGGTGGCAACGGCTTTCTGTCCGGCGATGGCGCTCAGTTCGGCAATCGAAGTATCAATAATCTTCTTGTCCACAACCGAATGACGACCAACGCCCTGATTGATGACTATCTTGGTAATGTTCGGCACCTGCATGACGCTGGTGTAGCCGAATTCCTTCGTCAGAGCGGGAATGATTTCCTTCTGATATTTGGTTTTGTATGTAGGAACGTACTTTTTCATGCTTTGATGTCCTCCCCTGATTTTTTAGCGTAACGTACTAATTTACCGTCAACTAACCGGCGACCAATGCGGGTCGGCTTTTTCGACTTGGGGTCTAACGGGTTGAGGTTTGAAATATGTACGGGCGCTTCTTTTTTAATAATACCGCCTTGTTGATGTTGCTTGCTGGGTTTGGTGTGTTTAGAAACCATGTTCACACCTTCGACGATGGCGCGTGTGCGTCCCGTTTTCTTGTCGAACGTTACTTCCAGCACGCGACCCTGTTTTCCCTTGTCGTCGCCGGCATTTACGAATACTGTGTCGCCTTTTTTGATATGTAATTTCCTGTTCATTTCAATTTCTTTTTTTGATGATTACAATACTTCGGGCGCCAGCGAAACAATTTTCATGAAACCGTCGCGAAGTTCGCGGGCTACGGGTCCAAAGATGCGTGTTCCGCGTATTTCGCCTGCATTGTTGAGCAGCACTACGGCGTTGTCGTCGAAACGGATGTATGAACCGTCGGCGCGTCTGATTTCCTTTTTGGTGCGAACCACAACCGCTTTGGTTACAGCGCCTTTCTTGACGTCGCCCGCCGGTATTGCACTTTTTACCGACACCACAATGGTATCGCCCACGCTCGCATATCTGCGGCGCGTTCCGCCCAACACGCGGATGCAAAGCACCTCTTTGGCTCCGCTGTTGTCGGCTACGTTTAATCTACTTTCCTGCTGTATCATGGTTATTTCGCTCTTTCAATGATTTCTACTAACCGCCATTTCTTGGTTTTGCTCAGCGGACGGGTTTCCATGATGCGGACGGTGTCGCCAACGCCGCACGTGTTTTCCTCGTCGTGTGCATAGAATTTAGAGGTTTTGTTCACAAACTTTCCGTACATCGGGTGTTTCATCTTGGTTTTGACGGCAACTACGATACTTTTGTTCATCTTGTTGCTGACCACCTCGCCGATACGTTCTTTTCTTAAATTTCTCTTTTCCATCGGATTTGATTACTTTTGAGGTTGTGATTGTCTTTTGGTCAATTCGGTCATCATCCGCGCGATGTCTTTCCGCGCGAATTTCAATTTCATCGGGTTATCCAGCGGCGACACGGCATGGTTCAATCTCATGCGCACCAGCGTATTCTTTTCCACTTCGATGCGTTCTATCAACTCTTTGGTTGAAAATTCCTTTATTTCTGACATTTTCATGGTCGTGTACTTTTATTGTTCGATAACATAATCGCGACGAATGACTAATTTGGTCTGCACGGGCATTTTCTGCGCGCCGAGGCGGAGCGCTTCCTTTGCGATTTCGGCGGGTACGCCTTCTACTTCAAACATAATCCTTCCGGGCGTAACGGGCGCAACGAAACCTTCGGGCGCTCCCTTACCCTTACCCATACGTACTTCGGCGGGTTTTTTGGTAATCGGTTTGTCCGGAAAGATGCGTATCCACAGTTGTCCCTCGCGCTTCATGTATCGCGTAATTGCCTGACGTGCCGCTTCAATCTGCCGACCTGTGATCCAGGCGTTTTCGAGGGTCTTGATGCCGAAAGAGCCAAAAGCGAGTTCATGCCCGCGTTGGGCATTGCCCTTCATGCGCCCTTTTTGGCGCCTTCTGAATTTGGTTTTCTTGGGTTGTAACATTTTCTGATGTTTTAATCCTTTTTTGGGTTACCTGATAAATAAAATTTCAATGTCCGCCAGTTCAAAACCACATGAAACGCACCCGCAACGATAAAAGTAACGGCAAATAATACGTGAAGGTGTAACCATGTGTGGCTCATTGCTTTTCCATGCGTTGCATGAACAATAGCCGCACTGATGGGCATCAGAATAAAAGAACACAGCAATATCAGCGCAATGATACGTCTGCTCGATGTTTTGGATGTTTTTGCCATGTTCTGATCTTCAAAAAAAAAGTCCGCAAAGGTAATGGGAATATTGGAAAATGCAAAAGTTTTTTCAACATATTCATTTTTTTGTTGATGTCCATATTTTGTTTATACTACTCAATGTTACGCAAAACAGTCCCTTCGGGACTGTTTTGCGGTTGAAATGACGTTATTTCCTGCGAATACAAAATTTTACTCTTCACTTTGGGGTGGCTCCGAAACTTCCGGCAATTCAGTTCCTTCCAAAACTTCCACAGGTTCTGTAACTCCCTCGTCCAAAGGTTTTTCAACGGCTTCTTCTTCATCCTCATCACGGGGTACCTGCGTAATGGAAGCAATCATATCGCCTCCCCGCAGGTTAATCAGTCTTACGCCTTGTGTGGCGCGTCCTGCAACGCGAATATCCGAAACGTGCATACGGATGGTGATACCCGACTTGTTGATGATCATCAAATCCTCGTCGTCGCCTGCCGCTTTGATGGCAATCAGGTTTCCCGTTTTTTCGGTGATGTTGATGGTTCTTACGCCTTTGCCGCCGCGGTTGGTGATGCGGTAATCTTCAATATCGGAACGTTTTCCGTAACCTTTTTCGGATACAACCAATATTTGTCGCGAAGTATCGCCGGGTTCAAAGCAAACCATACTGATAACGCGGTCTTCAGGCATTTCTTCGGAAAGCGTAATACCGCGAACCCCCGACGCCATGCGCCCCATATCGCGAACCTTTTCTTCGGGAAACCGCACAGCGCGTCCCGAATACAGCGCCAGCATGATGTCGCATTTGCCGTTGGTGAGTTTCGCCTCAATGAGGCTGTCGCCTTCGCGGATGGTAATGGCGTTTATCCCGTTCTGACGCGGACGCGAATAATCTTCCAGCGAAGTTTTTTTCACGATACCATTGCGTGAACACATCACGATATAGTGATTTTTAATGTATTCTGCGTCGGCAAGCGTTTTTACATTGATGTATGCTTTCACCTGATCGTCGCCATCAATATTCATAATGTTCTGAATGGCGCGTCCCTGCGAAGTTTTGGTTCCTTCGGGCAGTTCGTACACCTTTACCCAGTAACAGCGTCCTTTTTCGGTGAACAATAATAATGTATTGTGCATCGAGGCGTGGAACAGATGTTCGAGAAAATCTTCGTCGCGGCGGGTGGCGCTTCCCTTCGAGCCTACGCCTCCACGGCTCTGCGTTCTGAACTCCGACAGCGGCGTGCGTTTGATATACCCCAAATGCGAAATGGTAATGACCATATCGTCGTCGGCATAAAAATCTTCTGGATTAAATTCCCCTGCAGCGGGCTGTATTTCGGTGCGGCGTTCGTCGCCATATTTCTGTTTGATGGTCAATAACTCATCCTTGATGATGTCCATCCGCATACTTTCGTTCGCCAGAATTTCGCGAAGATGTTCCACAAACTTGGTCAGTTCATCGTGTTCGGCTTGCAATTTGTCGCGTTCCAATCCGGTCAACTGACGCAGGCGCATATCCACGATGGCTTGCGCCTGAATTTCGCTTAGCCCGAAACGCTCAATCAATCCCTGAATGGCTTCTGCAGGAGTTGCCGATGCGCGAATGATGCGGATGACCTCGTCAATATTATCCTGCGCAATCAGCAAACCTTCAAGGATGTGCAGACGTTCGAGCGTTTTCTTGAGGTCGTACTCGGTTCGGCGAACCACAATTTCGTGGCGGTGCTTCACATAATAATGTATCAGATCCTTCAGCCCAAGTTGTTTCGGACGACCGTTGACCAGCGCTACATTATTGATGTTGAACGAGGTTTGAAGTTGCGTGTATTTATACAGATTGTTGAGAACAACGTTGGAATTGGCTTCCTTTTTGAGTTTCACAACGATACGCATCCCCGTTCGGTCTGACTCGTCGTTGGCATACGAAATTCCTTCAATCTTCTTTTCGTTGACCAATTCGCCAATATACGCAATCAACTGTTCTTTATTGACCTGATACGGTATTTCCCTGAATACCAACACTTCGCGACCACTCGCCGTTTTTTCAATTTCTGTCAGCGCACGAATGACTACTCTTCCGCGTCCTGTTTCGTAGGCGTCCCTGATTCCCTGAGTGCCGTGAATGATGGCGCCTGTCGGAAAATCAGGACCCTTGATGTGGTGCATCAGTTCCTTGACTGTAATCTCGTTGTTGTCAATATACGCGATGATGCCGTTGATGACTTCCGTGAGGTTGTGCGGCGCCATGTTGGTAGCCATCCCCACGGCAATCCCCGACGAACCGTTGATCAGCAACTGCGGGATACCGGCGGGCATCACTCTGGGTTCTTCAAGCGTATCATCGAAATTGAGTTGAAAATCAACCGTATTCTTTTCGATGTCCGCCATCATTTCTTCGGCAATCCTTTTCAAACGCGCCTCCGTGTAACGCATTGCCGCCGGTTCGTCGCCGTCCACCGAGCCAAAGTTACCCTGTCCGTCAATCAGCGGATAACGCAACGTCCAATGCTGCGCCATACGCACCATCGCATCGTAAACCGAACTGTCGCCGTGCGGATGGTACTTACCAAGCACTTCCCCGACAATTCTGGCAGATTTTTTATGGGGTTTGCCAGCATTTACCCCCAGTTCCGACATTCCGAACAACACGCGCCGATGCACCGGTTTCAAGCCGTCGCGAACGTCGGGCAATGCCCGTGATACAATAACCGACATAGAATAGTCTATGTAGGAGGTTTTCATTTCCTCCTCAATGTTGACCGGAATAATCCTTTCTTCGAATTCTTGCATTACAATTTGAATATAAACACTTTATGTCTTTAAAAAGAACCGGCTAAGTTAATGCTTTTTTTTGAAATGGCAAAATCAGGACAGTTGAGAGCAAAATTTCTATTAACAAAAAAATATCTATCTTCGCAAGCGAATAAAAAAAGAAATCTAACCTAAAAACCAAAAACATGCAAATAGGAAAATATTCATTCGGAACCGGCGACCGTTTCGCACATCAGGGCGAGGCACAGTTAAAAGCGCTGATGAGATCAAGCGAAACGCTTGGATTTGAGATTGTTCCGGTGTGGAACAAATCGAACAGGGAACATACCTTTATTCATTCCACCCCTGCCGATGTGCGCAGGGAAGCCGATGCTGCCGTGAAAGCGCTGGACTATAAAGGTCAGTATTTCGTGGACGCCGACCACATCAATCTCACTAATGTGGATAAATTTATTGAGGCTTCGGATTTTTTTACGCTCGACGTTGCCGATTATATCGGGAAAAAGGCTACGCAAGCCGATATTGACGCATTTGTGGCTGCCAATGCCAAATATACCGGCAAATTGCAAATTCCGGGAATAGCCGAACCGTTTGATGTGCCGAAAGAACTGCTGCAAACGATCGCCGAAAAATTCCTGTATGCCGTGCAGGAAGCGGGTAAGATTTACCGTCATATCGAAAAAGCCAAAGGCGCGGACAATTTCGTCGCCGAAGTGTCTATGGACGAGGTGAACGATGCACAGTCGCCTGTGGAGATGTTCTTTATCCTGAGCGCTATTGCCGCTGAAAAGATTCCGGCGCAAACCATCGCGCCCAAATTCACCGGACGGTTTAATAAAGGCGTGGATTACGCTGGCGATGTTGCTCAATTTGCAAAAGAATTTGAAGAAGACCTGCTGGTAATTGACTTTGCGGTAAAGGAATTTGGCTTGCCTGCAAACCTCAAACTCAGCATCCATTCGGGAAGCGACAAGTTTTCGATTTATCCTGTCATCGGCGAATTGATCAAAAAATACGACAAGGGCATTCATGTGAAAACCGCCGGAACCACATGGTGCGAAGAAGTCATCGGGCTTGCGATGACCAACGACGAAGACGCCATTGATCTGGCAAAAGCAATCTATTCGGGTGCGCTCGGTCGTTTCGACGAACTTTGCGGTCCGTATGCCACAGTGATTGATATTGACAGGAGAGGCTTACCGTCGACCAAAGAGGTGGAACGCTGGACAGGCGAGAAACTTGCCAACACGCTGCGTCATATACCCGGACATCCTGACTATAACCCGAGCTTCCGCCAGTTGATACACGTTGGTTTCAAAGTGGCTGCCGAGTACGGAACGGAATATACCTCAACGCTCGAAGCGCACAGGGAAGTTATTGGACAGCAGGTCGTTGAGAACATCTGCGAACGGCATATCAAAAGGATGTTCGGGATATAATTCCAAAGCATCTGCTTTCAAATTTTTGCTCAGTGTATCTCAGTGTTTCCTCTGCGGTTCTCTGTGTACGTATTACACTGAGTTTCACTGAGAAATCACTGAGTATTTGATGTGTTCATTTTTCGCAAAAATTATATTACCTCGCCGCATAAAAAGCGCTTTTTAAAGAACAACTATCTATCTTTGCCGCAATTTTTTTAACGGTAAAATCATGATTCATCATACCATTATCATCAACAATCAGCCTGCCGCAACCGGAGCATTTACGCCTCCGGAGGGTTGCGGGATACTTTACGAGGTTATCCGTGTTACCGATGGCGTTTTTCTCTTTCTGAACGAACATATCAGCCGGTTGAACAACTCGGCGCAATTAGCGGGCGTTGATTTGATACTGTCTGTTGCCGGTATGCGGAAACAATTGGAGCAATTACTGCGACTGAACGGCGTACAAACCGGAAATATCAAACTGGAATATTATTTTCGGGCGGAAAAGGTACAATATCGTGCGGCTTACTTTATCGGGCATCATTACCCGTCTGAAAATGATTACCGCGAGGGGGTAAGAACAGGTCTTTTCGTTGCCGAACGTACCAATCCGAATGCCAAAATCATGCAACACGGACTCAGGGAGCAGGTCGAACAAATCATTGCCGAAAAGAATCTGTACGAAGTCATTTTAGTACATCCGGACGGGTATATTACCGAGGGTTCGCGTTCCACTGTTTTTATGATTAAGGATGGCACGGCATATACCGCTCCCGAAGCCGACGTGCTGCCCGGAATTACCCGCAAGTATGTGTTGCTGGCATGTCAGGATTTGTCTGTGCCACTGGTCGAAACACGCATTGCTGCCAGCTGCCTTTCCGGTATGGACGCCGTTTTTATTGCCGGAACCTCGCCAAAAGTTTTACCCGTGGCGATGGTAGACAAACACCGGTTTAACCCCGAAAACGAAACGGTACGGAAAATCATGAAAAAATATGATGAATTGGCAGGGTTTTATCGTTTCGATTAAATGTATTATTTTTGATGTTTCCAAATACGATGAATCATGGAACTTTTATTGAATCAACACATAGATAAAATGTCATCAAAACTTTTCAAATCCTTCTGGATTTTTTGCCTTTTCTTTATTCTCTCGGCGGTTCATGCTCAGAATTTCGATTTGCAAACGCCGCTTCCGGTTGATACTGCCGTTAAAATCGGTCGTTTGGATAACGGATTGACGTATTACCTGCGGCACAACGGAAAGCCCGAAAAACGCATTGAACTGCGGCTTGCCGTAAAAGCGGGTTCCATTTGCGAAACCGACCAGCAAAAAGGATTGGCGCATTTCACGGAACACATGGCGTTTAACGGAACCAAAAATTTCAAGGAAAACGAATTGGTGAGCGTGCTCGAAGAGATGGGCGTTAAATTTGGCGCCGACCTGAATGCTTACACAAGTTTCGACGAAACGGTTTACAAACTGCAAGTGCCGTCAGACCGTACCGATTTGGTGGACAAAGCCTTTCAGGTGCTTGAGGATTGGGCGCATCAGGTAAGTTTTGAAGATAAGGCGATTGACGACGAGCGCGGCGTGATTGTGGAAGAATGGCGGCTGGGGCTTGGCGCAGAAGACCGTATGCTGAAGAAATATCTTCCGGTGCTGCTCAAAGGTTCGCACTATGCTGAACGGCTGCCCATCGGCGATATGGACATCATCAGGAATGCGCCGTATTCGGAACTTCACAATTTTTACAGGGACTGGTATCGTCCTGATCTGATGGCTGTTGCCGTAGTTGGCGATTTTCCCGTAAAGGAAATGGAAAGCAAAGTGAAACAGCATTTTTCGGCATTGACCAATCCCGCCGATGCACCGCAAAGGGTTCAACACGACATACCCGGCAATGTGGAGCCGCTCATTGCTGTAGTTACCGATCGGGAGGCGACTGCAAATATTGTTCAGTTGCTCGTTAAACATCCTAAAATAGTGGAGAAGACAGTGGAAGATTACCGCAACACGCTGGTACAGCAACTCTACAACGGGATGCTCAACAAGCGTTTCAACGAGATTGCACAGGAACCCGATGCGCCGTTTATGTTTGCAGGATGCGACTATTCGGGGTTTCTCGGACAGATGGATACGTATTCCTCTTATGCAGTGGCAAAGGAAAACGAGATAGGAGAGGCGCTGGAGGTTTTGCTGTTGGAAAATGAGCGGGTAAAAAAGTTTGGCTTTACGCAAACCGAATTGGAACGCGAGAAACAGGAAATATTGACTGCGTACTCCCAAGCGGCAAAAGAAGCTGATAAAATCAATTCGGACAGGTTAGCGGATGAGTACATCAGAAACTTCACCGAGCAGGAACCGATACCCGGCATCATCACTGAAAATGCTTACGCACAACAGTTTATCCCAGACGTTACCGTAGAGGAAGTCAGCCAATTGGCGTCGAAATGGTTTACCGACGAAAATATCTGCCTCATCGTTATGGCACCCGAAAAAAACGGCGTCGTCATTCCCACGGAAAGCGAACTGCTGCA
>Ga0082212_10010109_pt1 | contig 12111 bp, 10 predicted proteins | sample TergutNt197P3_FD_71548 | JGI IMG/M metagenome (GOLD analysis project Ga0082212, IMG submission 71548) | Neocapritermes taracua P3 segment gut microbial communities from Petit-Saut dam, French Guiana - Nt197 P3 | ecosystem: Host-associated > Arthropoda: Insects > Digestive system > Gut ... | reverse complement strand
TTATCCACCTCGTTACTCGCGAAGCGAGTCGGGCGGGGTGCGGGGGCGCGGAAGCGGGGCCGCGTAGGGCGGGCTTTGTTAACATAGATTATTTGACGTTACCGATATGGCTCGCACGACAAAAGCGCGCCAACTGCTTTCCGGCGGTTTTATCGGACGGACCATGCTATTTATCCCACCTGAATGTGAGGCATTTTTTACAGACGTCGCAATGCTTTTCCGGGTCGATGATGCATTCTATTTGCCCGTTGTAAGCCAGTTCCTTCTCTCCGTCCGGCATCAGATACGTTCCGCTGAACAGGCCATGCTCTACGACAACCTGAAAGAAAACAGGCTTGTCTATCCTGATGAAGTTGAGCGGGCAGTGCCATGTATTCGCGGGAATGCGGACTATTGTCGGCCGGTCGATAATATAGAGTTCAGCCTCATCGCCGAGGCCAAGAGTGAACTCAATATACGTGTCTCCCCATTCAAAAGGTGAGCCGGGCGCCCCGACGAACCCCAGATACTCGTCCGCAGGGTGCTTATGCGGATAAGGGTCTATGAAGACAGGCTGCGTGACCAGCCCTCCGTTCACCTGCGCCTTTGCGCCTTTTATCTGGCATGCGCCCCTGAAACCGACGCCGCGGACTTCCTGGTCTTTATTCTCAACATACGTGCCGTCGATAAACGCGGCGCCCCTTTCCGGCTTCGGCCGGAATATCAGGCTCTCGTATTTCAATCCGCTCATTATAATACCTCCCAGCTGCGCGACAGGCATTTCTTGCAGCAGTCGCATTTTTTGCCTGCTTCAAGGACGCAGTCGATAGGCCCATTGTACACAAGCTCCTTCTCCCCTTCCGGAAGGGCATACGTTCCGCCGAACATACCCTGGAACAGCGCGGGCTGGAACCATACGGGCGCGCCGACCCGTTTGAAATCAAGCGGGCAATGCCATACCCCGGCAGGGATGTAAATCGTCATAGGGCCGTCTATCGTATAGACCTCTGCGTCGTCGCCCCTGCCGATGGTCAGCTCCGCATGCGCATCCCAATCCTTTGAATTGAGCGTGCCGGAGGCAAAAACCAGATATTCGTCGCTCGGGTGCTTATGCGGATAGCGGTCGACGATACCCGCTTTCGTCACATAACCGTAGCCGATGTTGAACTCCGCGCCCGGTATCTGGCAGCCGCCGCGAAAATATATATGCGGCCCTGTCTCTACTTCCTTGCCGTCGATCGTCATGGTCATATATTCAGGTTCAAACCTGTGGACCAGTTTTTCATACTTGCGATCACTCATTATCACGCGACCTTCCTTCGATAGTTTATTTCATGGTGGGCGTGCTTTTTTCGGACGATCCATCGCTATTAGACGAAGGGGCGGCATGCCGCCCCTTCAGTTCAGGAAAATATTCCGAAAGCTTCGTCATTCCGGGCTTGACCGGAATCTCATCAACCCCTGGGCGCGAGATTAACTGACCCCTGTACCCTAACTCCTTCGCGCCATAGGCGCGTCGCGCCTACGCCGAAAAATACCAGTCTACGAAGCGCAGGACTCCGCTGCCAAGTATCTCTACGTTGACAAGATTCTTATTCACCGCCAGCGTAGCCATCGAGTCACAAAGCCCGTACCACGGCACAGCGTTTACAAACAGTTCTGACATCTCATAGAGAATGTCTTTACGGTCGTTTGCGTCAGGCGTTCCGACGCCCTTCATGCCCAGTTCCATGTAGTAGGGATGCTCGGACCATTGTGAATACTGGTCGCCGCCCCACAAAATGTATTCGTACAGGATGCCGATAGCAAGGCACTGCGGCGACGCCGCGGCGTACATCGTCATGTCATACTTTGTAGTGTCGCGCGACGCGTCAAGGTATGTTGCCCCGTCATAGTTGTTTATGACAACGTTGACGCCGATCTCCTTCATGCATGCCTGCAATATCTCGGCGGACGTCACATACGCCGGCGAGCCGTTCGTGATAACTACAATGTCTTTGCCGACTAACCCCGCTTCCTCCGCATACTTCTTAGCGAGATCCAGGTCTCGCCCGACCGAGTATGTCGGGTGCATGTTTTCCAGCCTCGGTTCAAAGTCACGGCAGTTTTGAGAAACCGGATAATTCAGCACTGACGCAACTCCGAAATATGCAAGGTTGGCTATCGCCTGCCTGTCTAGTGCGTGGCATACCGCAAGCCTCGCGTTGAGGTCGGCCATAATAGAGTCTGTCGACATGTTAAAGGTGACAGTCGAAGCGAAAACGCTGCTGTACTGGTTGACATTGTAGTCAGAGAGCGTTTTGACGAAATCGACCTCCTGCGCCGGGACCGCCGCTATATCGACAAGCCCTGTCTGCAGGGCATTTATCACCTGCGCGTCCTCGTTGAAAACCCTGTAGTGCAGATTGTCGATGACAGGCCTTCCGCCCCAGTAATTGTCGTTAGCTTTCATGTATACATGGCTGTTGACTACGTATTCGTCCACGATCCAAGGGCCCGTGCCGATGGGATTGGTGACCGCATCGTCTTCGTCGAAAGACTCGGAGTCTTTAATGTAGATTTGGCTCAATGAACCTATCTGCTGCACCGAGTAGTGGCTGAGCGCTATTTCAAGCGTATAGTCGTCGATTATCCTCGAGTTTTCCAAATCGACAGTGCTGAGGAAAAACGCCGATTGCGGATTGCTCAAAACACGGTCGAAAGTAAACCACACGTCGTGAGCGTTAAAATCGTTTCCGTTTGAGAACTTGACGCCCTTCCTGCAGTGGATGATCCAGTGCGTCGTTCCTACTTCCTCTATGTCTTCCGCCAGAAGCCAGATGACTGTGCCGTCTGCCTTGTAGTTTAACAAGCCCTCATAATACTGGTAGATGATTCCGGCAAACCCGCCGAACACCTGGTCCAAGTTGCCGGTGTCGCCGGAAATAGCCACGTTGAGCGTGTCTCTTGCCGACGTCTGCCCGCCGCTGGACTCGCCCGACGTGCCGCCGGATGTTTCCGAGCCGCCGCTGGAAGTGGAGCCTTGCGAATCGCCGCCCGTCTGGCTGCTGCCCGCGTTGGAGCTGTCTCCGCTGCCGCTGTTGTTGTCGTCTTTGCTGCAGGCTGCTATAGCCAGCACAAGTACGAGACACAGGAGCAGCGCAAGGTATCTGTGGATCTTCTTTCTCATTTCTGTTCCTCCTTTTTATTTCAGGCAACCGCTGAACAAATCAAATGTCACGATTTATTCCGCGTCACCCTGGGTTTATCTGGAAACTCTGAAAGCGAAGTGACCGTCGCGCCGGCGGAAACCGCGCGCTTTCCCTTTGCAGCCAGAATCGTCCACAAAATAAGTATTTGACTTCCTTCCTCTGAACAATTGCCTTCGTTTAAGTTCGCTTCAATAAAATATCATCCGTTAAAAATTTCTTTGCTTTTGCAACATGCTACGAAGTGGCCCGGTGAAAGTTCCGTCAGTTCCTGCGGCTGCGCGCACTCTTCAGAGGCGAAGCGGCACCTTGCCATGAACCGGCATCCGGGCTTCGGGTTGATGGGTGAAGTGATCTCCCCCTGCATGATTATCCGCTTCGTTTTATTGCGTATGCTCGGCACGGGGATCGCCGACAGCAGCGCTTCGGTGTACGGATGCATGGGATGCTCGAACAACTCGTCCGACGGAGCCTTTTCGACAAGATGCCCGAGATACATGACCATTATATCGTTCGACAGGTGCTTGACGACAGAAAGGTCGTGCGTGACGAACATATACGCAAGCCCGCGCTCCTCCTGCAGGTCGATCAGCAGATTGATGATCTGCGCCTGAATAGACACGTCCAGCGCCGAAACAGGTTCATCGCAAACGATGAACTTCGGCTTGAGCGCAAGCGCGCGGGCGATGCCTATGCGCTGCCGCCTGCCGCCGTCGAGCTCATGCGGATACGAGTTCTCAAAGCGCTCAGCTATGCCGACGGTGTCCATGAGCTTCTTAGTCTCAATTATGCGGTCTTTCTTTGAAAGGCCGCTGTGCAGCAGCAGCGGCTCCATGATAGCCTCGCTGACAGACATGCGCGGGTTAAGCGATGAATACGGGTCCTGGAAGATTATCTGCATCTTTTTCCGCATGTTCTTGACTGCCTGTTTCGTCGGGCGGGAAATATCCTCCCCGTCGAAATAGACCTCTCCGTCCGTCAGCTCGATCAGATGGAGGACTGTCCTGCCAAGCGTCGTTTTGCCGCATCCGGACTCCCCGACGACGCCTATCGTCTTCCCTTCGTCGAGAGTGAATGACACATCGTCCACTGCATGCAGCATCCCGGCAGGGTTTTTGAAGTATTTTTTCAGATTTTTTACCTCAAGTAAAGCAGACATCAACTTTTCACCTCCGCCTTTTTACATTTGACCAGGTGGCCGGGCGAGACCGTTACGACTGCGGGAGACGCTTCGCTGCAAACGGCTTCCGCGTCCGGGCAGCGCTCGCAGAATTTGCAGCCCTTCGGCAAATTGGACGGATCGGGCATCATCCCCTTGATAGGTATGAGCCGCTCCTTGCCCTGGAGTTTCGGGAGCGAGTTGAACAAACCGATCGTATAAGGATGGGTCGCCTGCTCAAAAATATGTTCCGCTGTGCCGTACTCCACGATTTCCCCCGCGTATACGACGGCGACGGTGTCGCAGCAGTCCGCTACCACCCCCAGGTCGTGCGTTATCATCACGACCGAGGTTCCCAGGCGCTCCTTCAGCTCCTGCATCATCTCCAAGACTTGCGCCTGAATCGTCACGTCCAGTGCTGTCGTCGGCTCGTCAGCCAGAAGAAGCTGCGGGTTGCAGGCCAGAGCCATAGCAATTATCACGCGCTGCTTCATCCCGCCGGAAAACTGGTGCGGGTACTCGTGGAAGCGGTCCATCGGTATGCCTACCATCTCGAGCATATCGGTCGCTTTGGACGCAGCCTCGAAGCTCGACACCCTGTTATGGATCTTGACCGTCTCCGCTATCTGGACGCCGATCTTCTCTATCGGGTTGAGCGCTGTCATTGGGTCCTGGAAAATCATAGACACTTTCCTGCCCCGTATCTTTCGCATCTCCACTTCCGTCTTTGTCATGACGTCTTCGCCCTGGAAAAGTATGCTCCCGCTCTTAACTTTTGCTGCCGGTGACGGCAGGATGCGCATAACGGACTTCGCTATCGTAGTCTTGCCGGCTCCTGTCTCGCCGACAAGCCCGAACGTCTCCCCCTGCTTGACAACAAGGTCGACTCCATTGACCGCGTTGATAATGCCGTCGTCCGAGTGGTATTCTATAACAAGATCCTTTATTTCGAGTATATTATCAGCCATATGAAGCTCCTTCTTATCTTTTCTGGCGGGGGTCGAGAGCGTCCCTGAGCCCGTCGCCCAGAAGGTTGAACGAAAGGACGGTGATCATGACCAGTATCCCCGGGTACATAGCAAGGTAGCCGTGGGCCCTTAGAAAGCTTCTCGCGTCTGATATCATTGCGCCCCACTCGGGAATGGGCGGCTGGACGCCGAGGCCGATGAAGCTGAGCCCCGCTCCCGCAAGGACCGACCCGCCGAGGCTCATCGTGATCGAGACTATCAGCGGCGAAATCGCGTTCGGGATGATATGCTTGCGGATGATGCGCGGGGTGCTGACGTCGATCGACTTCGCGGCTTCGATATATTCCATTTCACGCACTGTGAGGATAGACGCGCGCATGAGCCGCGCATACCCCGATATAGAGCTCACCGCTATTGCTATGATCGCATTGCGAAGGCTTGGCCCGAGCACCGCAGCCATCGTAACGGTGAGCAGGAACATTGGTATGCCCTGGTAGATGTCGAGGAAACGCATGAGCAAGTTGTCCGTCCATCCGCCGAAATAGCCTGCTATCGAGCCGATGAAAATCCCGAATACCGCTGCGAAAGCAGTAGAATATATGCCTATCTGCAGCGACTGCCGCGAACCGTAGAGCAGGCGGCTCAAAACGTCGCGCCCAAGCCTGTCGGTCCCGAGCGGATGCTCCCTGCTTCCGTGGTTAAACGCGTTGGAGTAGTCCACTTCGTCATAGTCGTAGGGCGCCAGAAGCGGCGCGAATATTGCCATCAGGAACAAAAGGAGCAGGACGACCAGCGAAACCACCGCGACTTTGTTCTTCTTAAGCCGGCGCCATGTTTCCGCAAACCTGGATTTCTTTTTCTGAAGCTTGACTTCGTTCACTGCGTTGCCCCCCCTCCTGTTTTCATTTTCTTTCTGGTATACTGCGAGCGTATCCTCGGGTCGATGAATGCGAACGCCACGTCAATAAACAGTATGACCAGGCTGGCTATCACAGACATGAAGAATGAGGTCGACTGTATGACGGGGTAGTCCCTGGCGACGAGGCCTGAGAGCATATACTGCCCCAGCCCCGGAACCGAATAAATGATTTCGGCTATCATGGCTCCGCCAAGCGAGCCTCCGAAGATCGACGCCACTATCATCACGATGGGGATTATGGCGTTTTTAAGCGCGTGCCTGTAAAGGACGACGAACTCCGTCTGCCCTTTGGCGCGCGCTGTCGTTATATAGTCCATGCCAATGACTTCCAGCAGGTTTGACCTCATCATTCTTGTGATCATAGCGGCGTATCCGACGCCGAGAGAGAAGGTCGGCATGACCCAGCCTTTCCATGTTTCTATGCCGGCGGGCGGCAGCCACCCGAGCGTTATACTGAATAGCTGCACCATCAGCAAGGCTAGCCAGAATGATGGCACCGATATACATACGAGGGATAGAGTGATCGCGGCGTTGTCCTTCCAGGAGTACTGATGTGTTGCGGCGTATATACCCAGCGGGACCCCGATTATCACCGAGAGTATCGTACTCATAAATGCGATGACCACCGTGTACCGCAGCCGCTGCAGCATTTCGTCGACTATCAGCCTTTTATTATTGTATGATCTACCGAAATCACCTTGCACGGCGTTCCAGAGAAAGCGGACGTACCGCACGGCGAAGGGGTCGTTGAGGCCCAGGCTGTCTCTGAGTTCTTCCACTTCTTCATCAGTCGCCTCGTTGCTGAGCATCATTCTTGCAGGGTCTCCCGGCGCTATGTTTATGAACACAAGCACTATGAGGGATATGCCCAGCAATATTGGTATCATCATCAACAGGCGTTTGATGACATACTTGACCATCGTCTTCTCTCCTCGTATATTGAATTTGCGGGGGTTTTTGTGTCCCCGCAGCCACACCGGTCCAGCTGTTGCTTTCGGTAAATATGTGTTGTCCATACTTTACTACACAGCCATAAAGTTTGCAAGAATTTTTTGCCTTGCGGCTTTTCATCGTCAACGCACGTCAGCCCGTCATTCCGGCCTCCGAGCCGGAATCCCCTGAAAGATCATGCAATTGTTTGAGATTGCGGGTCAAGCCCGCAATGACGAAGCGTTTTTGCGTGCTTGACAAGGCGGATATGTGCTGTGATAATGGGAAGACAGAATAATTCCTGCGATATTCAGAAAAAATACAAGGAGGACAATACCATGGCAGAAATACAAATACCGAAACCCGGCGGGCCTTTAGTTGTCAACGAGAGGAAGGAACAGACGGTCGTCGAGCTCAAACCATGGAAATCGGTGATACCGCAGATCACAAAACCGATGGTCGCAAGCATGGGTGGGGCGGATGTTCCCGGGTCCGGGGTCGCTATTGGATTTGCGATAATCACTGAGCCTTGCGACGTCAGCGGCCCGACGCACGCGCATGACTTCGACCAGTGGATCTACCTGATTGGTCACGGGGATCTGTCGGAGTTCGACGCGGAGGCGGAAATGCTGGTCAATGACGAGGTTGTGCAAATCAACTACCCGTTCTATGCGTTTATCCCCGCCGGCATGCCGCACTGCCCGCTGAAGGTCAAGCGCGTAGGCAAGCCAATAATGTTTGTCGACGCCAGGGTCGTCCCTGAGAAGAAAGAGTAAAGCAACTCAGGCGTATCTGCGCCAGAGAGCAACACCTGAACAGAAGGAATCCCGGCTGCATGGCCGGGATTCCGAATACTATTGAAAAAAAATTTCTTTCACTCTTTTCGTTATACTTTGGTAAATTGAAAATGCGAAGAAGTTTTTTTTCTACATTTTTTTACACAATTCAGTTTTTATTTGTGATATTTTCACATACTATGGTATTGATAACTTCTTGTTATAGTTGTATACTAGCTAGACATCCTATGGTGTAAGTCCAAGGTTTATAAGCGTGAATACGGATATATACATCCTTTAATGCGCCGGGCGCAGCGAGTTCGCTGCTGTAGTTTCAGGTATAGTTCCGATTTCAATGAGGAGATGACTATGAACAAGCGTTACAAAGCAGGCGCCGCAAAGCCGCGGAGAGTTACCAGCCTTATGCTTGCAGGCATTATGCTCTGCATGATAGCAATGTTTGTCGTTCCGGGCAGCGTCGGCGCCTCAGGCAGCCGCATCACCGGCATCACCGGAGACTATATGAGAGAGTCGTCAATAAAAATGGGGCTTGGCTCTGTCAATGTCTTCAATGGCAAGTTCGGAAACGGGAATGTTTTGATATTCTTCGACGGCCCCAAGCACACAGGAGGCCCCGCCTACTGTCTTGACTATAGCCGTGACGGCCCCGCAACCAACACAGTCTATGATCCCATAGACGCGAAAACGCTGTATAACGATAAGACCTATAAGGGCCTGTGCGCATTGCTTCTGGCCGGGTATCCGTATAACGACGGCGGCCTGAATAACAGATACCTTGCGCAGGGATATACTCAAAAGGCCGTCGACTACTGGCTGGGTTCGCAAGGATACGGCACCGGTACTAGAGGACTAACGACATCCGTAATCAACAGCGCGCCGCTAAATGAAAGAAACTATTTCAACAATATGTTAGCCGCGGCCAGTGCGCAAAAGCTCCCCGACGTCGAAATTTCCCCCTCGCCCGTCAATATGACATTGAGCGGTTCCACGTTCACCGGCACTGCAACTGTGACGCTCAAAGACTTGACCGAGTACAGGATCGATAAGAGCAAACTGAAGGATGGAATAACTGTTTCAGAAAGCGGAAGTACGCTGAATTTTTCGGGTCCGCAGTCGCTCGCGGGCCAGACCGTCACGATAGACGACCTGATCGTCGGGCGCGGAACAATATCAATAAATAATCTGTTTTTCTACAACCCGACAAACAGCAAGTACCAAAGGCTTGCAACGACTAAAGTAACAACAACAGTGACCGATGTTGTGAAAAAAGGCGTCACGCTGACTTTTCCGAACGCAGGCGGTTTCAAAATAATCAAGGTTGATTCGGACACTAAAGACCAAATCACTGATAGCTCTCCAGAAGCAGAATTCGATTTGTACAGGGTAGTAAACCGCCGATTGTCCTTTGTGTGCACCTGCGAGCTGGTAGGCGGTGAATACTTGTCAAGCAATGATCTTCCATACGGTGACTACGAGCTTGTAGAGACAACACCTCCGTCCGGCTATATTCTGGACACTACCCCCGTACCGTTTAAAATTCAGGCAACAGACGTCGGTCCAATAGAAATTGTGATAGAGAACAGCGCAATACCTTTGACGAGCACAGTCGACGCGACTCTTACTGGGAAAAAAGGACTGGCAGGTATAGACTCTAGCACAGACATCTTTGTGTTTGTCGCAGAAGAAGTAGATTACATAGGGGAAACTACCCCTAAAAGCCCTGGAAGACATGGTATCGGCATTGTGAGCGGCGCTAATACTTTTACGATTAAATTCACTGGTTTAAGCGTCGACACATACTACTTCAGAATATATGAAGACTATTCGGATGTATCCGGGAGCTGGACAAGCAGTGAATCCGAATACTGGGCTGAGGTTGTTGTGGATGCAGGTATGTCAGTGACTACTACTTACTATGACAAAAACAGCACCCCTATAACAGACAGTGCTGTCGTCTTTACCAACATTTTTACCCCACGTGCTAAAATAACGGTCAATGGCGAAAAAACAGTAACCAATGTTGCCGAGGAACTGCTCCCGAACACGCGTTTTTACTTCGTGCTGGAACAACTGGCTGCACCGGGCGATTCGGCAGCTCTTTCAGGTGGGATTACGCGTTATGCATATATAGTATACCCGGACGAGAAAGTGTTCGAGTTCCCCGATATAACCGGTTTGGCTCCCGGAACATACTACTTCCGCATACGTGAGGATTACGACGGCTCTAACCCCTCATGGGCACGACTCACCGATCCGAAAGAGATAGCTGTCGTGGTTACAAACGATGGACACGGCAATGCGACTACTGACTATACATATGTTCCGGGTACTATGGTGTTCGAAAATGAATACACTCCGCCCGAACCCGGCGTCGTAGTGATAGGCGGCAATAAAGCGGTGACAGGCAGCGGAAAAACAGACCTGGTTTTCGACTTTGAGCTTATCCAGCTAACAGATCACGAACCGGCAAACATCATGCCCGGCGGCATAACCCTCACAACTAGCCGGACGGGGCCGGGGCTGTTCACATTCCCCGCGATCAGCGGCCTCACACGTGAAGACAGCCCGTACTACTTCCTTGTCCGCGAGAAATCTAACGGCAGCGGAACAGGGCTTACATACGACACCGCTGCAAGAGTGGTCCGGGTCACGGTGACCGGCAGCACTTTTGAGGACTCATGGGCGTCATATGAATACATCACAGGCAGCAGCACCTTCACGAATAGGTACCCGCAGACTCCGCCGCCGCCTCCTCCGACAGAGACTCCAACGGAGACTCCATCACCGTCAGAGACGCCTTCGCCGTCGGAGACCCCTTCGCCGTCGGAGACTCCTTCACCGTCAGAAACTCCCTCGCCGACGGACACGCCGCCGCCGTCAGAGACGCCTCCTCCTTCGGAGCCGCCTCCTCCTCCGCCAACCGAAGAACCAGAGCTGTGGCTCCCGGAGGAACCTGTACCGCCTCCGCCGCCGCCGCCGCCGCCGCCAACTCCGCGCCCCGGCGCTGTGATGGTGCCGGAAGGCGATAGCTGGATCGAGCTTGACGAAGACGGGGTGCCGCTTGGCAAGTACGAATGGGACGACGAAACAGATACATGGATCTATGAACCCATAATCCCGCTCGCGCCGTATGAACCGCCGGTAACGCTGCCTGCCCCGGGTGTTGCGCTTCCGCAGACAGGCAACGATTATGTTTTCTGGCCGCTGTTCGCCGCCGGGCTTATCCTGTTCCTTTGCGGCTACTCAGGCGTCCAGGTGCAGGGCTACAGGCGTGTGTTTGCAGGGATCGAGCCCCGCAGAAGATAACAGATAACACTTCCGCCCGCAACTGCCTGTTCACAGAGCATTCAGACAGTTATTACAAAGCAAACTAATTACGATTCGCCCGGCAAAAGCACGCCGACTGCTTTCGGTGCTTTTATCGGGCGTATCTATTAATAGATTGGAGATATATTGATATGTTTGAAAACGTGCTGCAAAAAGGAAAAATTGGTAAAGTCGAGCTGAAAAACAGATTCATAATGCCGGCAATGGGGGGCTTGAACCCCACGCCCGTAGGTAAACGCTGAATCTAGCCTGCAAATGGGCGTGTAGTGTATGAAGCGTTTGTATTGACGCAAAGAAGGGTTTGGTATTACAATCTTTAAGTAAACACTGCTGGGTTGGAGGTGGCGGAAACCGTGAAAAACGAGGGAATCGTTAATAGAAAACGCCGCGCTGCGAATCTCTGGCTCGGTGCATATTTTGCTATCGGGATGCTAGCAGTCTTTGCCTGCGACAATTACTATGGCGTACTGATGGTATCGTTGTTTGGAAACGGTAAGGAGTATATAGCCTACGGCGCGGGGTGTTTAGCCGCCGCGTTGGGTGTTGCGCTCTCCAATGCGTTCTGGCTGTTGCTCAATCGGCGGAAAAAGGCGGCTGAAACCCTATTGTTTGTCAGTTACCCGATCGCTGTGTTACTAATGATCGCCGCATCGCTGGTAAAAACCACCGCCTTGTTTTGGACGCTGTTTCTGTCGTTTTACATATTGGAGGGTATAAACGTCGGGCTTTGCGCCCGCTTTCTGTGCAAAATCAACGGGCATGGCGGCGCAGGTAAACTTCTTGGCTTATCCGCGTGTATCGGTATCGCCGCCAGTTATCTTTTGAATATTGCTTTCTCCTTCAA
>Ga0082212_10010108_pt1 | contig 12113 bp, 11 predicted proteins | sample TergutNt197P3_FD_71548 | JGI IMG/M metagenome (GOLD analysis project Ga0082212, IMG submission 71548) | Neocapritermes taracua P3 segment gut microbial communities from Petit-Saut dam, French Guiana - Nt197 P3 | ecosystem: Host-associated > Arthropoda: Insects > Digestive system > Gut ... | reverse complement strand
CGAAAAACCAATTCGCAATACAAGCAAATTATTGAATCCCCATAGATACCGGAACGCCACCAATGCTTCAGTTCAACGGAGGTTTAAAACGCATCTAAAGTAGCGTTTAAACCCTAAATATTATCTGCTGGCAAAACTTTTTTTATCATTAAAAGTAACATTTTCTTTCGTTTGCGTATTTAATCCTAATATTGATTCTTTCTATCAACGTACTTACAGATACATAAGTTGGTGTTGGCGATATCCCATCAATAAATGGAACATCTTCATTGCGTTTTTTGTAACAATCAATTGCTTTTTCGTAGTTTTCTATAGCATCTGGAAACTTCCCTAATCTACAATATGCGTCTCCTAATACGCGATAATTGCCTCCTGCATTTTCGTTGCGCCTAATTGCCTCCTTGGCATCATTGATAGCAGCGAAGTAATCTCCTTTGCTTATATTAGCAATTGCTCTGTTGAAATAATATTCATCTTTAGGGTAGAGATTAATTGCCTCATCATAATATTCAATAGCTTTTATGATATTCCCTAAATTCATTTGGCCAACTCCTTTATAGTTTTTATCCTTTGCAGTATTCATCCTCTCTTCTGTTTCTTTTATTTCGCATTCGACAATTTGCTTTTCTGCATAAGTATCTTTTGGATTAAGGCTGGGATCTAATATTTTTTGGTATTCAATTTTCGCTTGTTTGTATTTTCTATTCTTGAAAAAATCGTCTGCGGTGCTTTTCAATGAAAGACAAAGTTCGGCTTGTTTTAATTTTATCAAAACCATAGTGTCTTGTTTTGCACAAGCAGGGGCTTCATTGATTATTGAAATTGCAATATCATACAGTCCTTCTACAAAAGCACTATCAACCCTCATTATCATCTTATCAATATTTGGACATGAATCACATGAAAAAACGCCACGTCCTACTAAAAAAATAAACATCGTAAGTATGAGTGTGATAATTCCTGCTAGCCGCTTTTTTTCCTTCCAAATTAAAAGTACGCCAAGGGCCACAACAAGAATTACGAAAATCTCAATCCAATAGTTCTGTAATGTCATTAACAAAGTTTTCCTAAAAGACAATTCCTCCAACATTGACATTACAAAAGAATAGATTATCGTTCCTATAAAAATAATTGCTGTTGCAATTACTTTACTCCAAACAGGGTCATTCCATATTTTTTTTAACATATTCTTTTAATTTTTTCTTTGAGTGTTAGTCCTGTTTTTTTTTGTCCACCGCACTGTCGTCCGCTTGCAGATAATGCAAAAATATGCGCACAAGTGTACCTTTTTTACACAAAAATCAAAATTTCTTAAATGTTAGATATTTAGGTATATATATCATGTTTTTATTGCGTATTTTTTTGTGATGTTTCGGGGAAGTGTACCCAAATGATATACAAAAAACGCATATACCCATCTTGTCGTTGAAGCAAAGAATTTTGTAACTTTTGTGATTTTCAAAGAGCATTTATACGGTGCAAAGGTATGTCTTTTTTTGTAATAAAAAAATTTTTGCTGAAATTTTTTAAAATAATGGCGGAGGTGAGTAGTTGCCTGAAATTTAATAGTTTCGAAACCCACACCCACATCGGTTTGTCCTGGAGCGATGACCTTGTTTCCTGGTCATGGGCGTCCGGCTATACCGGATGACATCAATTACTTGACGATGAAACGATGCAGGTTCCGCTCTTTTTTGGAAAATTCCACCCCTACTTTTACTAACTTCCTGCCATCCAATTTGTAGGGTATCAAATAGCCGTTACTGTCAATTTGCCGGATGGCTTCCTCAGCGGTGCCGTTCAACTTAAATTCAAAGACATAGATCGTGTCATTTGTTTTTATGACGGCATCAGCTCTGCCCTTTGAACTGCGGACTTCGGCTTCTACATACTGACCGACCAAAGAAAAGACGATATAAAATATTGCCTGATAGTCTACTGGCCAAAACATGGAAGGTTATCCAGATACAATAATTCTATTGCTGCGAGAGCGGCATTGAGACTTTCTGTGGCGAGCTTGGATTCTTCCTGTACTTCTAAATTCTACTCCTGTCTGTCCGATCATGCCGGAATAAAAATATGCAGGGATATTTTGCTCTACGCTATATTTACGCTATATTTACAGAAAAAATAAAACGACACGATTGTGTTCAGTAATAGAAAATTGCCTGTCGGCATTCAGGATTTCGAATATTTGCGTACAAACGGTTATCTGTACGTTGACAAAACCGCGTATATTTTTCGTTTGGCAAATATAGGAAAACACTATTTTCTCAGTCGTCCTCGCCGTTTTGGCAAAAGCCTTTTGGTATCCACTCTGAAAGCTTACTTTCAGGGAAAGAAAGCGCTTTTCGAAGGACTGGCGATTGCCAGCATGGAAAAGGAATGGATAGAACACCCTGTTTTCCATATTGACATGAACGTGGAAGGGTATATACAACCCGTTCAGTCTGTTGAGAACTTTCACTGAGGGAGATTTACGCAACTACTGGTTTGAAACCGGCACCCCCACATTCCTTGTCGACATGTTGAAAACTTTGGATTTCGACGTTCGGAAGCTGGAAAAGGACGTTAGAATCCCGTCGCAATCCATATCTAATTATCGGGTTGAAGGCGCCGATCCGGTTCCGTTACTGTATCAGACAGGTTATTTGACCATAAAGGACTATGACGGTATGCTCGACGAATACATACTGGGCTTTCCAAATGAAGAAGTCAAGTACGGATTCATCAACGAACTGCTTCCCGCTTACATGCCGAAAACGGGACAGCCGAAGACGCGCTGAAGCAAATCGACGATACGGGCTATCTGATACCCTTTACCGCAGGAAATAAAAAATTAGTAAAAATTGGCGCGGAGTTCAGTACGGAGGAACGGGGCGTGAGGCGGTGGATAACAACAGAAGAAAAATAGTACTACCGATGACGTGTTCGCTCTCTCATCATTGCGTCCTGAACTTGTTTCAGGATCAACCCGCAATCTCCGTCCTGCCGGAGTTTGGGCAATTCCTATAAAACACCCCGTTTTCTTGCATCATCGTAAATCGCTTTAAAATCGGCAATTCGCTGAAGGCATGTCTTAATCAGTTGTTCGTTTTTTTTCAAGATAATCCTAAGACAATGGTTATTCTTTCAACTTTGCTATGATAACAATATGGTTATCGTCAATCTTGATATTTTTGGCTATTTCAGCCATTTGAGGAGTTGGCTTATCTATTTTTTCATAATAATCCAGAAAGTCTTCAACTGAGATATATGTCACTAATTCATTATTGGAAGAAAGATAATGAGGAAAGATAACAGGTCCATTATCTATATCGTTTTTAAATCCTAACTTCCCTTTTATCGGCTGACGCATTAATGCAAGTTTTCCCGAAAATTTGTCAAAGACTCCGCACACCTCACTGCTGATACTGTTACCGAAAAAACCAACATATTCAAAAGGTTCAGGGGCGTGATTTCCGAAAGTAAATTTAAAAAATAAATGATTGCGTGATTCGTAAATAGTATTGATGAAGATAAATTTTTGGGACAAACTGTTACGCTGCCTAATCATTTCATTCAAATCGCCTCCAATTTCTTTCCGTTCAAAGTATGAAAGAGTAGGTCCGTATTTCCCTAATTCTAATATGAAAGCATCCTTTATTTTCGCGTCCTGACTTATAGTGAATATTGTATCGTTTATTGGTTTGTATATTCTCACATCGTCTTTGAAACGATACATGCTTCCCAGTTCAGAGGAAGTGAAACCTCCACGAGGCTTATTGATATCAGTTGCAAAATCGCTTAGATTAAGCATATTGTAATTACCGACGGTACTCTCTACCGGTATGAAATTAAACGGAATTATCTCACTTTTCCTGTCGCAAGAACCAGTTGTGAAGGTGAAAAGAATCAATAAACTGATTACGATTGTGTTAAAAATATTATTCATGTGAAAAAATTAAGAATAGTTCATTTTACTTATTGCAAAAGTAACTAAAAAGTTATTACCTTCGCTGAAAAAAAACTTTGGCGTCGACATGAAACAGTTCGAACAAAACTGGAAAAATTATTTGCCGAGTTTTGCGAATTGATGCGTCAAAACCGGAATAGGATGTATTATTTACCTGTTAAAAGGAGCCTTTTAGCACTTTGTTTTTTTAACTCACACGGTTGTTTGTTCGGTAAACGCGCCAAGTTTTTTATATTTTTTATATAGCTCGCGGTAAAGTTTTGCGTTTGCCCTGTATGGCGTATATTCGGTTGCAAAGCCTGATCCCATTGCTTTCTGGGCGTCTTCAACCTTATTGTAGACGCCTGCTGCTGTGGCGGCAAACATGGCGGCGCCCAATGCGCAGGCCTGGTCGGTTTTGCATACTTTGATCGGCATGTTTAACACGTCGCTTAACGTTTGCATGACAAACGGCGATTTAAGCGCGATACCGCCGATGCCTATTACCTGATCAATACGGATACCTTCTTCGATAAATCGTTCGACGATGGCGAGCGAACCGAAAGCCGTGGCTTCGACAAGTGCACGGAAGATGTGTGGCGCCGTACTTCCCAGCGTCAATCCGTCAACCGTTCCCATCAACAGTTGGTTTGCATCGGGCGTACGGCGTCCGTTCATCCAGTCGGTGGCAAGAACGGCGCTTGTTCCTGCCGGTATTTTTTGTGCCTCTTCCGTCAGGACAGGAATGATTTTATCGCATATTTCATCAATGAGTTGCGCTTTTGTGGCCACATCTACTAAGGTTGTTTTGGAGAGTATCTTTTTAAGCGGAAACTCAAGAACGCGCCGAAACCATGCATAGACATCGCCAAAAGCAGATTGCCCGGCCTCCAGCCCGATCATGCCCGGAATAACCGAGCCGTCGACCTGTCCGCAGATGCCTTTGATTAATTTATTTCCGATGACTTCATAATCGGACACAATCATATCACAGGTAGAAGTGCCGATGATACGAACTAACGTATTTGGAGTAATACCGGCGCCTACAGCTCCCATATGGGCGTCGAAGGCGCCTCCTGCCACGACTACACTGGTTGATAGACCCAACCGCTCCGCCCATTCAGGCGTAAGTGTTCCTACGGGCTTGTCGGCGGTTTCTGTTTTCGTAAATAGCCGGTCGCGGTAGCCTTTGAGGAGTGGATCAAGTTTCGTAAGGAACTCTTCACCGGGCAGACCTCCCCAACTTTCATGCCACATGGCTTTATGTCCGTGTGCACAGCGGCTGCGAATGATGTCTTTCGACGATTGTACGCCGGTAAGTATGGCTGGTAGCCATTCGCAGTATTCAACGATCGAATAGGCCTTATTCCTCACGTCAGGGTCATTCCGCAATACATGCAGCGCTTTTGCCCAGAACCATTCGGATGAATAGATGCCGCCTTCGTAAGCCGAATAGTCGGTTTCATATTCTTTGCAAAGTTTGTTTATTTCGGCTGCTTCCTTCACTGCCGTGTGGTCTTTCCACAAAACGAACATGGCGTTCGGATTGTCTTCAAATTCGGGAAACATCGCCAAAGGTGTACCTGTTGCGTCGGTAAAGGCAGGCGTACTGCCGGTTGTGTCGAAAGCAATCCCTACCACCTGTTGGGCAGTATCGGGTGGACAAGCTGACAGCGCATCCTTTACTGTATATTCCAGCACTTCAATATAGTCTTTTGGGTGTTGACGGTATTGGTTGATAGCGGGATTACAATACTTGCCTTCCGACCAGCGGGGATAGTTTTTTACAGACGACGCCAGTATTTCTCCATTTTCTGTATTTACGACCACGGCGCGGGCGGAATCAGTACCGTAGTCAAGTCCAATTACATATTTTTTCATGAGTTTCTTATTTGTTTATTATATGTTTGTAATTATTTTAACATATAGTATATTTCATTCATCCGTATTTCTTTTTTGAAATCGGAAATGGTCGTTTTTTCGCCGATAACGAGCAATTCGATACCGGCTATCTCTGCAAAATCTTCCATATATTCGACAGTCAGGTCGTATGAAAAACTTGTATGGTGCGTGCCGCCTGCTAGTATCCATGCGCCGGCGCCAATTTCAAAGTTGGGGCGCGGAATCCACAGCGCCGATGCAACCGGCAGTTTAGGTAACGGTTGCGGTTTGATACAGTCGACTTCGTTCACGATCATGCGGAAACGGTTTCCCATATCCACGATGGTTGCGGCAATGCCCGGGCCTGTTTTACTTGTAAAGATCAGACGTGCAGGATCGTTCTTTCCGCCAATTCCCAGCGGAAACACATCCATTTTGGGTTTGTCTTCGGCTGCAATCAGCGGGCAGACTTCCAGCATGTGTGCTTGCAGGATAGCGCTGTTTCCTTCGGAAAAATGCAGGGTGTAGTCTTCCATGAATGAACAGCCTTCAGGCATCCCCTGGCTCATAAACCACATGGTACGGTACAGGGCGGCGGTTTTCCAGTCGCCTTCGGCGCCGAATCCATATCCTTCGACCATTAACCGCTGGGAAGCGAGACCCGGGATCTGGTCGACATCTTCAAGATCGTCGAAGTTGGTCGTGAATGCTTTAGCGCCTTTGGCTTTTAATAATTGACGCAATGCTATTTCGATACGGGCTGCATGTTCTACCTGTCCGCGTTTAGCGCCTCCGGCTTTACAATCCGCTGCAAATTCATACATACTTTCATATTCCTGCATCAGGGCAGTTACCTCTTCGACCTTCACTTTTTCCTGAAAAGCCACTAATTCGGCTATCGGACAGTAGTCTACATGATACCCTAACCGCATTTCGGCATCTACCTTATCGCCATCGGTTACAGCCACATTGTTCATCTGGTCGCCCAGACGAATGATCAGCATGTCCTGTGCATCTGCCCAGGCTGCAGCTACACGCATCCACACCGTAATCTTTTCCTGTGTCGCCTGATCGCTCCAATGACCTACGACCACTTTGCGCGGTTTACGCATACGTGCGGTGATGTGTCCAAATTCACGGTCGCCATGCGCCGACTGGTTCAGGTTCATAAAGTCCATGTCGATCGTGTCCCATGGTATTTCCTTGTTGAACTGCGTATGCAGGTGCATGAGCGGTTTACGGAACTCCTGTAGTCCGTGAATCCACATTTTTGCAGGCGAGAAGGTATGCATCCAGGTGATTACACCGATACATTTGTTGTCGTTATTGGCCTGTTTAAATGCTTCCGTAACTTCTTTGGAGGAGTTCACTGTTCCTTTATACACAATTTTCACCGGAAGGTTGCCTGATTCGTTCAGACATTTCACGATTTCATTCGAGTGACTGTCGACTGCAATGACAGCGTCACCCCCATACAGTAGCTGCGCTCCTGTAATAAACCATACTTCAAAATTTTCAAATGCGTTCATAATTTATATTTTTTTTCTGTCCATAATACGCCTGCGGGCCATGTTTCCTGTTGAAGTGTTTTTCAATCAGCTCGGGATTCATGGTTAGTTTGGGGTTGATACCATAAGAAATATATGCCATTTTGGCCACCTGTTCCAAAACCACAGCATTGTGTACTGCGTCGTTTGCGTTTTTTCCCCATGCAAAAGGACCGTGATTTTTGACTAATACACCCGGTGTATGCATCGCATGAAGGTTTTGGAAACGTTTGACAATTACGTTTCCGGTTTCAAGTTCATAATTGCCTTTTATTTCCTGCCCGGTCATATCGTCCGTACAGGGAATGTCGTCACGGAAATAATCGGAATGGGTAGTCCCTATGTTAGGAATATCCAGACCTGCCTGTGCCCATGCTGTCGCATAAGTAGAGTGGGTATGTACAATGCCTCCGATGTCGGGGAAAGCCTTATATAATATAATGTGGGTTGGCGTATCCGATGACGGTTTGTAGCGTCCATCGATTACCGACCCTTCGAGGTCGGTCACTACCATATCTTCCGCTTTCATACTGTCGTATGACAGGCCGCTTGGTTTGATAATCACAGCTCCCGTCGAACGGTCGATAGCGGAGACATTTCCCCATGTGAAAACAACTAATCCGTGCTTTACTAATTCGAGGTTTGCACGGAAAACCTCTTCTTTCAACAAATCCCACATTTTGATATGTTTAAATCTTGAATTTTGTCATCTTTTTATAGGTATCATGATTAAACCGGAATAGACGTGCGCCTCGTTTGGAACCCGATTTATCTATTTCATTGGTTTGTTCGATAAATTCCATCTCAGCTACCCGTTTTCGAAAATTCCGCTTATCTAACGATGCTCCGTTTATGGCCTCGTAAAGCGTTTGCAACTGTTTAAGCGTAAATAACTTAGGTAATAAATTAAAACCTATGGGCGTACGACCGACTTTCTGTTTCATCAGGTTACGCGCTTTGACAACCATTTCTTGATGATCGAAAATAAGGGTAGGTAGTTCGTTAATATCAGCCCAGTGCGCATTGTGATATTGTACCAGTTCCTTGTCGTAATCGTCAATATTGATCAGTGCATAATATGCAATGGAGATCACTCTTTCTCCCGGATCACGTTCAATCTCGCTGAAAGCGCCTACCTGTTCCATATATACATGATCCAGGCCGGTCAATTTGCATAATACATGTTTTGCAGCGTCGTCGGCACTTTCTTCCCTTTGTATGAATCCTCCCATGAGCGACCATTTTCCTTTTGAAGGTTCGAAATTTCGCTTCAGTAGCAGGAGACTTAACTTTTCGTCTTTAAAACCGAATATGATGCAGTCCACGCTTACATAAAACTTCGGATGTTCGCGATAATAATTAAGCCTGCGCATGATTCTTACCAGAAATAAATATAAAATGCAACTGTAATACCCAGAATGATACAGGTATGTATGACATCCCAGTGATTCCAGCTTTTACGCGTTTCGGCTAACTGTTCTTTTGTTGCGGCGCCGAATACGAGACCCTGTATCTTTTCTTTGGAAGGCGCTTCGGTAAACAAACTGACGACTACCACAACAATGAGACAGAACAGGAGCATCCAGCCGCAGAAGAACAGCCAGTTGACATCGTAAAACAGGTACTTGAATATGTTATCGCCCGGCGCTACGGCCGAACTGTAAAAAACTTTGGCGCCCAGACGCGTCAAGCCTACAATCATACCGGCAATCAGCCCCCACATACCGCCTTTTGCGCTTGTCCGTTTCCACGTGATGCCTAACAGGAAAGCTGCGGCTATGCCCGGCGCAAGGACGGATTGAACATCCTGGAGGTAAGCGTACAGGACGTCGCCTACGCTACGCATGATCGGTATCCAGAGTATGCCTGAAACAACCACGACTACTGTCGCGATCTGGCCGATAACAACTAATTTTTTTTCGGATGTATCCGGTTTGAAACGTTTGTAAAAGTCAATCGTAAACAGCATGGAAGATGAATTGAACAGGGAGGCCAGCGAGCTCATCAACGCTGCCAATATTCCGCAGACAACTAATCCCTTTATTCCGGCAGGCAGTAATTTTGCCACCAAGGTCGGAAAGGCAGCATCCGCATTGGGAGCGCCATTATTTAGAAATGGTAGAAAACCGCCTGTTTTTTGATGCAGCGCAAATGCAATCATCCCCGGTATCATAAACAGGAATACGGGCAGTAATTTCAGATAAGCACCGAAAATGGAACCGCGTCGCGCCTCTGTCTGGTTTTTACCCGAAAGGACGCGCTGTACGATATACTGGTCGGTACACCAATACCAGAAACCGATGACAGCCGACCCAATCAGGGCGCCTAACCACGGGAAGTTCGGATCGCTGTTACTGCGTATCAGACTGGTCATCGAATCGCCATATGCGTTCACTTTCGTGGCTCCGGCTATGCGAATCATCTCGTCCCATCCTCCAAGTTCTTTCAGTCCCAATACAAGGATGATGAGCGAGCCTAATAAAAGGATTGGCGTTTGGAGGACGGAAGTATAAAGTACCGATTTCATGCCTCCCAAAATCGTATAAAGGGCTGTGAGCAATACCAAACCGATAGCCGCAATCCAGAAAAAGTCAATACCCCATAATTCTTCAATTCCGAATACCTGTTGAAATACCAGTCCTCCGGCAAAAACTGTTACCGCTACTTTCGTAAGTACGTAACTTATCAAAGAGATGAGAGATAATATGGTTCTGGATTGAGGGTTGTAGCGGCGTTCCAGAAATTCCGGCATCGTATAAACCATGCTTCGTGAATAAAAAGGAACAAACACCCACCCCAGAATAAGAATCATCCATCCCTGAATTTCCCAGTGCGCCATCGCCATTCCGCTCGAGGCGCCTGCCCCTGCTAATCCGATTAAGTGTTCCGATCCTATGTTCGAAGCAAATATGGACGCTCCGATGGCGATCCAGGTTGCATCGCGTCCTCCAAGAAAATAATCTGCCGAATTGTCCTGTTTCTGCTTCGAGACCCATACAATAATTCCGATCAAGGCAAGGGAAAAAACCCCAATTACAATCCAATCTAATGTTTCCACTGTTCTATCTGATTAATAATTAATTTTAGAGTGTAAAAATAACACTTAATTAAATAACACAGTCTGAAGAAATATATGTTTTACAACACATATTCAGCGAAAATTCATTTTTATGCTGTAAAACATATAATAGTATAAAAAAACCGGACTACTTAACACAAGTAATCCGGTTTCATTTTAAAATTATGAAAAAAAATTAGTTCGGGTTAGTCTAATCTTCGTGCTCCGTCACTTATCACGACATCATATACTTTCGGAAATTTTCCGAATGTATCCCTGTAACCGGCTTTTGCTTTTTCGATGAATGGTTCATAAAGTTCATCTTTTACAAGATTGATTGTACATCCGCCGAAGCCTCCGCCCATGACGCGCGAACCGGTGACGCCACATGTTTTGGCGATATCGTTCAGATAGTCCAATTCCGTGCAGCTGACTTCGTAGAGATTACTCATCCCGTCATGTGTTTCATACATTTTTTGACCGACGGTTTCGTAATCGTCGGCTTTCAGCGCATCACACACATCCAGCACGCGCTGTATCTCTTCGATAACATATTCGGCGCGTAAATAGTCTTTTTCATCAACCTGACCCCTGACCGTTTGCAGCTGTTCAATGGACGCATCGCGTAAAAATTCAACACCCAGCAATTTAGCTACGGCTTCGCATGCTCGGCGCCGGTCATTGTAGGCAGATGACGCCAATTCATGCTTAACTAATGTATCAAGCAATACTAATTTATAGCCTTTGGGGTCAAACGGGAAGTATTCGTATTCCAGCGAACGGCAGTCAAGGCGTATCAGGCTGCCTTTCTTACCGAAAATCGATGCAAACTGGTCCATGATGCCGCACATAACGCCGCAATAGTTGTGCTCTGTCGCCTGTCCTATTTTTGCCAGTTCAAACTTGTCGATACCGAGGTTGAACATATCATTTAAGGCAAATGCGTATGTACTTTCAAGCGCAGCTGACGATGACATGCCGGCGCCGAGCGGTACATCGCCGGCAAAAGCTGTATTGAAGCCTGCAATTTCGCCTCCACGTTTGATAATTTCGCGGCAAACGCCGAAGATATACCTTGCCCAACTGGCACGTGGCGCATCTTCTTCATTCAGACCAAATTCTACATAGTCTTTCATGTCGATCGAATAGGCGCGAATTTTATTTGTACCGTTCAATTTCAGTTCGGCTATCATTCCTTTGTCGATTGCACCGGGGAAAACGAATCCGCCATTATAGTCCGTATGCTCTCCAATCAGATTGATGCGCCCCGGAGAAGCGTACACAGAACCGGTACTCCCGTCAAAGTGTTTAATAAAGCGACTTCTTACGTGTTCTAATTCCATATTTTAATCGTTTTTTCAAGTTATACGGGGATATCCTTATTTACATTTTTACTTCCTATCAACGCATAGAAAAGCAAGTAGGCAAAACCTGCAAACATGACCCAGTAGCTGGGCAGGTACCCGGTTGCGTCTGCAACGAGACCCTGTATCCATGGAAGGATTCCGCCGCCGCATACAAGTGTCATAAAAATTCCTGATGCGACCGGCAGGTATTTACCCAGACCTTCGACTGCCAAATTAAAAATACTGCCCCACATGATGGAAGTACATAAACCAACTATGATGATGAACATGGCATTAATGGGTACTTTTGTCAATCCGAAAGAGAGCGCGCCTGCATCCGATTGCTT
>Ga0082212_10010107_pt1 | contig 12113 bp, 9 predicted proteins | sample TergutNt197P3_FD_71548 | JGI IMG/M metagenome (GOLD analysis project Ga0082212, IMG submission 71548) | Neocapritermes taracua P3 segment gut microbial communities from Petit-Saut dam, French Guiana - Nt197 P3 | ecosystem: Host-associated > Arthropoda: Insects > Digestive system > Gut ... | reverse complement strand
GGATGGGAAGAACCGTAACACCGGGAACCGCGGCAAATCAGGGTATCGCAGAGCGACATGGGACGAGGCGCTAGGGCTTGTGGCAAGGGAGATCAAGCGCGTCCAGAGCGTTTACGGGAAAGAGTCTGTAAGCGCTTGCACTGGTTCCCACCACTCATGGGGCTTGATTGGATATAAACTGTCGGCTTTCAAACGCTTTTTTAACCTGCTCGGTTATACGCAGGTGCTCGACAACCCGGATTCCTGGGAGGGTTTCCATTGGGGCGCGTCTCATGTTTACGGGCATTACTGGCGGCTCGGCTGCCCCGAACCGTTCGATCTGCTCGAGGATTGTCTGCAAAACTGCGAGACGCTGATTTTCTGGTCGCACGATCCGGATTCGACACACGCCTGTTACAGCGCTAACGAGAGCAATATATGGCGCAAGTGGTTCAGGGAGCTTGGGATTTTCGTTATTTATGTTGACCCATTTTACAATTTCTCAGCAGTCAAGCAGGCGGACAAGTGGATAGGACCCCGCCCGGGCACTGACGCCGCGCTTATGGAGGCAATAGCGTATGTATGGCTGACCGAGGACACATACGACCACGACTATATCAAAAAGCACGCCCACCGTTTCGATGAGTGGGCTGAGCATATTTTAGGTAAAGGCAAGGATGGCGTCCCTAAAACGCCTGAGTGGGCAGAGGGGATCACAGGAGTAAGGGCGCCTGTCATCAAGGCGCTCGCGAGGCGTTGGGCCTCGACGAAAACGATGGGCGGTTCCGGCGTGCGTGTAGGCTGGGGCGGCGCTTGCCGCACAGATAACGGATGCGATTACGCACGGCTCATGGTGCAGCTTTTCGCGATGCAGGGCATGGGCAAGCCGGGCAGAAATATGTGGTCGGCAAACGCGGGCGCCCCTATCGACTATAATTTCTGGTTCGGCGGGTATTCCGACCCCCGCTCCCAAATATCGAACCAGCCTGTAGCAGACCGCAACGCCATTAACAGCGTGGAGCAGAGGCTTTACAGGCTAACGATGCCGGAAGCGATACTGAACGGCCGCGACGAGTGGTACGGCGACGGTTTTTGCGGCCAGAGCCTGGAACAGCAGTTCAACCATCATATATATCCTCTGCCAGGCTGTAGCAAGGTGCATCTTTTCTATCGTTACGGCGGTAACTTCTTCGGCACAATGGTCGATACGAACAAATGGGTCGATATGTACCAAAGCCCTGAGCTGGAATTCACTGTGAGCCAGGATATCCACCTGACGCCGGAGGGGAAGTTCTGCGACGTCATTTTACCTGCGTGCACAAACCTTGAACGTACGGATATTGGCGAATTCTGTTCAAGCGGAAACGGCGGGTACGCCTCGCACGGGCAGTCGGGGAACAACTGGCAGGTCATCGTTTATCAAAAGAAGGCTATAGAGCCTCTCGGGGAATCCCAGAGCGACTACTGGATTTTCAGCAAGCTTGCGGAACGTCTGGGGTTCGGGGACGATTTCACTGAGGGGCGCGACGAGGAGGGCTGGTGCAAACGTTTCTGGGAGCACTCTGACCTGCCTAAACGCATAGGTTGGGAGGAATTTAAGGAGCGCGGCTATTATATCCCGGGCATACCAGAGAACTGGGAGCGGCGCAGGGCGTTTTCATGGTTCGCCGAAGAGACGGAGTGCAAGATGGTACGCGACGATTGCATGAAAGAGGGTAAGCTCGGCACAAAGACCGGGAAACTTGAGTTCGTTTCGGAGCTTTTGACCGAAAAAGAGCCGGACAATAAAGTACGCGGCCCGATGGCGTATTACAAGCCGAGCAGGGAAGGGCATAACTCGGAGTTGTATAAAAAGTACCCACTGCATATTATTTCGCCGCATCCGCGTTTCGGATTCCATTCGCAGTACGATCAGCATGTCAAATGGCTGTGGGAGATACCGGAGCACCGCCAGGTCGTCGAGGGTAACCCTTATGCAGTTTTGCGTATCCATCCGAAACGCGCAAAGGAACGGAGTATAAAAACGGGTGATATCGTGCGCGTGTTTAACGACCGAGGCGCTATACTCTGCGTGGCGAAAGTCACGATCAGGCTCGAGGAGAACACGATTCACTGTTACGGTTCATCCGGGATATACGAGCCGGTCTCCCCCGGAGAAAAGTCGATGGACAAGGGAGGCTGCGTAAACTTGCTGACTTCCGGGGCGATGATAGACGGCATGAGGATACCCGGCATGACGCCTAATTCGACGCTCGTTGAGATCGAGAAATACGAGGAGCCGCTGGTCCCGGGGATGAGGCTATACGACTTGCTGGAGGTGAAGTAATATGCCTAGATATGGGATCGTTATTGACTCCGGTAGCTGCATGTCTTGTTATAACTGCTTTATGGCGTGCCGCGACGAGCATTGCGGGTTCGCTTCGAAACTGGCGGCTGCGCAACCGCACGAGGGCCACCGTTGGATGGATATCAGAGAAAGAGAGCGCGGGGACGACAACCGGCTCGTAAAAACAGCATCAGTCCCGACGCCGTGCTCGCATTGCGCCGAGCCCGCATGTTTAAGCGCCGCGACGAACGGCGCTGTATACGTCCGGAGCGATGGTATTGTAATTATTGACCCTGAAAAAGCAGTCGGGCAAAAATCGATTGTGGGCGCTTGCCCGATCGGAGCGATCTATTGGAACGAAGAGCTAAATCTCCCGCAGAAATGCACGATGTGCGCCGAATTGCTGGACGAGGGTTTCGCGCAGCCTAGATGCGTGGGCGCCTGCCCGAACGGCGCTATGTTTTTCGGGGATTTAGACGATCCAGAAAGCGAGGTCTCGAAAGCGGTAGCGCAAAATCGCGTGACGCAATTGCCTGAACTAGCAGGGCAAGCTACCAATGTAATACATGTGAACATCCCTACGGTTTTTCTCGCCGGTTCTGTGAGCGCGCCCGGCAACGAAGCCGTCGAAGGCGCCGCAGTCACTTTAACAGAAAAAAAGAGCGGTGCGGGCAGCGCCGGTGACGGTGGCGGCGCAGTCCGGACTACTTCTACAAATTGCTTTGGCGACTGGGAGTTCGAGTGGCTTGAAAAAGGCGCGGAATACGAGCTTGTCATCGAGGCGCCGGGATACGCGGCGGTCAAGGCCGCTATAGTCGCTGATACCGACCATTACTTCGGAGAGGTTGTTTTGGAATGACAATCGTTCAGTGCTTGCGTAACAAAACAAACGCTTCGGTTTTCACTCGAAATACGGGATAAACACCGGCGTGTCACCCCATGGCGTGCTTATCCTCTGGATATCAGCCGTAACGCCGTAAACCTTTTCGATCAAAGCCGGGCTTAACACTTTCTCCGGCTCGCCGCACATCATCGCGACGCCTTCTTTCAGCACAAGGGCCTTATCCGCATAAAGCAAGGCATGTTCCGGGTTGTGCGTGGACAGCACGACAAGATAGCCCTTTTTCGCAAGCTCTTTCACTTGCCTCATAACCCGGAACTGGTTTCCGTAATCAAGATTCGCTGTCGGCTCATCCATGACAAGAACGCGGGATTTCTGAGCCAGTGCCCGCGCTATAAGCGCAAGCTGGCGCTCCCCGCCCGAAATCTCGGCGTAACCGCGTTCGGCAAGATGCGTTATATTCATCAGCTCCAGCATTTCCCACGCGATATTACGCTCGTCCCGCCCGGGTGATCTGAGCTTATCCCTATGTATGTTCGTCCCCATAAGAACGGTTTCAAACACGCCGTAATTAAAAATCGGAGCGTGCGCCTGCGGTATGTAGGCGATTTTTTTCGCAAGCTGGCGCGCTGTGAGACGCCGGCTTATTTTTCCGTCGAGATAGATTTCGCCGCGATAGTTGTCTAAAAGCCCCAGCAAACATCGAAAGAGAGTCGTTTTACCCGCTCCATTCTGACCGAGCAGGCACACGCATTGCCCGGCTTCGGCTTCAAGGTCGACGCCCAACAGAACGCGGTTTTTCTTATACGCGAATTGCAGATTCCTGACCTCAAGCGTCACATGCGGTTCCCCCTGTCTAAAATCAGATACAGGAAAAACGGCGCGCCTACAAACGCGGTCAGGATGCCGAGCGGTATTTCCGCAGTCGCTATGGAGCGGGCTAGGTTATCGACGAGCATCATAAACGCCGCGCCCATTAGCATCGATACGGGCATCATCACGCGGTAGTCATACCCCACAAGAAGCCGCGCGAAGTGCGGGATGACAAGGCCGACCCATCCTATCAGCCCGCTGATAGCCACGCTCGCCGCGGTTATCAGCGTCGCTGATATGACTATCACGACCCGCATGAGCTTTGTGTTCACGCCCATGGAACGCGCTTCGTCCTCTCCCATTGTGAGAAGATTCAGTTTCCATCTCGCGATAAGCAGGACAATCAGCCCTGCCCCTACCGGGACTGCGGCCCAGGCAAGCTGGTTTTCCCGCACGCCCGCAATGCTGCCCATCAGCCAAAAGGTTATGGACGGCAGTATATTGTTCGGATCGGCAATGAGCTTGATAAACGAAGTGCCGGAATTAAACAGCGACGATATCATGATCCCCGCCAGCACCATGCCGAGCGTCGGGTTCCTGCGGGCGCGCGTGCTGATGATATACGCCGCGCCGACGGCCGCTATGCCGAAGATAAACGCGCTGGCGGATATCATAACATAATTCATTCCCATGTAAATCGCGAGTGCCGCGCCGAACCCGGCGCCGGCGGACGCGCCCAGCACGTCCGGCGATACGAGCGGATTGCGGAAAATCCCTTGGTATGCCGCGCCCGCCGCCGAAAGGCCCGCGCCGATCATGGCTCCTGCCAGCACACGGGGCATTCTGATTTTAAAGATGACAAGCTCTGCCTCATTTGACCAAGTCTTGGCGGCGCCTGTGATCTTCCCGAAAAACACTTCCAGCAACTCGCCCGGGGATATCGGGTATTTGCCTATCCCGAAGCTGAAAACGAACACAGCCGCGAACAGAGCGGCAAATACCGCGATATAGTATTTTCCCCTTTTTTCCTTTTTGGTTATCATACGGAGGTCTCACTTCATCCCGTTATTTATGCGTCGATCTTGAAAGCAGGGAGACTATCTGCGCGTCTGTCACGTCGCAGTGGTAGAACAGTTTGTAGAACTCCCGCGTTTCCTCAGTCATGTCATATTGGAAAATGTCCGGGTACAGCAGGTTTCCGAGCCACTTTATACCAAGCACGCGGTTGACCGACGGCGGGCGGCCCATCCAGTTGTACGGGCCGAGCGGTATCTCATAATACCGGCCTGTGTTTATCGCGCCGATAGCAGCCCATTCCGCGCGCGTCGCGACGTCACCATATATGCTCTCCGGCGCGAACAGCACGACGTCGGGGTTCCAGAGCATAAGCTGTTCCATTGAAATAATAGAAGCGCCGCCGCGGACTGATTCCTCTACTTCCGCGACGTTGAATCCGCCAACAGCGTCAATCACGTCCGAGTGGACCGTCCCGCTCACGATAGCCGTCAGCCCGTCGTCCTGCCCGTAATAAACCTTGACGCGTTCGGACTCCGGGATGGAATTCACATTCCGCTCAGCTTCTGCCAGGGTTTCGGATATATAGTCTATGAGTTTTTGCGCCTGCTCGGTTTCCCCGGTGACCTCGCCGAGTATTTCATATGCCGAGAGCATGGAATCCATTTCCATTTGCACGAATATCGTCGGTATGCCGGTCCTCTCTTCAACGCCGCTCATGTCGTCGGCAATATTCGGCTTCGCCTCTCCAATATCTATGATGACCTGCGGGTTGGCCACCATGACAGACTCAAGGTTTAGCGTGTCGGCGTAAAAATTCCCGAAAACAGGCAAATCGGCGTACTTTCTGTCTATGTATTCAAACTGCTCGTCGCTGATATCGCTCGCGAAGCCGACCAGCTTGTCGGGGCAGAGCGTAAAAAGGACGATTTGCGCCAGCGGGCCCGACGGAGCTATGCGCTCGATATTTCGCGGCAGCTCGACCTCGCGCCCCGCGGAGTCGGTGAATATATATGTCGGGCTTTCGGCCGGCTCCGGCGGTAGATCGCGGGCGTTCGCGCCCGGCGACTGCGCGCCCGGGGACGGCTGCGCGGGTGGCTGTGCGGACGATGACGCGGGCGACGACGTAGGTTGCGATAGGGGTTGTCCATTCGGATCGTCTACGGGCGCGCAGCCCGCGACCGACGCTGCGAGAAACAGAGCGGCGAGAAGTATGGCAAAAGATTTTTTCATTTTAGTTCTCCTTTTTCATTGATTTTCAATTTCCAAGCAGTCTTGAGCCTCATGGCTGCAATTCGTAATACGCGCCTTCAGCGCAGGCTTTGCATATGGCGAGACCATCGTACACGACCTGGCGGCCGTCTATGACCTCCTCTCCGCATTTGGGGCAGAACATCGCGTCGCACGGTTTCCCCGGCAGATCCTCAGGGCGGTAGTTGACTTTAACGCGCGTGACGCTGAACATATCCTCGTCCGGGATAGCTTCAAAAAACTCGACCAAATCCGCGTCCTCGGGCGGGCGAAAATGCGTCCTGGTTTTGATGCGGAAAGCCGCGCCTGTCTGAAAGTTCAAAAACGTCGCCGCCGACTTACCGTAGTCCATCCATTTCAGGTTGCGCTTCCCCAGCTTGCGGCCCGTCACCGTGCCTATGGAATCTGTGAGGCAGCGGTCGCACTCCACGTATACGATAAGGTCTCCGAAATTCTTGGGGTCGTCAATGCCTAGTTTTTTCAAACCCAGCCTCGCCATGCGGACGCCGATGATCTGCCCGGCGCATAGATGCCCGTGGTACGCGACCGCCTCTTGTAAATCCTGTTGAAAAGTGTTCATGTTCATCTCCCCTTTTCTATTATGAAAATGCCGAGTTCTTTTTGATTTGGCAGATAGAGCGGGAATTCGTCATTTTTCGTGTGCTCGATTTTTTCGTTCAGAAAGCCGGCGACTTCATCGGCACTTGCCTCCGGCGCGTTTTGGAGGATATACAATTCCGCGTCCTGTCGCGATCTAAGAGGCTGGCCGAACTCTATCGAGTAAAGTTCCAGCTTATAACTAATACCTTGTCCTTCAAGCTCTTCCTGTACCATTGGGACGGTATCCTTGACATTGCACCTGTATCGCGCCGGATAGAGGCCGCTTTTATTATCCGCGCTGACTATGCGTATGAGCCTCCGGCGGCAGATTTTTAAGAAATTCGCCGGCTGCAATTGCCCGAAAAAGCTCATCAACACGAAGTCAAACGTTTCCGTCAGCGCACCCGCGTCGCTGACACTGGCGTGCATATTCTGTATTCCACGCGATTCAACGTCGCGGCGCAGAACCTCAACCGCGTTTTCGCTTAGGTCGACGGCGTTTAGCGCCGACACGTATGGCGCAAGCTCCAGGCTGAGCCGCCCGAGCCCGCAACCGGCGTCGCATAGAGTGCCGCCCGGCTCAAGGTGCGGTATTATTTTCCGCGCTAAAGCCTTGTGGAAACCTGTATATTCGCTTGCGTCCAAAAACCACCTGACAGTCTGTTCATTCCATTTAAAGCGCATATTAAAGCCTATTCCTTTCTAAACAACCACTAAGGCAAACTCGCCCGTAATACAAGGAGGCCAAACAGCTAGGCGGCGGAGAATCCCACGTTTTCAAACACTTCCATAGCCGGGCGCGTTTTGAGATAATCAAGGAACGCCCGCGCCGCTTCGGCGTTTGCGCTGCCTTTGAGTACGGAGATCGGGTATATGACTTGGCCGCACATCTCGGCTGTAGCGTAGCCGACGATATCCAGCTTTGCCGAAAAAGCGTCCGTCGCATAGACGATACCGCAGTCAACGCTGGCTTCTGTGACCTGTGTAGTGACTTCCTTGACGTTCGAGCCGTAGGTGAGCACGCCTGAACGCGCGAGCGCGCTTTCGTCTAAATCGAAGAAATCAAGTATCCTTTGCGTATACTGTCCGACAGGCACGTCGCTATTACCCATAGCCATCAGAATATTCCCGCCCAGCAAGGCTTCCACCAGGCTTTCAAAACCAGTGATATCCTTTGGGTTGTTTGGCGGCACGACAAGCGCGACTTTATTTTCAAGCAGATTGATACGCGTGTCTTTTAGGATAAGGTCGATTTCTTCCAGTTCGTTCATCTGGCGCGGCGCCGCTGAAATGAACACGTCGCAGACGGCCCCTTCCTCGATCTGGGTCTTCAGCGTCCCTGACGAGTCGAAATTGAAAACAAGCGTAACGTGCGGGGCGGCTGTTTTATAGAGACTCCCAATCTCTGTAAGAGTTTCCGTCATGGAGGCGGCGGCGAATACGATGATCTCGACAGGTTCGGGCGGCGGCGCCTCGGACGCCGTCGTCGTTTGCTGCGTTTGCTGTGGTTGCTGTGCAGGCGAGGCCGGTTGGCTTGACTGGCTTTGTGCATCGCCGCCCGGTTGCTGGGCGGAAGGGCTTGAGCCGTTTCCGCCACCACTTCCGTCACCGTTTCCACCTCCGCAGGCGGAGACGCTCAGCATCAGCAGCAGCGCGAGCGCGATTGCGAGGGACGTGCTCATCCGGTGTTTTGCTTTTTTCATAATCTCTTCTCCTGTTTTTCACAAAATCGTTTTTATGTACAACGCGATCCCATACGCCTTTTTACGGGCAAGCGCGCAGCATCGCGACTTAACTAAGGAGGCGACCGGGCATCCCGGCCCAAAGGAGGCCCGGTCATGGCTGAAACACATAAAACGGCAGTCCGTTTGAGATAAACAAAACGGGCTGCCGTAATATACTAAAGCAGTTTCGCGCGGACACGGTCCGGCGGGTTTGTTTGGTTTCTTCTCAAAACGTGAAGGTTGAGTCATTTCTAACATCAGCCCCGTGAGCTTAACGCTCAGGCCTAGCATCCGTGGGATATTCTGCGGTCATCCTTTAGGAAACAAGGCTCGGAAACCTTTAATATTCAATTATTTTTCGTGCGGGTTCATCATTCCGTACTTGATCAGTCTAATGCTATATTAAACGGTGCGAAGTAATACGAAACATGTTTATTTACACGCAACATGTGTAATGTTAGCTAATAATGTGCAATTTGTCAACAACTTTTTGAAATTTTATTGCGGTCTTTTTTCGTTGCTTTGTTCGCCAGCTTAGGCGTTCATATTTGTTTTCAGGTTTTCTTTCAGCGCTTCCAGATATATGGGTATGATCGGGTTGAGGTTGTTTTTCTTCCAGACCGCATATATGCGCAGCGTGCTGAAAGCGTATTCCTTTGGTAATTCAAGATATTTATACCTGCTGTCGAAAACCAGGTCCATGCTTGTATCAAGCATTGCGACGCCTACTCCTGAACGCACACCGAAAAGCCTTGATTCATTGCCGTCCGCGCTTCGCAATTTAATATCTTTGACGCCCAAAGCGTCGAGAATGGAAAGCACGTCCGAGCGTCCTATATGACTGTCCACAGGGCTTGGCAGTATAAACGTCTGCCCTGTGAAATCCTGCGGGACAAGATCCTCTTTTTCGGCGAGCGGGTGCGAGCTGGACATGACAATAAGTGGCGTCACGGTATAGCACTCTAAATGCGACGCGTTTTCAATCATCGGGAGTTCAAAGTTAAAAGTGAAAATAATATCTACGGCTCCGGTTTCAAGGCCTTTCCGCATCCCCGAAAACGACATGGAGTCTATGTTCATTTTAATTTCAGGATATTTCCCCATGAAGTCGATTGTCGGGGGGTACACGTATATATCGGTGTTCATCCCGCCTATATATGCTATCGAGATTTCCCCCTCGAGGCCTGCGGAAACCAGTTCCACACGTGATACGGCGTCGCTTATGCTTTTTTTGACTTTGTCGAACTCTTGTGCCATTATCGCCCCGCCGACCGTGAGGTGTAAGTAGCCTTTTTCGCGCCTGAAAAGTTCAAACCCCAGCTCGTCCTCCAGCAGCGCTATTTGCCTGCTGATTGTCGGCTGCGATGTGTGGTACTCGTCGGCGGCTTTTGTGAAGTTTAGATGCCTCGCCGCGCTGAGAAAATAATCGATCTGCTGACTGTTCATTAAATACCCCTATGAACGCATGGCGGATTCTTTCCGCCCGTTAGCGCACAAGCCCGTGGGTTGCGGGGTTAAGCCCCGCGTTAGTGAACAGATACTATCATATCGCGCATTGAATAGCAACACTCTATACAATATTTGTATGCCTTGATACATAAATTGTTGTCTATTTTGGGCGCGTCATCACAAAGCCGGAACAATAACGATTTATCACGGCTGGGTTTAGTCGCTATGCCGGAAATCACTACGGCAAAATCGCGCCGTATTTCAGAAGTTCGCTCCGCAGTTTGCTAAAATCGACGTTTCGGACGCTAACGCTGTCTTTCACGGCAATGGCGGCGGCGGAGCCGGCAGCCTGGCCGAAGCACATGCAGTGTGGGATAAGGTTGAAGAACTCCTGGAATTCGTGGTCGGATGAGAATGCGCGGCACGCTACAAGTAATCCCTCAACTTTTTTTGGAATAAGCGAGCGGTAGGGGATATACGTCCTCGGATATTGCAGCGACAGGTCGCCCCGGTCATTATCAGCGAAAATCGCTATGGTGTCGTCAAACGGCACGTCAGTATCCATATCTTTCGCCGTCAGATAGTATTCTCCGATTATCCGGCGTCCGCCCGACGTTCCGAGCTGCGGCGAGCTTAACATGATGAAGCTCTTTTCAAATCCGGGCATGTGTTTTTTCAGCAGTTCCCAGTTTTTTACAGACTGTTTCCTTGTCTTCGTGTCGATGTATGTCATTTCCTCAATATCGGTTTGATGCAGGGAGCCGAGCAGCCGGTGTATCCACACGACGCCCTGCTGATGGTCAAGCAAGCCCGTAGAGAAGCGCGTCGAACCGCCGGATTTTTCTATTTCCGCGCATATTTCTTTGTACTTTTCCTGATTGTCGGTCACGAAGCTCTCATGCTTCTTCAAATCCACATTGCAAATCCAGTAGATCCAGCCGAACTGCGCGATCCTTGAACCGGGAAGCATATGCGCGTCTATCTCCGTCCCGGTTTTCGGCAGTAGGTCGCCGTCGCCGGAGCAGTCTATCACGACTTTGCCAAGTAGCGCCTGTCGACCGGACTTGCTTTCGATGATTACGCCCTTTACGGTGTTGCCGTCCATGATCGGCTCAGTGACCCATGTATGCAGCAGCAGCTCTGCGCCAGACTCCATGACCATCGCGTTCATCTCGTCTTTGGCGACTTCCGGGTCTATGACCGCTGTGTACAGCACGACGTACTTTCCTTCTTGATTTTTTCTGATGTAGAAATGCATCATATTAGCTTTCAGATATTTATCGACGACAGCCGCCTCGCCCCGCCCCCAGTGCTGTTTCTCGGGAAAGCAGGCTGCCTCGCGCACAGCCAGCCTGTCGATGACTTCCTGGCAGAACCCGCCTATCAGGTGTTCCCCGTAGATGGTTCCAAGGTTCGGTATGATGTTGACGAGGCCCCCGGTAGCCATGCCGCCGAGATGGCCGTATCTTTCCAGTAGAATAGTTTTCGCCCCGCCCCTCGCTGCAGATACGGCTGCGGCAATCCCGCCGGGTCCCCCGCCGACGACGATGACGTCCGCTTCGCGGATGACCTGGACGTCCCGCTGCGCCTCAGTGACTTTTATGGCCGGGTATACTTTCTTTTCAAACTCATGGTCATGGGGTTTGTCGTAATTGCTGACGACCTCCGTACCGTATTTTGCCATAAAATGTTCACTCCTTAAAATACTTGTTGCCGCGAATGTCATTTCTTTTACATTGTATCATATGTTTATGTGATTATGGGAGTTATTTTCCGGGCGCCCCCTTAAGTGTAACATCCTCAGGTATGTCGACACAGGGTTTTGGCACTTCCCATTGAGCTATCGACCATTGTATGTTATCATAAACTTTGTAAATAAGCAGAAACGATGAAAGGGGATGCAGATACAATGTTTGACGGGTTTTCTCAGCGCACTATAGATTTTATGTGGAACCTCCGCGTGAATAATGAAAAGGCTTGGTTCGAGGCGAATAAGGACTCTTTCCTCCGGGATTTTCAGGCCCCCATGAAAACGCTCGGACAGGAAGTGTTCGATCGGATAAACGCAGATTATAAAGATTTTGGCTTTATCCATAAGCTCTCGCGCATATATAAA
>Ga0082212_10010106_pt1 | contig 12113 bp, 8 predicted proteins | sample TergutNt197P3_FD_71548 | JGI IMG/M metagenome (GOLD analysis project Ga0082212, IMG submission 71548) | Neocapritermes taracua P3 segment gut microbial communities from Petit-Saut dam, French Guiana - Nt197 P3 | ecosystem: Host-associated > Arthropoda: Insects > Digestive system > Gut ... | reverse complement strand
TTGGCCTTGTCATGGCGTTTTCCGTTTTCCGGCATGACGGCGAGCCGAAGGTGATGCAGATAGTCGGCGTTCCCGGAGTGACGGAACGAAAGAACGATTACGGTCCGTTTGACCTGCCCGCGGCGCATATCTATAAAATCCGCGACGGCAAGCTGGATGAAATCGAAGCTATCGGTTACATAACGGACGCGGGGTACAAAACAGGCTGGTAGGCTCTGCGAACATCCGGCTGAAAAAGTTCCAGCCATGGGAGCCATGGGAGCGTCTTTTTTCAGCCGGATGTTTTCTTTTTGCAGCAGTATGATGATATATCAGGGTATGCACCGAAGCTATTGACACATCTTAAAAACACGGGATATAGTGAAACCTGCTTAATGTTATGAAAAATATAGGCTTGGATATTGGTTCCACAACCTTGAAAGCCGTTGTGCTGGATGATGGCGGCAATCCTGTGTTTTCCCGTTACCTCAGGCATAACGCCGACATTTCCGGCGTCCTCTGTAATGTGTTGCGGGGTGCCGCAGAAACGTCAGCGGCTGAGCCTGTCCGCATAATGGCAACAGGTTCGGTCGGCATGGGTCTGGCACAAAGCCTTGGTCTGCCTTTCGTCCAGGAAGTCGTATCCTCGCTTACTTTCATTCGGCGGAATCATCCGGACATTTCCACGCTTATAGACATCGGCGGGGAAGACGCGAAAATCATCTATCTGAAACGTGACGGCGGCGTGGATATGCGTATGAACGGCGCATGCGCGGGCGGAACCGGAGCGTTCCTCGATCAGATGGCCATACTGCTCGGCGTCGGTCTTGATGATATGAACACTCTGGCGCTGGCATCAAAAACCGTTCATCCAATAGCTTCGCGCTGCGGAGTTTTTTCCAAGACCGACGTGCAAAACCTGATAAGCGCGAATGTTCCCCGTGAGGATATCGCCGCTTCAGTCTTTCATGCCGTCGCTTTGCAGGTAACCTCGGCGCTTTCACGCGGCTGCGAAATCATTCCCGCGGTTTTTCTCTGCGGCGGCCCGCTGACATTTCTTTCCGCGTTGCGGCGGTCTTTTGCGAGTTGTCTTAGGCTTGCGCCGGAGAATTTTATTACGCCGGATCACGCCCACCTGGTTCCCGCATGGGGCGCGGCGCTCGAAGCCGCGAATAACACAGCCGAAGCCGGTATTTTTACGCTGGCGAATTTAACGCGCACGGCGGAAAACATCATTCTGAATGAAAGGGAAACATCTTCGCTCCCGCCGCTTTTTTCAGGATCCGATGAATATAAAAAATGGCGGCAGAAAAAAAACGACGCTCTCCCCAAAGCTTCATCTTCGGAGTTATGTAAAGAAGCGTACCTGGGCATAGATTCCGGCTCGACGACAACCAAAATCGTTGCGACAAACAATCGCGGCGAAATCCTGTTTGAAAGCTACGCGCCGAACGACGGCAGCCCGCTGGATGTCGTCCGCCGCGGGCTTGCTGAGCTGGCCGTCGAGCGGCCCGGATTGCAAATCGCCGCCGCTTCAGCAACAGGTTACGGCGAGGAACTTATCAAAGCTGCGTATGGGCTGGACTTCGGACTAATTGAAACGGTCGCGCACTACCTGGCGGCAAAACGGCTTTATCCCGGCGTATCGTTCATTCTGGATATCGGCGGGCAGGACATGAAAGCCATTTTCATTTCCGAAGGCGCTCTTGTACGCACGGAGATAAACGAAGCGTGTTCATCCGGATGTGGCACGTTTATTGAAACGTTCGCGCGCTCGCTCGGATTTACAGCGTCGGAGTTTGCCCGTTTGGCATCCCTGGCTGAAGCCCCGGCCGATCTTGGCACACGCTGCACGGTGTTCATGAACTCGAAAGTAAAACAGGCATTGCGCGAAGGTTCGGGGGCCTGCGATATAGCGGCCGGATTAGCGTATTCGGTCGCAAAAAACTGTCTTTTCAAAGTGCTTAAAATGCGCCATACAGAGGAGCTGGGGAAAGAAATAGTCGTACAGGGAGGCGCGATGCGCAGCGACGCTGTTGTGGCTGCCTTTGAACGATTGACCGGATGCGTAGTCCATCGCCCTGACAAACCGGAACTGATGGGCGCGTATGGAGCGGCAATTCACGCTGCCGAACACGCCGTCGCCGCCGTTGATTCAACGGCGCGCCCGCTGGCTGAATTGCTTGATATTCCGCCGCCTGAATGTTCGGCCATGCTATGCCGCGGCTGCGAAAACCAATGCGTTGTCACAAAATACGCCTTTGCCGGAGGCCGAACTTACGTTTCAGGAAACAAGTGCGAAAAGGTTTTCCATAATCGCGGAACGTCGTCCGCTCCCGGCGTAAACATCTATTCTGAAAAACGCCGCCTGCTGTTTGATCGCGTTCAGAAGCCGAAACCGGATGGAGCGCCGATAATAGGAATTCCGCGCGTGTTGAACATGTACGAGGAATATCCCTTCTGGCACGCCCTGTTTGACGCCTGCGGCATAAAAATCGTTCTTTCGGAACCATCCACATTCGCGCTTTATGAATCCGGAGCGCGCTGCGTAATGTCCGACAACCTGTGTTTTCCCGCGAAACTGACGCACGGCCACATCATGAGCTTGATCGCGCAAGGCGTCGATCGCGTTTTTATGCCCTACGTGGTGTATGAAAAACAGGATGGCGCGAACGAGGCAAACAGTTTTAACTGTCCAATCGTTTCAGGCTACAGCGATGTGATAAAAAGCGTAACCGGCACGAAAACTCCAATAGATTCTCCGGAAATCTCGTTCAGGGATAGGAAACTGCTTTTAAAAGCATGCCGCCGCTATTTACGCGGTCTTGGCGTAAAAGAATCCGTTGCCGTGCGGGCGTTCCGCGCGGCTGAGCGGGCGCAGGCGGAATTTGAAAGACAGGCGCGGCAATTGAATATCGAGGCGTTCCGGAGCGCGGAAGAGGCCGGACGCCCGGTAATAATGCTTGCGGGGCGGCCTTACCATGCCGACGCGCTCATTCAGCATAAGGCCGCGGAAATGCTCGCTTCGCTAGGCGTGGATGTACTGACCGACGATATAGCGCGCGGAGACAGCGCCTATGATGCCGAATGCGACGGCAGGCTGGTAAGACAATGGGCTTACGTGAACCGGATTTTGCGGGCTGCCGAATGGGCGGCCCAACAGAGCGGCCGCGTGCAGTTCGCCGAATTAAACTCATTCGGATGCGGCCCGGACGCCTTTTTACAGGAAGAAGTCGCCGCCGTACTGCGGCGGCGTGGCAAATCGCTGACGCTGTTAAAAATCGACGACATGACAAGCGCGGGCGCTCTAAAACTCAGGGTGAGATCGCTGGTGGAAAGCAGCCGCGGCATGAATGACAGCATCCGGTCTTCCGCCGTTCAAATGGAGAGGAGGCCGCTTGCGGATGTAAGATTTTTTACCGCCTCTGACCGTGAACGCACTTTGCTTGTTCCTTTTATGAGCGAATATATTGCGCCGTTTATGCCTCCTTTGGGCCGGATTGCCGGTTACCGCCTGGAATGTCTGCCGCAAAGCACAAAGGTGACCGCCGAGACTGGCCTGCGTTACGCTAACAACGAAGTGTGTTATCCGGCGACTCTTGTCATAGGAGACATCATCCACGCACTGCAATCGGGCAAATACGACCTTGAAAAGACGGCGGTATTGATAAGCCAGACCGGTGGGCAGTGCCGCGCTTCAAACTATATCGCGTTGCTGCGCGGAGCGATGGCGGAGGCGGGCTTTGCCGGCATTCCGGTACTGAGCATGGGTTTTGTGGAAAAGTCCAAAGGCCTGGGCATCAACTGGCGCAAGCTCCTGCCCGCGGTGTTCGATGCCGTTTTGTACGCCGACAGCGTTTCAAAATTTCATCACGCATCCGTCGTCCGAGAAAAAACGCCCGGACAGTCCCGGAAGCTGACTGATAAATATCTGCGCCTTGCCGTGCCGTTCATTGAAAACCGCGACCGCAACGGTCTTTTTGAACTTCTAAATACGGCGGCGTTGGAGTACGACGCCGCCGTAACCGACGAGATATTGCCGAAAGTTGGAGTAGTCGGCGAAATTTATCTGAAACTCAATTCCTTCGCCAACAGATCGGCGGCGGAGTGGATGATGAATCACGGCGTGGAAATCGCTCCGCCAGGGCTGCTCCCGTTTTTCATGCAGGCGTTCGTCAACCGCCGCGCCAATGTCAGCTTAAACCTGGCGCGGCCGGCATTAACGGATTTTCTGATCACACGATTGTATCACTGGGCGGCGCGGCAAATCGTCAGGGCGAACGACGCATGCCGAAAATTCAGGCATTTTACGCCGTTTACGGATATTTTTGACGAAGCCTCCGGAGGCGGAAAAATCGTCAGCCTTGCCGCGCAGTTTGGCGAGGGCTGGCTATTGCCCGCTGAAACCGTTTCGTTCGCCGAAAGCGGCGTCAACAATGTACTCTGCCTCCAGCCCTTCGGCTGCATATCGAACCACGTCGTCGCAAAAGGCGTGGAAAAGAAAATCCGGACGCTCCATCCGGGCATCAATCTGCTGGCGCTGGATTACGACGGCGGAACAAGCCACGTTAATATAAACAACCGTCTGCTGCTTTTTATGAACGGTATTGAACGGCCAACCCCGCATGCATGAACTGGGCATTGCCGAAAACATTCTTGATATTGTGCGGCGTAATGTTCCCGATGACCGCGCGTCCGCGGTAAAGAGCGTCCGGCTTCGCGTCGGGCCATTCGCGGGCGTTGTCCCGGATTCGCTGAAATTCTGCTTTGACGCGCTTTCGGGCGATGCCGGCATGACAAATGCCGCGCTTCAGATTGAACATACTCAGCTTGCCGCGTCCTGCCGGGACTGCGGAAATAAATCAGAGGTAAAAAACTTCGTATTTCTTTGTTCCGCATGCGGCGGCGGAAATCTGGAGATTATTTCCGGGAATGAGCTGGAAGTCGTTGAAATTGAATTAGGAGATTTATGAGCGTCATTACGGTTGAACGAAAGGTGTTGAAAAAAAACGACGATATCGCCCGCCTGAATCGCGCGGCTTTTTCTGAACGCGGAATCTTTGTCCTGAACCTTGTCAGTTCTCCAGGTTCCGGCAAAACCAGCATTCTGGAAAAAACCTGCCAGGCGCTGCGCGAAAAAATGAAAATCGCCGTCATCGAGGGAGATGTTCAGACCGACCTTGACGCGCAAAGAGTCGCGGCTTATGGAGTATCCGTAGTTCAAATCGTGACGCTGGGCGGCTGCCATCTTGACGCGGGACTGGTGCGCGACGCAATGCAAAAACTTAATCTCGAGCAGACGGAATTGCTCTTTATAGAAAACGTCGGAAACCTTGTTTGCCCGTCCGGCTATGACCTTGGAGAAGCGCTGAAGGTGGCGGTATTGAGTACCGCTGAAGGAGACGATAAGCCGCTGAAATACCCGGCGATGTTCCGAAACTCGTCCGTGCTGATTATCAATAAAACCGATTTGATTCCCTACACGGATTGCGACCTGGGCGAACTTAGAGGAAACGCGCTCAAAATCAATCCGTATTTAAAGATATTTGAAATGTCCTGCAAAACCGGCGCTGGAATCCCGGAATGGTGCGACTGGCTCATAAACAAAGAAAAATCATTTCGTTCGCGGGTATAGCTATTTCCACGCATCGATAGAAGCCGTCCATCTGGGCAGGCCGTTCATCACATAACCGCTATATGTCAGCCCCGGCCCGACAACGATGTTGACAAGTTTTGGATCCGGGAAAAATTTTACGATGGCGTCAGGTTGAGCGCCTTCGCCGGTCGCCGGAGGCATCCAGAACGTATTATTCCTTTCCGCGTGAAGGTTTTCGCCCTGCACGGTAAATCCCATTCCAACAACTCCGGATCCGAGTCCCCTGTCCCTGGCTTTTTGATTGGCCTCATTGCTGTAATCGGAAATCCACCGCATTGCCATTTCCCTGGTTACGCCTGCTCTGGCCAGAGTCCGGGCGCTAGCCGGGCTGATCATCGCCAAAAGCCCCTGCTGCGGACGGTTCAGGTTTTTTGCGCCTTCTGCCAACTGCGCAAGCTGTGTCCGGCATGCCGCCCACTGTTCTTTTGTGTAGCCCGCGGGGGGAGTCTCAACATCCGCGGCGGGCGCGGTTCCGGAGTATTGGTCGTTGATGCCGTGAAGCATATCGCCCCACAGGACGAACAGCGAAACGGTGTTTTCGTACGGGCCGAATCTTGAATTATCGCCCGCCGGCGGATTTCTTGGAATTACCGACGACATTCCAGGCCAGCCGGCTTCCACGTTCGCCTCGCCGATTACGATGCTTGTCTTGGAGGGGTTGCCGACTCCCTTGGCTTCAAAGATGCCAGGCTCGGTTCCGCCGATGTTTATCTGAACCAGCCTCATGAAACGGCCGATGCCGGAATTTGCCGGTACGCCCGTCGTCAGCGGCGCCGGCCCGCCGCCCATGGGAGCGCCGGTGTTTATTTTCATTTCTTCAAGCGCAGGACCGTTAACGACAGTTCCAAAAGCGAAATACCCATCGGCGCCGCCCAGAGAAGATCCGAAATCGTGCGTATTTACCATACATTCCGTAAGGGCGAGAAGCAGGGGCATGGTTTCAGGTTTCAAGCCCGCCATGATTCCGGCTATAGCGATATATTCAACCGTGGCAGGTGTATTGTTGGGCTGAATCGGGCCGATCACCGTATCAGGGCTTTTGGATGTACCTTTGAGCATTTTTTCAAGGGCTTTTTCCGTTGGCAGGGCTACAGGCGTCCCATCCGTAAACTGGGCGGCGGCAAGAGAAGTCGTACATCTGGCGAGGTCGCCCTCCATGGCGTACCTTACTTCTTCGTAAGTCCCTTCGGCAAGGAAGCGTTGCTCGGGCGCAAAATCCCATGTGCCGGCGTATGACTCTTCCGCGTTGAGCGGCCTTGTCAATTCATCGATGAGTGTCAGCGCCAAATCCGGCGCCTGGGTTGTGATTCTTACGGTGGCGTCAAAGGAAATTTTACGCAATGTCGGCATGGCGTTCGCCGTTGTGGAAGCCGCGTCGCGGGCGACGGACATCATTTCATTGTAATGCAATGAAACTGTTGGGATATTGAGTTTTTCATAAGTAATTGCAGCCGTGGCAACTGACACGGACGCGTTCGCTCAAAACCCCGCGCCGCTGATTAATGCATCTGGTTTCAATTTTCCATCTCTGACCGCAGGCTGGAATTCCTCCGTATAACGCATGATGGTCCATCTGTCGGAAGGCGGCTTGCTCGGATTGACGGTTTGCCCGGCGACAACCGTCATATCTCCGACCCATACAAGACCGGCGCTTGCGGGCAGCAGTTTTTCCACTTCCGTAACGATAGTCGCCGTATCGGGATTGTAATTTGCAAGGACGACAAGCGTCTTGTTTTCCCATCCATCACGCACACGCGGCGCAAGCGGAACCGCTTCAACAGGCGCTCTGCTTGGCACAGGGTTAAGAACCCAGATATTTCCAGGGTCTTCCCTGAGATTCACAAAACGCTGTAAACCCGCGGCAAATTGCGCCCGCGTAATAGCGCCGCCGGGCACAAGGGTATCGGCAGTCGCGCCGGAAACGATGCCTCTTAAAACACCCCAGCCCATGGCCGTCTTCGCCCACGGGCTGATAAGACCGGCATCGGTATAATCCGCAAAGTCAGACACTTCCGGCAATTTAATATCCGCGTATTTAAAAAGCATGGCGGCAAACTGCTCGCGGCTGATGCCGGTGTCAGGTTTAAATTCGCCGCCATCGATGAATTCACTGAATAGATCGGCGCTGTTTGCCCATATAACCGCGTTTGAGTGCCATTGTCCTGCCGGCACGTCGGAAAATTTATTCTCATATTTAACTTCGGGCTTGCCGGCCAGACGGTAGAGCGCCGCCGCTGCAACGGCGCGGGAAACATCGGCGTCCGGCTGAAACCTGTCGACGTCACCGTCAATCAGGCCGCGTTCGCTGATAAAAATTACAGCGTCGCTAAACCAGTCGGCGGCGGATATGTCGCTGAATTGCTGCGCGGAGGACGCGGAAACGGCGTGGGTAGCAGCCAGGATAAACATAAATAAAACAAATGAGATTCTTTGACATGGGAGCGCGGGCGTCCCGCCTGCGGAAAGCAACGAAAGCGTAAAAAGCCGCTTTGGCAGACGAATGTACAGTGAACAAATGAAACATTTTATGATATTCGCGGCTTTCCGCAGGCGAGGACGCCGGCGCTCCCATGTCAAAATTTTTTTACTCGCCAACTGATGCCTCCTTGCCTCGCATATCATATGGGTTCTTCCGCGGCATAACGTCCGGCAAGATACCCGTGCGTCCACGCCATGCTGTGACTAAGCCCCGGCAACATAACCGGGTAGTCGTTGGCGAAACGCCGTCCGACGGTATTCCCGGCCAGATAAAGCCCCGGAATGACCCGTCCTTTGTCATCCAACGGCTGCAGGCGCGGATTCACGATCAACCCGCCCATTACGGCAAGAAAATCAGGCGTGTCGCTCCAGCCCGCATAATACGGAGGCCGATTCACTGCGGTAAGCCTATCGGCGCGTTTGCCAAAATCAAGATCTTTCCCTTGTCCGGCCAGAGTGTTGTAGCGTTCGATCGTTTTAAGAAAAATTTTCTCAGGAACTTTCATTTTCAACGCAAGCTCTGTAAGCGTATCCGCTTTCAGGATTTTGTCCGAACGCACCTGTGAGTCAAACCGTTTTATCATGCCGGCATCCGCGCGCCAGATGCGCCGGAAGCCGATGCCCATTTTTGATACGTCTTCCTTCCAGCCGTCGTCAAAAACCACCCAGTATCCGCCCTGCTGCAAACACTGATTTGCGATGCTTTGCGTATCTACGTCTTCGTTTTCGTAACGTTCCCCAAATTTATTAATACGCAGAAACGCGTCTGTTCCCATGACATGAAACATGTGCGCCATCGGGGCGTGCGGCGCGAGTTCCATCACCGCGCCCATTTGCATGGCCATTTTATGTCCGTCGCCGGTGTTGAACGCAACACCAAGCGCGCGTTTGAGATTGGCGTTGGAATTCGCAAGTTCCATAGCCTGCGGGCAGTATTGCCGCATCATTTCAGGATTGCTGCCGTAGTCGCCCGTGCAAAGAATCACTGCCTTTGTAGCATGGATTTGAACATAATCCCCCGCTTCAGTTTCCGCAAGCGCGCCGTTTACGCGGCCTTTGCCGCCGGCAAGCAATTGCGCGGCTCGCGTTCGGTAATGAATCTTCACGCCGAGCTTCAGGGCGTTCTTTTCCAGCACGTCAATAAGCACCCGCTGATTCGCCCCTTCATTCCATCTGTGTGTAACAGGATATTCTATCGGCGATTCGTTGCGGTAATTCCAGCCAGCGGGGAATCCGGTTGGATTCGGCCATTTATCGACAAGCGCGGCGTTAGAATCGAGTTCGGTCGGGAAATAGATTGCCGTACGCACCCCGGCTGCTTCCGTCATATTTAGAAGCCAATCCATAACGCCGCCGCAGTTTGCCGCCCACAGCCTGAGCAGGCGCGCGTCGGGCTTATTGCCGCCCCAGCGCATCAGGGCATGAATGATTTCTTCAGTATCGATTTCGATTCCCAGCTTTTTCTGCAAACAGCTGCCAATGGCCGCGTTGTCGCCGCCCAGGGCGGTAAACGTCTCGCTTTTATCGATAAGGACAACCTGCGCGCCGGTTTGCGCGGCGGATACCGTCGCGGCCAATCCCGCCGTACCCGCGCCTATGACAAGGACATCCGTATTAAGCGTTTCTTTTGCGGAAAGCGGCGCGGCGGCCTTATTCTGGACGTTTTGGGCATTTGCGACAGCCAGGTTCATGGCGCCGGCAGAAATGGCCGTACCGGCGGCGCCGCGAATAAACGCTCTTCTGCTAAGGTTTGTTCCCATGAATTTTCCGTATTCCATATATATACATTCACCTTCTTATTATCTTCATCGCCAGGGATCGTAATACTTTCATTCCGGGAAACTCCAGTCTGCGCCTGACGATTTTAAGCTGCTTTCTGATTTCAATCTGCTGCGGACAACGGCTTTCGCATTCGCCGCATTGCGCGCAATCCCTTGCAAAATGTGGAACCTCGCTTAAAAAACCCGTGCTTGACAAATATTGGAACATCCCGGCGCCGCGGCCAAAAGCAAAACTGTTGTTATACGCTTCAAAACAATCAGATATATTGATTTTTCGGGGACAGGGCATGCAGTAGTTACAACTGGTACAGGGGATTTTAAAGTTTTTATTAAAAACTGTTTTTATATCCTCGATGGTCTTCAGTTCCGCTTCCGTGAGATTTCCTGGCAAGGCAGTCTCTGCCAGCTTCAGGTTTTCTTCCAATTGATCGCCCCGGTTCATCCCGGAAAGCAGCAGAGTCACCCCAGGATCATTCCAAATCCATTTCAGAGCCAGACCCGACGCAGTGAAACCGGTCTGAGCCTTTTGCAGTACAGCTGCGGCTTCCCTGGAAAGGTTTGACAGCTTCCCGCCCAGGAGCGGTTCCATGACGATCACCGGAATCCCCTTCCCCGCAGCGTAACGCAATCCTTCTGTTCCCGCCTGGTAGCGTGTATTGATGTAGTTATACTGTATCTGCGCGAAATCCCAATCATAGGCATCCAGCATCTTTACAAAATCATGCTGTGGTCCGTGGAAGCTGAAACCTATTTGATGGATTTCACCGTTCCCTTTTTTTGCGGAAATCCACTCATTGATGCCGAAGTTGATCAACTTTTCCCACTCCGCAAAATCGGTGATATTGTGAATCAAATAGTAGTCCACATATCCGGTACGCAGCCTCTGTTTTTGGATATTGAAATAACGATCAAAGTCGGACGCGCCGGCGCACATAGCCTGGGGCAGCTTTGTGGCAATATAAACTTTTTCCCTTAAGCCATTTTTTTCTAAAATCTCGCCAAGAACTTTTTCGCTTCCGGAGTACGTGTAAGCCGTATCATAGTAGTTGACGCCGCCTTCAAATGCTCTTAGCAGCAACTTTTCCGTCTTTTCCTTATCGATGCCGACGGCGCCGCCGGGAAAGCGCATACAACCAAATCCAAGGGCGGAAAGCTCATTGCCGCTCCGCGAGTCTTTTCTATATTGCATTTTATTCATTGTCCGTGAGCATAACAGAATTACTACGCGCCCATCACTGACCGGATCGCGGCGCTAATCACGGATATAATCACAAAAGCTCCGCCCAGCCATATCGCCGCCGTCGCGGTTTTCAGTTTCTTTGAAACAGCGGAAAACCCAATGCATAGGAGCACGATCATCCATATGTTAAAAATATCCGCCGCGTTTGCCAGCATCATTATAAATTTCGGCAAAACATCGGCGCCGGCCACGCTCTCAATCCAGGATCCAAGGCTGGAAGCAACGATGGAGCTGGTATTGTTAACGCTGGTCTGCCCCTTGATCTGCAGGATTAAAACCGTCAGAACAGTGGAAACAATGCTGACTGCGAAAACCGCGTAAATGGTAACCGTAAATAGGCTTTTAAAGTTGTTTTCCGCGCCCGCCGCCATGCTGAACAATTTGCCATAGCCGGCGATCACAAGGCAAAGCAACAGGGCGCCGAACGCGCTCGTAACCGCGATAAGCGGACCGGCGGCGGCAGCTACCATTGCCATTTGCTGATTCATCTGTTCTTCGGTAATCCGTCCCTGTTTGACTGCCTGCTCCAACGCTGACCGCGTCGCCGTGCGTGTATCGATTTTTTGCGCCAGATACCAGCCGCTGAAAATACTGATCAGAATAAGCGCTATAAATGGAATTACCCAGCTCGGCGCGCGGCCGATTTCCGTAAATGCCTCGCGCGGTGAAAGAAAGACTCCACCCAGGCGCGCGGGGAAATTTTTTGCCTTTACTTCTTCTTCATTATTAACAGCTTCATCTAAAATCTCGGGATCCATATGTATCTCTCCTCGCGAACGTTTCATAAAGGATGACAACTGGCATTATAAAACAAAGCATCCGCAATCCGTGACAAAATAATTGGGATAGTCAGGGCAAATTTTTATTGCCTTTTTACCTGATTACTGGTTAAATTAATTGTTTCGGCTAATAGGAGGTGGCGTCATGTATGCAGTCATTATAAGCGGCGGTAAGCAGTATCGCGTATCGGAAGGCGATA
>Ga0082212_10010105_pt1 | contig 12113 bp, 5 predicted proteins | sample TergutNt197P3_FD_71548 | JGI IMG/M metagenome (GOLD analysis project Ga0082212, IMG submission 71548) | Neocapritermes taracua P3 segment gut microbial communities from Petit-Saut dam, French Guiana - Nt197 P3 | ecosystem: Host-associated > Arthropoda: Insects > Digestive system > Gut ... | reverse complement strand
ATTGTCTGAAGGACGACGCCTGTGGCTGTATTCATTTTCAGACTTCCACAGTACCGACAGCGATTTTTACCCAGGCGAATACAACAAAACGTATGTCAATATGCCGGAAGATAACCGTATCGATAAACTTGCCGATTACCTGCGGTCAGGAAATGTGTTCGTCGTATCCGGCAATCTTATCAACGACCTTCGCTTTCGTATCAACGACAATACGATGGGAGAAACATGCTTTACCGGAAATGATAAACTGATTCTTACCATTGAAATTTCCCAACCGACCAACGCTTTCCCGCTACATCACGTAGATCTGATAGAAGGTATTGTTGACGGTTATCGCTTAGCCGGTACGCCGGAATATAATGTTGACTCGGTATCGACTACGCGCGTATTGAAAAGATATTCAACACAGAATATCACAAACGGAAAAATCATCATAAGGGATACTATTGCGTTTTCGTCCAAACATGCTTATTATCGGCTGCGCGGTACGCATCATGCACCCGGAACCGTCGGCGAAACAGATGCGGCAGGCAATCCATTGCCAGACAATACGCCAAATACATCGGAGAAAGCCCTGAATGACCTGTGGTTTTACTCAAATCCTATCTTTGTAAAACAGGTAAAAAATGCGACAGAAATAGTTTCGCATCGGGGTTCTAACCATCTGGCTCCCGAAAACACAATGGCTTCCATTCGCAAGGCTTTGGAACACGGCGCTTCATGGATAGAGATAGATGTACGTACCAGTAAAGACGGCGTACTTTACAATTTTCACGACATGGTACTGAACAGGACAACCAACGGCGCGGGCTTTTTTAGTCAACAAACATCGCAGGAAATTGACCGGTTGGACGCCGGCTCGTGGTTTTCTTCCGAGTTTGCCGGCGAACGCATTCCCCGTGTTGCAGACATATTAGACAGTTTGCAGGGGATAGCCAGCGTTTACTTCGACGTCAAGGACGCCAACCTCGAACAGTTAATCAGTTTGGTACGCGAAAAAGGCTATTCCGACAAATGTTTCTTCTGGTTTGGCAGCCTCGCAAAACAGCGCGAGTTTCTCAGCCTTGCTCCCGATTTGAAAATTAAGGTCAATGCGTCCAACGTATCACGACTAAAGGAATGGCTGGAAGAATGCAAGCCCGTAAAACCGGCAATTGTCGAAACCGGGGTGGCAAACATTACGCCTGAATTTCGGTCATTTTGTCGAAGCAACGGAATCAAAATAATGCCAATTGTGTCAAGTAATACGTCGGTTTATCGCGATGTGATACTATCAGAAGCAGATATGGTAAACATGGATCAACCGGAAATTTTTCAGGAAATATTAAAAAACTTTTAAAAAAAAATTTATGAAATACAGATTTTTAACAATTTGTTTACTCTCAGTCTGTTGTTTTTTCGTATTCTCATGCGCACACAACAGTAATAATGGCTATAATCCAAGCGAATACAGGATAGCAGAGAATGATAAAGAGACCGGTACAGGCAATACGACGGTTTCCGGCAGTATATCCAATATGAATGGGCAGCCGGTCATCGCTGAGATACAACTCCACGGCGGCAAGGAATATTCGCCCTATCGGTATTCCACGATTAGAACATACCCGACAGACAGAGACGGAAAATTCAACTTTGACGTTCCCGCTTCATATGACGGTTTTCGTCTTATTGTGGTAAAGGGCGGCGAATACGAGTATGTAGAAATCCCCTTTGACGTAAAGAGTGGTTACAATACCACAATCAACGTAAAAATCGCCAGAATTATTGACGACTTGACGCTCCGTGGCTGGTATGCCGGCGACGGGCACCAACATTCCACCAGATCAGACGGGCGGGATCCCGTAGAGCAGGTAGCCCTTCAAAATATCGCTTCGGGTAATGCCTGGGGGATGCTCAGCGATCATCGCCATCTGAATGGCGTGCCAGAATTTATCCAGCGCACGTCGAATTATCCTGTGGATTTTGCCGGAAACGACGGGCATTTCCTGCCGGTACAGGGCTATGAATGGACCAGCGGTCAGCCAAGCGGCCACATGAATGTTTTTGGCCCCGGCTCTGAAAAATTGCTTTCCTCCGACTTCCCTGGATTGACCGGCGAGGCCAGGCATGCTGAACATGCAAGGCGCATACTGGAATTTCAAGGCGCAGGAAGCTTTGTTCAGGCTAACCATCCCACGAACCCCACACTGAAATTCATGCACGAATCTGACGGCAGCGTGGATTACATGCGAGCATGGTTCGTCGACGCCATCGAGGTCTGGAATTCCGGAGACGGAACGATTTCTCCTGACCCTTGGGTAATCCACGAGCCACAAGCATATGGGACAGCCGCATTTACAGCATGGGTCAGCCTGCTCAACCGGGGCGGCAGAACGCCGGCGACAGCCACCACCGACAGCCATACGCTGGATGTGACTAAGATCGATGTAGGCGGCATGACCATGGCGGAGATGGCAAATTTCCTCTCCATGGCGGTACTGGCTGACGGGACATTAAACAGTATTGTATATGACTACGGCTGGTTTGACCAGTTGTGGGGCCTGTTTGGCACGGCGATGACATATAATCAAATACCGCCGCAGCTCCGCAATATATTTGGCGAAGCGCTGCTATCTGAACTTGCAGGAAAGACAAAGGATCAGGCCAAAGAGATCATCCGCAGCGCGTTTGGCACGGAGATCGCCCCCAGAATGAAGGTTCAGCTTGGATTTTCACAAAGCGGACTCAATAGCGGCGATACCAAAACCTACGCCCATATCCCGGAAGGGATCACCGAAGCCGGATTGCTGGACGCCTTGAGAACCGGTCAATCCTTCCTGACCAATGGACCACTTCTTTTCACTGAGATCAATGGGCAGGAACCGGATAACCGGTATGGCCATGAGGCTGTACTCAATGCAGACGGCATCGGCGTCTTAAACATTGATCTAACGTCCAATAGGACAATCGACAACATATACATTATCGCCGACGGCGAATTGATCCAAAAGATACCAGTGGATAGCAAATCCTATCAGGACAGCATTACGCTTGACTTGACAGGCAAGCACTGGGTGTTTGTGGACGCTTGGGGCGAACGTTATGCCAGGGCGCTGACGAACCCCATCTTCCTGACCACGCCGGAAACCAGTGGCGATAAAGCAGCGAAGGCGGATCTGTTCACCCTGATCAAATCCGCAATGGCTGAAAATCCCGACGTGGCGCTGGCTAAGGTCAAAACAGATCTCCCTGAGGGAATCATTGCCCTCTCCGCTGCTATTGACGACGGGACAAGGGTACTCTTCGACATGCATTCGACAGTTGAGGAAGTACAAACCGCGATTGCCGCAATTCTGTCCACCGTGCCGGATTCAGCCGCCGCTAAACTCGTCATCGGCTTTGTCTATTTCGGTACAGATAATGCCTCAGCCGGTACCCACAGTTTTGTTGAAATCTACAACCCCAACGATTTTGCCGTTACGCTGACTGACGCTTATTCGCTCCAATACAAGAGTATGGATCTGGAGAATACTCCGGACTGGCTGAAGCTTGACCTGGTGGGCGAGATCCCGGCTAAGCACTCTTTCCTGGTCAACATGGGCGCATCAGGCGCAATCCCAGGCGGAGCAAACGATCAGATCGGGCGTCTTGACCTGACCAGCGTCGTCTTTGATCAGGACTTTACAATCGCATTTTCCAAGCTGCATAATAAAGGGATAAAAGTTGTCCTCATGGCCAATCAGGAGCAGCTCCCCTCAAGCCTGAAGAACCCCTTTGACGGGGATGGCGCGGGGCAAGCGCCAGGCTATGTGGATATGTATGGCGTGTCCGGAAACGATAACGATCCTGCTCAGCAGGTTGACGGCTTCGAGAATGAATGTGTTGCTTTCGGTGCGGGCGAAGCCCAGTCTAAGCAAAAAGGCTTTGTGCGGATCAATAAAGACAGCGGCGTGAAGTACGAAGACACGGACAACAATTTGCAGGATTTCCAGATGGTGGACTTCCGGACTTCTGATTTGGACGATGCGTTGCGTATTCCCCGCAGCCTGGCTGACGGCGCTTTCGTACAAGGCGGCGGCCAGGAGCCTGATCCGGTCTTTGTGGCGGAAGCACTCACCCTTAGCCCGGGGGCAACATCACAGGATGTGAACTTCACCTGGTATAGCGAATCTGACGACGCTGAGGCTTCCCAGGTACAGGTTGCCAGGAAATCCGCGATGGCAGGAAAAGAATTCCCCGTGGATGCGGCGATCATCGTTGAAGGTACAGTCGGTGCGGCGGCGCCAGGCAAGGCATGGCATAAGGCAAGCGTCACAGGATTGGACAACGATACCCTCTATATCTACCGCGTTTCCAATGATAAGAACATCTACAGCGAAATCTACGAATGGAGAACCGGTCCCGAGACAGGCTTCAGCTTCATCGCCATCGGCGACGCCCAGCTCACTACCGGGATGCAGGATACCCAGAGCGTCTGGCCAGACCCGTTCACAACCACAGAAGAAGGCTGGGCAAATACGGTAGATACATTCGTGACGGCTTTCCCTGAAGCGAGCTTTATCCTCAGCGCCGGCGACCAAGTGGACGCAAGCGGCGGCAATGAAGCCGAATACGCAAACCTCTTCGCGCCTGACGCGCTACGGGGTATGCCACTTGCGCCGGCTATGGGCAACCATGACAGGCATAACAACTTCGATTGGCACTATAATCTGCCCAATGTGACGCCCAACGGCACAGGCGCAAGCCTAAACGGGGTGGACGCTTTCGGTAACTATTGGTACCGTTATAATGATGCGCTCTTTGTCGTACTCAACACATCGGCTTCCCCCACCAGCGCGGCGGCGGCAGCGCCATACATCGCCCAATTCGACGCTACCTTAACAGCAGCGAAAGAGGCCAATCCTGACGTGACATGGCTTTTTGTGCAGCATCATAAATCCACAGCAGCACCGGCGTCCCATCAAACCGATGCTGACGTCAGAGTATGGACGCCACTGGTGAACGAGCTCATGGACAGGCACGGCGTGGACTTTGTCATCGCGGGCCACGACCATGTGTATTCCCGCAGCTGGCATATACTGGATAACGCAAAGGTCGAAGGCATCGACTATGCTGCAGACAGCGTCACCGACCCGGAAGGGACACTCTACCTCTCTCTCAATACCTCCAGCGGACTGAAATATTACGACTATCCAACAAATACCAGCGGCAACCCTGCATGGGTAGACGATACCAGCAACATGCGCTACGAAGGGAAGAATAGCATCACCTTCAATGGCAAGCCCTGGTATACTAATGTCGCAGTTCAGGTGAAGGCGCCCCAATTCACGGTAGTGGATGTGGAAGCGGGGAGCGTGACCTTTACCACCTACCGCGTGGATGACCTAAGCGACATTCTTGACCAGTACTCTGTCATCAAGACAGGGGATACGCCTGCTCCGCCGTTTGATGCGGAGACCTTGACACTGACGCCAGGCATGACTGCAGGGGAAATGGGTTTCACCTGGTACAGCAGCCGGGAGGACAACGGGGCTTCTCTGGTCCAAGTGGCAAAGAAAGCGGATATGGAGGACGCTTTCCCGCTAAGCGGCGCGATCTCAGTGGACGGGACGCGCGGCGACGCGACAGACGGCAAGAGCTGGCATAAAGCCGGCGTATCAGGCTTGGAGCCGGATACGGCTTATGTCTACCGCGTCTCCAATGATGGGGTTAACTTCAGCGTAGTCTACGAATTCAAAACAGGTTCGGGTATAGCATTCTCCTTCGCCGTCATCGGCGACCCGCAGCTTACCACAGGCAATCAAGATTCGACCAGCAACTACAGGCCAGACGGCGTTGTGGGAACCACAAAACAGGGTTGGCAGGATACCTTGGAGGCTGTAGCCGAAAAGGGAGTCGATTTCATCGCCGGCGTCGGCGACCAGGTAGACCTCTCCTTGACGACCAATGAAGCGGAATACGCTAACTTCTTCGCCCCTTCGCAAATGCAGAGTACGCCTTTTGCTCCGGCAGTGGGCAACCATGACCGCAATGATGGCTTTGCGTATCACTACAACCTGCCCAACGAGTTGTCTTTTGAAACACTGACAGGACCTGCATACGGCAATCCATCCGACCAGCAAGCTGCAGCAGAAGCCAGGGGCAACTACTTCTACACCTATAACAATGCCCTCTTCGTGGTGCTGAACACCTCGTCCTACCCCACCAGCACAGAAGCAGCGGCGGCGGTGGTCGCGCGGTTTGATGAAACCTTGCGGACAGCTACCCAGAGACACGCCGGCGAATACGACTGGCTCTTTGTCCAGCACCACAAATCCACAGCTAGCGTGGCCGACCATCTCGCAGACCGTGACATCCAGTACTACGTGGAAGCCGGTTTCGAGCGGCTGATGGATCAGTATGGCGTGGACTTCGTTCTTGCGGGCCATGACCATGTATATGCCCGAAGCTACCCCATGCTGGGCGGTGTGCCCGATAAGACCGGCGCCAGCGGCGAGCCAAATGTCACGCTGGTCACAGGGGGCGACGGCGCAACATCAGCGATCAACCCCAAAGGCACAGTCTACTTTACAACGACCACAGGCAGCGGCCTGAAATACTACGAACTGTTTAACAATGCCGGTAACCTGTATGTGAAAGACAACATTTTCTATCCCTATCTGGTGGACGGGCTGGTAGGTAGCGCGGCATACATGGACTGGAATCTGCCCCTATCCGCAGCAAAGTATCTCCAGAACAAGACGCCCGGGTTCATTGTGGTCAATGTGGCTGGTAACGAAGTTAGCTTCGCCTACTATGACCTGAGCAGTGATTATCTGGAAACCCCGTATGACGTTTATACCGTGACAAAGACAGACGAGACGGGACTTACCGACATGACGGCTTACAACAAAGCCTTCGATGACTTCTGTGCCTACTACAACACAGCCACGTGGGCGTTCCGCAAGGATATGTTCACCAACTACACAGACGAGTCGGTGGCGGCTGCCGAAGGGATCATGGGCGCCGGCGGGAAGGATCATGCGGATCTGCTGGCAGCGTATGGTAAACTTGCTGCAGGGCGATTTGACGAAACCGACAGTGAGGAAACCGTCGCCTTGGGGACAAGCATCCTAAACGGCGCCATCGCCGATATGTTCTTTGCCCTTGTGGAAAAGAAGATCCCCGTGACCTACACCGTGACCTTCCTCAACTTCTTCGCGGGTGTGGCGGAAGTCGTCACAGTGGAAGAAAATGCGCAGATCGAGCTGCCGACGGATTTCTCCAATACCATCAAATGGGGGCTGGAGTGGATCAAGCCGGATAGAGATTTCTCAGGAAACTGGCTTGCCTATATCGCCGGCGTCTGGACGCCTCTTGAGGGCGTGTCGGACAACATGCTCACCGTGACGTCAAATCTCATGATCATGCCGGAAGCCATCGCGGTCAAAGCACCTGTCACGCTGGTTGGCGTCACGGCGTCCGCATACGTCACAAAACTAAGCGGAAACAAAAACGACCTAACCATCGAAGTCATCGAAATGTATTCGGACGGGACTCTGGCGACCATCACCGAAACATTCAGCATCAACAATAACGCGTCCGGGACATACTCTCTGGACAGCCACCGGGTTTATGTGGACACGAAAGGCAATGACCAAATACGGGAGTGCCGCATCGTGTAACGCAGCCTGATCGTACGCAATCGATAGAAAAGAAAGATCCGCCCACCAAATTGTGTTTGCAGCTATTGGTGATGGACGGGTCTTTCTTCTTTGTTGTGTTAGCGCGGATAATGCCGGGATTGCCTGTGCCAGGTAACTGAAATGGAATCGTTGCAGCTTGCTTGCGCGTCGCTTCCGTATGTGACGGATCCCATGCGTAGTGTCGGACGAGGCACCACAAACCTCAAGACGCATACAACAGTCGAACGGATCCCATCGTAGAACCGAAGACGGACAAGAACCCACACCAACCTTCATCGCCATCCAGCAATCCGGATATTGCATCGCCGGCATTATCCACGCCAACACCAAGAATGCTACCATAGCGCAGGAGCAGGCATACACAGCTTAGGTGCAGTGTAGCATAGAATACGAACCTGAACCGACATTGTGAAACAATCTTCACAGTGTCGGCTCAGGCAACGTTAGGATTGAGATTGGTAGCATGATGCTAAAGCAGGGTGGTGATGCGCTGCCTTAAGATGAAGCCCCAGCCGCTTCCCGTTCCTCAATCTTCGCTTTGGCTTCCGCTACTTGCTCCGGGGTGATCTTGTAGAAGAAGAAAAGGATCAGCCAACCCATGCACGAGATGATAGCAGGCGCCAGGGAGTAGCCGTTGATGAAGCCGTTTTTGACTTGTTCGGTAATGGCCATACCCGGCGCGTAATCCATCAGGACCAAAGTCCATGCCAGGGTGTTGGTACTGATCAGACCAGATATCCCGGGGCCAAACTGCCGCAGGGCGATGAAGATGGAATTGGATTCTACGCCTGTCTTCTCCTGGGCAATGGTAGCCATATCGAAGTAAAACATGTTCTCCACCGGGTTGGTCGTCCCCTGGAAGAGCATGCCCATCCCCACAAAGAAGATGAACATGGGTACGTTATTAAGGAAAAAACGCGCGCAGAAAACGAATCCGGCGTATAAAGGATAAATAATGAGGCAGATATTCTTCTTGTTGTGGAACTTCTTAAGCCAGATACGGCCTGTCCAGGAGCCAATGGTACCGCAGATACCGATGAAGAGGTTGTGCACAGCCATCATGCCGAAGGACGCGCCGTCGTTCACGACGAACCTATAGAGATAGACCACAAAAGGAGGTAATAAGAACGCGCCCGTAGTGCTGGTGATATCCGCGAATAGCATGGGAATCACCTGGGGTACGGCAGCGATCGCCGCGCCTGCTTCCTTCAGGGTCAGGTTCCTGCGGCCTGTTTCTCCGATCTGGCCGTTGCCTTCGTAGCCTTCGGACAGCTTGAAGTGGACCATGTAGCAGGCAAACATGACTGAGTTGCCAAATACGGCGATCATGAGATAAGACGTCCGCCCAAAAGCCGGTTCCAGCCAATTATTCATGATCAGCGGAATGATGAATCCGGCAATGAGTACGCCCAGCTTGTTCCCCGTCATTTGATTCGATGAGAGGGTAACCCTTTCCTCGTCGTAATAACACATGGAGGGGACTAGGGAGAAGGTGGCGATAACCTGAGCGTTATAGCACCACGCTGTGATTAAGCCAACAGACCAGGTGATCCAAGCATACTGTGTCGGCGTACCCCATTGGATCCAGGGGAACCAGCTAAAGGCCAAACTGATGATCGAGCCGACCAGCAGCCAGCTGCGCAGTTTGCCCCATCGCATAGGCTTGATCCCGTCGACAAGTCTGCTTCCGATAGGCGCAGCCAGAAAAGTGGTAAAAGCGCTGACCCCGGCTATCGCCGCCATGACCGTGGGCGGAACGCCGATTACAGTTGTCGAAAAGTAGTTTCTGTACAAAGCGCCAGGCTGCATATTGAAGCCTTCGCCGAATACGCCTATGCCCCAGATTTTACGCATCAATGGCGTGATGTGCTTCCTCCCTGATACATCTTGTACATCTTGTACAGCATCCGCTGTAACTTCTGCCATATCACTCACCTCACACTTTTAGAATAGAATGGAAAGCTTGCTTTCATTTATCACCTCCCCCACATCGGTCTATCCTTGATCAGAAACGTGCAACAGATGGTGTAAATATAGCATGGGGAATCTCCAGCCCCCTGCACTGTGACGAAATATTCACAGTTTCATATTGCGCCGGCGTCTCTCCCTAGAGTACAATTCTCCTATGGCAGGAATGAGGGAACAGTGGTCTGATGAATGCGAAACGCAACCTGATACGTAAGATGGTCAGCGCATATTTCAACGAACAGCTTGAGCTTCATGTTCAGTCTTTTCATTTGCTCTGCATAGCCAGCATCATCACAGGGATAGCCGATTCGATTCAGTCCGCTTTTGTCAACGCAGGCGTCGTGGTGGTTCTGCTCAATCTGTCTACTTCGGTCATTGCCTCCTGTATGCTGTACATCGTAGATAAAAAAGTCAAATACCGCTGGTGCTGCTGGATCTTTATTGTGTCGGTATTTTTCATCGCGTATCCTTGCATGTTTTTCGCTTCGGGGGGGATCCGGGGCGGGATCACGTGCTATATGGTCATGGCGATCTACTTTACGTCCGCATTGCTTGATCAAAGGGATAGTATCATCGCCCTCCCCATTGAGTTTGCTTTATACCTTTCCTGCTGCGTAGCCGGGTACTATCTGCCTGAGCTTTCCGCTCATTTCGATAACACCTATTACCTGGGCGATATGATCACGGGCATATTTGTAGCAGGCCTCACGCTAGTGGTGGTGAATGTGCTGCAAAGCCATTTGAATCACCGCAGGCAAGAGCAGATCCAGGAATTCAGCCGCGAACTCTATGCACGAAACGAGGCGCTGGAACGGTATGACGTGATGAAAAGCGATTTTCTTGCTGTCGTCGCCCACGAAATCAGCACGCCTCTGGCAGTGATCGAGGCCAGCAGCAAGGACGTCGTCGCGCTTCTGGATGAACCAGAGGCGAATCTCGTGGAAATCATAGAGAACCACGAGCGGATTGAGAACCGGGTCATCCTCATCGACAGAATCGTTACGGATTTGATGGACGTCGTCGCCATAGAGAGCGGGCGGCTCGCCCTCGCCCGGGAACCGATCAGGTTGTCTGAGTTGATCGAGCGCGCGGCGGATGCGCAAAGCAAAGCGCAAAACCTGAATGGCAATATTTTGCGTTACGATTTGCAGCCGGATCTCCCGGCTATCCTGGCGGATCCCTCAAGAATCGAGCAGGTGATGACCAATCTACTAGCCAATGCGCTGCGGAGTACCGTGAATGGCTTTGTCACAGTTACCCTGGCAAGGGAAGGGCTGCGCCAAATCATCAGCGTAAAGGATACCGGAGAGGGCATGGATCCGGATATGGCGCAGGATGTATTTCGGAGATATGTGTCTACCAGCCGCGAACGTTGGCGGCACGGGATTGGCCTGTATATTTGCCGCCAGATCGTACAGTCTCATGGAGGCGATATATGGATCAATAGCGAGAAAGGTAAGGGTACGACGGTTACCTTTACCCTATTGGAGGAGACAGATGGCGAGTTTTGATCAAGAAACAGGGCATAAGCGGCCGCTTGTGTTCCTGGTAGAAGACGACAGGGATATGGCGCAGCTGAATGCGCGTTTCCTCATGAGGGAAGGGTGGGACACCCTCATCGCATATAGCGTGAAAGAGGCCAGGAATCACGTGGAAGAGGTCACGCCTGATTTATTTGTGTTCGATATTTTGCTTCCAGACGGCAATGGCTTGACGCTTTGCGAGGAATTCAGACAGATCACTGACGCGCCTGTGATTTTTCTGACAAGCCGCAAAGAGTTGGATGAGCGGTTGGCAGGCTTCGATGCAGGCTGTGACTACTACCTGACAAAGCCGTATAGCATGGATGAGTTCGTCGCTGTCGCGCAGACCTTGCTCCGCAGGGCAAGGCAGACGAAAGAGAAGATTGACAAAGCTGTGGAGGAGTCCTCTTCGATCATCCGCGGCTCTCTGACTTTAAATGTGAAGCATAATAAGGCGTACATAGGTATGCATGAGGTACCTTTTACGCCAAAAGAATGGGCCATCCTGCTATTGTTGGTTCAAAATGAAGGGGAGACGCTACACGCAGGAAGGATCTTCCAAAGAGTCTGGGGGACGGCGCCCGCGAACGATTCGGGGGTGCTGCGGCAGCATATTTCCAGGGTGAATAAGAAGCTCAATGAAGCAAGCGGGGGAGAATTCGCCATCCTGAACGATTATGGCGGTAATTATTCTTTCTATTACAATCATTCACTGTAGAGTAGTCATTGATAAGCGGCAATGATATACTCATGGTGAAAGGGGCGATGGACTGGATGAAGAGCGAATACATAGCCAAAAGGCGAAATACACGAAAAGGGGCGTGGATGGCGTCCATGCTTATTTGTTTTATGTTATCCGCTTTTGCCGCGCAGATCTATCCAGGCGCCGCTATCGCGTTGACGGCAGCGGAAGCCGGAATGATGCTGGACGCAGAAGAGGGGGCGATTGAGGAAACAG
>Ga0082212_10010104_pt1 | contig 12115 bp, 10 predicted proteins | sample TergutNt197P3_FD_71548 | JGI IMG/M metagenome (GOLD analysis project Ga0082212, IMG submission 71548) | Neocapritermes taracua P3 segment gut microbial communities from Petit-Saut dam, French Guiana - Nt197 P3 | ecosystem: Host-associated > Arthropoda: Insects > Digestive system > Gut ... | reverse complement strand
CCAATGCATCAATATTTATACCTGCTAAGATACGAATTTCGGCAGCCTTATCCATAAACGGTCGCACGCGAAAATAGCCCGAAGCCCTGAAATAACCCACAAGCGCATCGAAGAAATGAATGTTTTTATACTCAAAAACCCCCTTGATCTTGTTGAGTAAGGTGTTTTCATTCTCATTTGTAAAAAATTTTGACGTCATAGTAAGTATTTGTCTTGAGAATTTCATACAAAAATACAGTTTTTTCCGAAATAACCTTTATCGAATCATTTCTCTCATCTCCAAAAAAAATTCAATTGTTTACTTTTCGAATACAAACGTAATTTTTTTATTTACGAATGTAAGTTTTAAAGACTCAATTATTTGTTTTATCTTTGCACCCGCTTAAATAATATAGTATTAATTTATTCAAAGTAACAACATGTATATTGATTCAACCAAGAAAGAAGAGATTTTCGGTAAATATGGAAAATCGACAACGGACACAGGCTCCGCAGAAAGCCAGATTGCGTTATTCACTTATCGCATCAATCATTTGACTGAACACCTGAAAGTCAACAAAAAAGACTACAACACCGAACGGTCGCTTATCATATTGGTAGGCAAACGCCGTCGATTATTGGATTATTTGAAGCGGATCGAAATAGAACGCTATCGCGCCATAATCAAGGAATTGGGTATCAGGAAGTAAGCGGAAAAAGAAACTGTATTAGCACGCAGATAACGCGGATTATACGGATAAACGCAGATTTTAATTATTATCTGCGAAAATCCATCTCATCTGCGTCATCTGCGTGTTTTGTTGGCTCACCTGCAAAACTGTGTTTAGTTTTCGTGTTCAATCACAAACCTTTTATGGAATTACTTGAAGTGTTTTCGCAATATGTAAATGCTTAGATGTCCCGCATGGGACATTACTTTATTAACCGTAGGTAAAGCGTAGCGTAACCTACGGATACACGTGTCCGATATCCCCAAGTCCCGCATGGGACGACATATTCATCAGGCTATTGTGTCGTCCCTGCGGGACTTGGGGCCGGTCACACTGTCCTCTCCGTAGGTTGAAACCTACGGTTAATAAAGTTACGTCACTGCGTGACTTGAGGGTTAGCAGGCGGTTGCTTCGTTGTCGAATTACGGTTAATAAAGTTACGTCACTGCGTGACTTTGCTGCCGGAAAATGGTATTAGCATTTTTGTAAAAAACACAGGGTTTTGCGGGTGAGCCGCTTTGCTTAAAACATTATCCCTAAAGTAAACGTCGCTCGATTATAATCCACCTTGTGTTTATAGGTATACTGTGAGCCTTCCGGAACAATCCGGCTTTCTAAATGCTGTAACCGGTAACCACCGCTTAAAGTCATATCAAAATATGGCATTTTAATACGTAGCCCGATTTCGGGATTTAGCATAAAACCCCCTTTGTTTGTGTAATCGCCGTAGTAATAAGCATAATTAAGTTTTTTATGGCTGTTTGCAAACGCATATCCTGCTTTTACGGAAAAATAGGGAGCGGTTTTGCTAAAATTGAAAAAATAATCGCCGTTGATAAATACCGGAAATACAACATACTCAAAAGGCTCTACACCAACGCCAAGTCCTATCCCAATATGTTTGCTCAGAAAAATACCTGTGACATTTTGAAATGATGGAATTATGGCTTTCCGTGATTGGTCTTCACTCTCCTCGCCTACCAATAAAGAAACCTGCGTATGGTTGAAGTAATTCAATTCTTTTGACTGTTGCTCTTCTTTTTGAGCCAATAAAGAGGAAACAGCAAAAATAGACAGTGCAAGTAATATATAATACCTCATAGCAATTTTATATTTAAAAGATTTAATTATTTGGAAACCGGAATAACGCTTAAGCGTTTCAGTTGATTATCTGCAGAATAACTGTATTGATAAAGCCCATCGCCACCGATAACCAAAAGCAGGCCATTATAAGGAATCAGGTCAAAGCCCGCAAAATCGGTCGTTGCAAACAACGGCCTGTTTCCGACCATAACCGGAACTGTCGCATCAAAAACCTTCAGTCCGTTGTCGCACACAAATAGTTTATTATCGTCAATTCCCAAACCATACGGTTCTTGCATGGTAAATTGCGAAACCACCCTTGGCTGAACGATATCGCTTATATCAACCACTTGCAGCATATTTCCGTTTTGTCCGCATACATTCGTCGAACGAACTGTCAGATAAGCGTAATCGTCGCTAACTACCACCGGGTCACACCCCCAAAAATGCCATGAAGCCGAAACATAGTTCGGATAGGAGGGATTATCTATCGAATAAATATTCATCCCGTTCGACATGCCAAGAAACAGATGATCTTTGTAAGCAAATATTGTCTCCACTGTCGTATTGACAGATACGGAATTTATCACACTGATTTGTTCGTTTTCGATACTAAATATTTTCATCACACCTGACGGATAATAGGAACTGTACGGCGACTGCGGATAGTAATACATATTGCCGATATAAATGGCATACAAATACTCGCCTGCAATCGTGAATCGCGACATGGAACCATTTACTCCTGTAATTTGGGCGCCCGGTTGAACCGAATTATAACGCCATGAAGACTCTTTACTCGACGCTAACAACGCATAATCATATCTCGGATAATAGTATTGTACGTCCTCAACGATTGTTTCCTGTTTCCAGCCTACCACGACCTTTCCCTCAAAATCTATCTTGCCGCTAACCGGATAATCATTGTCGGTAGCCGGTAATACGCCGGTAAAAACGTTTTCCAAACGGCTTTTTAATACGGGCCGACCCGGATTGGATATATCGAACACCAAAAGATCAACCATATTATCGGCATAAAGGAGTCCATCCTTAGCCGCCAAATCAATGTTTCCCATAATCTCGATAAACGCAACATTCCGGGGCGACGCCGGATCGGTATTGTCTATCACATGGATACCGTCATGCAGTTCGCTGATAAAAATGTAATTACCATACAAACATATTTTACCGGGATGTATCAATGGGCGGGATGTAGCTACGCTCGTAGTAGCTTTAAACTCATCTTTACTCATATATACCGGTACATTAGCCATATAGCTAACGGTGTCTTTGACAGTATCATTGCACGATATTGCCAATAAAACAAAAAGAAAAAGAAAAGACTTCGTTACTGATTTCATGTTTTAAAAATTTCAATTATAAAACTATACCGCATAAACAAGTATTTACCCTACCTTGCTCGTTAAAAATATAGACGATAGCAGCGTGTATTTCGTTGCATGAATAGAAATATTTTTTTGCAAAAGGGTCTTCTTTTCGGAATTATTTATATCTTTACCGTTTCAAATTGTTTATTGTTATCAATCAAAAACGACAGACAAATGCTAAAAAGAGCGGTTTTTTTACTTTGTTGTCTTGGATTGCCGTTTTTTCAAGCTGAAGCTCAGCAAGCCAATGGTACGACTGCTGTTTCAACACAGAAGGTTGATAATACAGTTAAGGTATCTTATGTCGACGACCATATCAAGGTCGAGAACGTTCCTGCAAATAGCAGGTTGGAAATATACAACATTGTCGGAAGCAAAGTAAAAGAAATTATGATGACACAACCATCGGGCGAGTATCACGTAACACTTCCGAAAGGATACTATATTGTCCGGATCGACGGAGGAATAGTTCGCAAAATAGTAGTACGCTAAAATCACAATCATGCTATAAAAAATTAAATCTTTATATTATTAAATCTTAAAATTTGTTTTTCTCATGAAACGACTAAAAATCATTTTTCTTCTTATCCCATTATGTCTTTTTTTGGCAGGTTGCAAACAGGCAATCCAAATGAAAATTGTTGAAATGCAAGTCGAAATGCAAAATAACCCCGATGGAATCGGCATTTCTGCGCCGCGTTTCTCGTGGCAGTTGATGACAGGAATACCTAATGTGATGCAGACAGCCTATCAAATCGAAGTAGCATCTTCAGCCGAAGATTTAGCCTCCGGCAATAACCTGTTCTGGAATTCGGGCAAAATCGCGTCCGATATTTCCATTCTAATTCCATATTCAGGAAAACCATTGGCCTCGGGCAAGACCTATTTTTGGAAAACAACGGTTTGGACGAACTACGAAAATACCGTCAAAAGCACGCAAGGCAAATGGTCGATGGGGCTGTTGAATACCTCCGACTGGAAAGCCCGGTGGATAGGAGTCAACGACCCGGAAAGTATTATCAAAGACAAACAAGGCCGTACACGCCTGTCGGCACGTTACCTGAGAAAGGATTTCGCCGTTGATCAAAAAGTAAAACAGGCCATGCTTTATATTTCAGGCGTAGGCTCGGCAGTCTGTTATCTGAACGGACAGCCTGTGAGCGACGATGTATTTGCCCCACTGCCGACACTTTATACTACAACAGTTTATTACAACACCTACAATGTGACTGAATTGATCCAAAACGGTCAAAATGCTATTGCGGTGGCGCTAGGCAACGGCCGCTATTTGGCTATGCGCGAACCGGGCATGGTCGGTTTCGGATTGCCCCGTTTGATTGCACAAATAGACATTGAATATGAGAACGGCCAACATGAAGTTATCGCAAGTAACGACTCATGGCAAGCGACAAACAATGGCCCGATTATTGCAAATAATGAATTTGACGGCGAAGAATACGATGCTCGTAAGGAACTTGGGAAATGGATGGAAGCAGGCTACAACGCCTCTCAGTGGGACAATGCCGACCTGATGGAAGAACCCGGCGGTGCGCTTATTGCCCAACCATCGGATAATATCAAGGTCATGGAAACGATTCAACCCGTTTCTGTCAAAACAACAGATAGAGGCACCTACATCATTGATATGGGGCAAAATATGGTGGGATGGTTGCACGTTGACCTGAAAGGGAAAAAAGACTGCCCTGTTACAATGCGTTTTGCCGAATTACTCAAAAATGACGTATTGGAACTTTATTTGGATAATATCCGCGGCGCTTTAGTGACCGATATCTATACGCCGGCGGCTGATGGTTCGTTTGCTTGGGAACCTATGTTTGTTTATCATGGTTTCCGTTTTGTCGAAATTTCAGGCTTAGATTATAAACCGGAAACGACCGATTTCATCGGGAAAGTAATCTATGACAACATGCCTACTACCGGTACATTTGAGACGTCCGATGAATTGGTAAACCAAATCTACAAAAACGCCTATTGGGGTATCCGGGGAAACTATCGGGGGATGCCGACCGATTGTCCGCAGCGCGACGAACGGTTGGGATGGCTGGGCGATCGTGCTACCGGTGCGCATGGCGAGAGTTTTATTTTCCGTAATGTCCTCTTATACAATAAATGGATGAAAGACATTGAAGACTCCATGAACGAAAACGGGAGCATCTCTGTGGTATCACCCCGCTACTGGACCATTTATAATGACGATGTGACATGGCCCTCAGCGTTCTTTTATATTTCCGATATGCTGTACCGGCAATTTGGTAGCGACGCAGCTATCAAACTGCATTACCCGGCCATGAAACGTTGGGTACAGCACCAGATTGATACACAGATGCAGGATTTTATCATGATGAAAGATACCTACGGCGATTGGTGTATGCCGCCTGAATCGCAGGAATTGATCCACTCTAAAGATCCGTCCCGCAGAACAAGCGGACAGGTATTAAGTACTACCGTCTTCTACAGTATCCTGCAATTGATGAGTGAGTTTGCCGTTATGAACGGAGCGCCGTCGGATGCAGTAACCTATAAAGAATTGGCTGCCAAGATAAAAGACGCCTATAACCGGAAATTCTTTAATCCGGAAACGGCGCAATACGACAACAATACCGTGACGGCCAATATCTTGTCGCTCCAATTAGGGCTTGTTCCAGCCGGATACGAAGAGCGGGTTTTTCAAAGCATCGTGGCAAAAACCGAAAATGAGTTTAGAGGACATGTGAGCACCGGTGTATTGGGCATTCAACATCTGATGCGCGGGTTGACTAAATATAAACATGTCGATCTTGCATGGAGGATTCTGACAAACGAGACCTATCCAAGTTGGGGTTATATGGTTGAAAAAGATGCTACTACCATTTGGGAACTTTGGAATGGCGATACAGCCGATCCAGCAATGAATTCGGCCAATCATGTCATGTTATTGGGCGATTTGGTGATTTGGTTTTATGAAAATCTTGCCGGCATACAAAACGACCCGCAATCGGTCGCATTCAAGCATATAAAGATGAAGCCCGTCTTTCCGCAAGGACTTGAAAAAGTCAATGCATCTTATCAGTCGCCATACGGGTTGATCAAGAGCAATTGGGTGCGTAACAGAGATAGATTTGTCTGGTACATAACGATACCTGCCAATACGACTGCCACCATCGAACTGCCTGCAAGTTTTAAGATTCATCAACCGAAACACGCCGGCATATTGTCGTTCGAAAAAACAGACGAATTGATCACTATTCAATTAGGATCGGGTAACTATCAATTACTTTCCGAATAGCTTTTGTTGCCGGATGCTCAGTATCAAGCCGTTTTACAGGTATTTGTTTTATCGGAAAGGCTTCGGCATTCATTCCCCGTTCGTGTATGATTTGATTATCAATGTGATACGAGAAACGCACGATTACTATGCTTATGACGACATTTCCATGGTTCGACTTCAATTGCTTCAAAACGAACGGATCATACAATACGGAGACAAGCGGATTACGGTAAAAAAAGCGATTAAACGTTGCGGCCTATCACCAAAAGAAGGTAAATTTCTGTTCAGGCTTACCAATCACTGCAAACCGCATACAGTTCTATCCGTTGGGTCGGCGTTGGGCTTAGCGCCTTTGTGTTTAACCCGATATGATACTACTGTGCAGTGTATTACATTGGAACGCGAAGCGGATGTAGCGGAAATTGCCGAACAGCTTTTACTGAAGGAAAAGAACGATGCACATCAAATCAAGACAGGCGCTTATCCGGCATTAGTCCCTGAATCCATCGGGGAATTACAACAAATTGACTGCGTTTTCATCGGAAAAGATGTTGGCGTATACGATTGGGATATGGTATTTGATCAATGTTTGCCGTATATCAACGACACGACTTTTTTTGTGTTGGCCGGCATTCGCTCATCGACCGAAAAAAAACATTACTGGACGCAATTCCGTCAACACCCGGGTGTAACTGTCGCAATCGACCTGTTCAATATGGGGGTTTTGTTTTTTCAACCGAAGCTTCAAAAAATGATTTATAAAACGATTTATTGACAGAATAAAAAAAATGCTTTACTTTGTACACAAATAAAAATTACAATTATGTCTGATGTAAATGAAAGATATCAAAAACGTTTACGCCGTTTTGTTACGGCTTTAAACAATCGTAAACCGGATATGATTCCTATCCGTCCGTTTGCAGCCGAATTTACGGCTGTACATGCCGGATATACCTGTCAGGAAGTAACCCAAGATTACTCCATCGGTTTCGAAGCCATGATCCAATGTTGCAAGGATTACGATTGGGATGCTGTGCCTGCCAATATGATTTATGTGTGGCCTTGTATTACCGATGCCGCTTCAGTTCGCTATTACGGTGTGCCGGGTGTGGATGTTCCGCTCGATCGTGGTTTTCAGTATGTAGAGCCGCCTGAAGACCAGTCATTTATGCGTGCCGACGAATACGACCGTCTGATCGACGATCCCACCGCTTTTTTGTATGAGGTCTGGCTGCCCCGCGCCTCGCGGCGCATTGCCGGAGCCGGAACGCCAAACACCTTCCGCAGCAATGTGGCTTTGGTCAACTCTGCAATGGCTATGGTTCAGTATTTCAATGCTTACGGCCCGCACGGCGCACGGTTGACGAACGAAACCGGCACACCGGGCGCTATCTGTGGCATCTTCAAAGCCCCATTGGATATACTTGGCGATAAACTTCGGGGTTATATTGGTTTGACGATGGACCTGTACGAACAGCCCGACAAGGTTATGAAAGCCTGCGAAGCGTTGATGCCCCACCTGCATTGGTTGGCATCTACTTCAGCCGATCCCGCCTCACAAGCGCCCATCGGCTACTGGATGCATCGCGGAGGTGTTCCTTTTGTGAAACCTGAGCAATTCGACAATATCTATTGGCCTACTGTCCGCCCCATTATCGAACAACTGTGGAAAGAGGGTCATCAGACCATGTTCTATGCCGAAGGCAACTGGGATGCACATTTAGACGCTTTTCACGAACTGCCCGAACGAAGCATCGTCTTTCATATCGACCGTGGCGATCCGCAGAAGACGCACGACAAACTCCACGACAAATTCGCTATCAGCGGAGGCTTGAGCAATGTCACGCTCGCAATCGGCACCCCCGAACAAGTGCGTGCCGAAGTTAAAAGCCTCATAGATATACTTGGAAAAGAAGGCGGTTATATCATGGATGCAAGCGCCATCATGCAGAACGATACAAAGGTCGAAAACATGAAAGCCATGGTCGAAGCCACACGCGAATTCGGCGTATATGACGCCCCTGATGCGCCGCTCGATGAATTAGTGGTGCGTCCGAATAGCGATATTAAACCTTATCGCGGACTTCCGCCTGCAACAGGTCGCCCTGCGGGGACATGTGTTACCTGGCAAGAACATCTGCGTGATATCCAATGCGAGAAAGTACAAGGATGTCCCGAACTGGCCGAAAGCGTCTGGAATATGGTGGATGCCAACGGCGCCACCTATATCTGGCAAATGCTTCTTTCATTTTAATCACTTGATTAAATCATTAAATTTTAAATCTTTAAATTATTAAATTTTAATATTATCGTTATGAATCAAAAAATTTCAAGACGCCGTTTTATCGGCGTATCGGCAGCTGCCGCAGGTCTTTTCACTATTGTTCCAAGTCGTGCCATCAGTGGACTTGGATATCTTGCCCCGAGTGATAAATTGAATATTGCCGGCGTTGGCGTCGGCAATGGAGGGAAAGGGCGTGTAAACCTCAACAACATGAAGTCGGAAAATATCGTTGCACTTTGCGATATCGACTGGGACATATCCAAAGGCTCTTTCGAAACGTATCCCGATGCGAAACGCTTTGTTGATTATCGCAAAATGCTCGATGAAATGGGCAAAGGTATCGATGCCGTTGTGATTGCTACCCCCGACCATACCCATGCCGTCATTGCCATGGCATGTATGCAATCCGGCAAGCATGTTTATGTACAAAAACCGATGACCCATTCGGTTTATGAGTCCAGGGTATTGCTCGAAGCATCACGTCGTTACAAAGTAGTTACCCAAATGGGCAATGAAGGCCACAGCAACGTTGAAGTCGCAGAAGTATGTGAATTGATTTGGAGCGGCGCTATTGGCGAAGTGACCAAAATCGACGCTTGGACAAACCGCCCCATCTGGCCGCAGGGACTCATGCGCCCCGAACAGGGTCAGTGGAAACCCGATACCCTTGATTGGGATCTGTTTATCGGCCCGGCCAAAATGCGTCCCTACCACCGTGCATATCATCCTTGGGACTGGCGTGGATGGTGGGATTTTGGAACAGGCGCCCTTGGCGATATGGCATGTCATGTGCTCGACGTCGTTTCGGCTGCCATGAAGGTAGTGCAGCCTGTATCTATCGAGGCATCTTCAACGGCTTTCAATACCGAAAGCGCGCCGATGGCTGCAACCATTCAATACGATTTCCCGGCCCGCCCGAAAGAAGGAAAAATTAACATGCCGCCTGTGACAGTATTCTGGTACGATGGAGGATTACTGCCCCGCCGTCCCGAAGGATTGCCCGACGGAGAGGAATTGGGCACAGGCCGCAACGGCGTTATCTTCCATGGCACAAAAGGAATATTGACTTGTGGCAACTATGGCGAGAAATACCGGCTATTGCCTGATAGCAAATTTGCCAATCTACCTAAACCTCCTGCTACCCTGCGCCGTGTCGGCATGAGCCACGAAATGGATTTCGTCCGCGCCTGCAAAGAATCGCCCGAAAATCGCGTGATGCCGCTTTCAAACTTCGAATATGCCTGTCCACTCAATGAAATGGTCGTTATGGGCAACCTTGCAGTCCGCTTGAAAGACCTGAACAAAAAACTGATGTGGGACAGCGCCAACATGCGTATCTCCAACCTGTCGGATACCGACGTCATCAGGGTAGCTAACGGCATCCCCAATCAGGATCCCCGCCAGATCCGTTTGAACGCCATCGAAGCCTCCACAGAGTATATCCGTCATACCTACCGCGAAGGCTGGTCGTTAGGGGTTTGATTATTTCTGTTTGAGTTTTCCCTCTGTGTTTCTCTGTGCCTTCTCCGTGTAACTCTGTGTAATAAAAAAAATCACAGAGCGCCACAGAGAAGCCACAGAGTTGCACAGAGATATTTGACTGATCTACTTGCAATGAAAAAAGATGATTATTTAAAGGACTTCCATCTCGGCAGATTGATTAAAGAAATTGCACATCAAAGATCCATTTCTTCTCCTCAATTAGAATTGGCTTTTAATCCTCGTAGATATGAACGAAATGCGGATAAAATTTTCAAATTAGAAGATTTGGATATAGAGGATTTTATCCGGATTTGTAATGTTTTAGAATTTAATCTACTTGAAACGATTACAAATAAATATCTCCCGCATATTCAATTTAAAGGCGATCTTTTAAAATATGCCTACCAATCTATTACCCTGCATTTCACGACAAACCATTTCACAATCAACAGAAATGAAGAGAATAACACTTCTTTTAAGGATATCCACATCGGACAATACATCAAGGAAACGGTTCAAAAAAAGGGATGGAGCAAACACTATCTTGCAAAGCAAATGGACTGTAAACAAAGCCTTATCTATTATTATTTCAAGCAACAAAGCATGAAAATCAAACCCCTTATACGTTTTTCGCATGTTTTGAAATATAATTTGATTGCAGAAATCTATCTCCTGCGAGAACAGGCTGTACCTTCTTTACTACATTTTGACGATAGTACAGTCAAACTTTTTAAATCAGAAAACAGCGAAACCGGAGTCTTTTCAATTAAATTTAAAACAATAAATCAAGGCAAATAAAGCTACCGAACGCAGTATAATTTATTAAATACCGTAAGATATTTATAAATAACAGCGTTTAAGCAGTGATGATTGTTGAATAACCGATAGAAATATTTCTTATAAACATAGTGTTAAGCACATTAAGTGGCATTATTGTCATTCATATTAATATGCTATATTATCAAAATTAATACGTATAAGAACTGCATTGAATTATAAAACACAATCTATCTTTGTAAATATTTCCGAACTATTATTGAAATATGCAAAATACATTCGTTACATTTTTGGATTTATTGAGAGTAAGGCATACTAAATCATATTCCGATCAATACTTCAACGAGCATCCGCACAAATTCAATTTGTATGGACTGTCAAAGATGTTGTCGGACTATGGCATTCGAAATGCTGCAACCCGCATCGAAGACAAAGACAATGATATTTTCTGCATCGACTGTCCGTTCGTCGCTCATGCCGGTGGCGATTTCGTAGGGGTCTATGGCATAGACCCTGAAAAAGTCCTTTTTATCCGCAACGGCAAAAAAATTATCCACCCCTGTTTCACAATTTATACAATCCTGGTCAGGCATAGCTCTTTTAGCCGAAACCTCGACTGATTCCTGCGAACCCAATTACAAAGAACACCGCAAAAAAGACCTGCTAACTATCACCCAAAAATCAATCCTTTCCTTAGCCGTTATTCTGATTTTAGGAATTGCATACATTAATATAAACATTACCCCCGCATTTATCCCCCTTTGGAGGGGGCAGGGGGAGGGACTGCTTTTACTCGTCAACCTTATCGGCATCTACATCTGCTATCTGTTAATACTAAAACAGTTGCATATACAAAGCCGCTACGCCGACAAAATCTGTACCCTGTTCAGCCAAAGCGACTGCAATAACGTCTTGGAATCCGATGCCGCCAAACTGTTTGGCGTGTTTGGATGGAGCGAAATAGGTATGGGTTACTTTGTAGCCAATACAATTATTCTGCTGTTCCTGCCGCACTTGATCCACTGGTTAGTGATTGTCAATATCCTTGCCCTCCCCTATACCATTTGGAGCGTATGGTATCAAAAAGTCAAAGCCCGCCAATGGTGCCCGCTTTGCCTGATCG
>Ga0082212_10010103_pt1 | contig 12115 bp, 9 predicted proteins | sample TergutNt197P3_FD_71548 | JGI IMG/M metagenome (GOLD analysis project Ga0082212, IMG submission 71548) | Neocapritermes taracua P3 segment gut microbial communities from Petit-Saut dam, French Guiana - Nt197 P3 | ecosystem: Host-associated > Arthropoda: Insects > Digestive system > Gut ... | reverse complement strand
GGGATATTCAATGAAAAATGTCAGCGCGTTTATTATTTCATTCAGGTAATGGGTTTGATCGAAAAGACCGGGTACGATGAATGCCGCTTTGTAAGCTTTTGTGCCGTCGACTTCGTCATACATGGCTTTGGCGATCGCCCACTGCTCATCGGTAAACTCGAGCGGAGGACCTTTGACATAGTCCTGCCACTTAGTGATGTCCTTGATTACGATTCTTTCCGGTGTATGCACGGGAAACTGCCCTGGTACATTCTCCGGGAACGACATAGTCACACCCCAGGGATTGATTACGTTCTCATCTCCCTTTTTAAGCAATATACCGTCGGTGAACATAAAATAAGGATGGAACATGAGGTAGACAGCCTCATATTGGTTGACAAACCGATCCGGTTTGCCGCCAAGTATTACTTCGCGCATGTTTTCTTTTGCAGTTAGCATATATTGATCCTCCTCCTCAAAATGTTATTTAACGCTCTTATTATATAGTACACATGATTCGGTGATTGTCAATACAATATAGAAATACCATAAAGAAATTCAAAAACACCATAAAGAAATTCTATCGAGCCTGAATCAGGATGAAAACAAAGTCTTCAGCTGAATTTCAAGCTGATATCAAGCGCCTTTACAGAGTGCGTCAGCGCGCCGATCGAAATTAAGTCGACGCCTGTTCCTGCGACTGCTTTCAAATCACGTTCGCCCATGTTACCGGAAGCTTCAGTCAAAGCCTGCCCGTTTATCAGCATTACAGCCTCAGACATCATTTCAAGGCTCATATTGTCAAGCATAATAATGTCCGCTCCGGCTGCGAGAGCCTCGCGGACCTGGTCGATAGTTTCGGTTTCGATTTCAATTTTCAATGTATGAGGGCATCCGGCGCGCGCTCGCTCGACCGCTTCTGTGATGCCGCCGGAAGCCTTGATATGGTTGTCCTTTATGAGTATACCATCGGACAGGTTAAATCTGTGGTTCGAACCTCCGCCGCATCTGACGGCGTACTTATCGAAGACACGGAGCCCGGGAGTCGTTTTGCGTGTGTCTACGATTTTCGCTTTCGTACCGCTTACGGCGGCGGCGGCCTCCGCCGTCCTTGTCGCGATGCCTGACATACGCTGCAGCATATTCAGAGCAGTTCTTTCACCGGTAAGTATACTTCGCGATGATCCTTTTATTTCAGCTATGACGTCACCCGCCTTGACTGCGTCCCCATCCTCCGCAAATGACGTTATGCACAATGTACTGTCGAGCAGTATGAATACGCGAGTCGCTACGCCGAGGCCGCAAATGACGCCCGGCTCTTTTGCAATAAACCTGCCTTCAGAGACTGCATTACCGGGAACGCAACAGTTTGTGGTCACGTCACCGGCGCCGACATCCTCATTCAGAGCGTTACGGATAAACTCATCGAGGCCTAAGTAAGCAAAATCCATTCTCGCGTCACCTCATTCTTCCATTAGTCACAATTTTGCCATTTCCAATCCCATCAATGCGGACGACCGGGTGTGCGTCCCCTACGCACCTCATTCTTCATTCTTCCATATAGTGCGAGCCGATGCTCCCGGGGCGCCGGAGCGCCGCTTCGAGTATCGCTTTTGCGACTGTCGCGATGTTTAATGATTCGAGATACTCGCAGGAATCGTCATAAACAGACTCCAGCTGTGTTGCGATCCCGCTGACTTCTTCAAGCGCGATAGAGAGGCCTGCTTTATTTCTTACCACATAGCAGTACTTATCCATTAACTGCTGTATAGTTTTTCGCAGCTCTTTATAGTCAAGTTGCACGCGCGGCCTTTCAGGAAGTTCCTCAAAACCCGGCGGCGGGCGGTCGATACTTACGCGCCGGTTTGAGTTGATGAACTGTGCGGCGCGCCGACCGAAGACCAGACATTCAAGCATAGAGTTCGACGCGAGCCGGTTTGCGCCGTGGACTCCGGTGTTTGCAGCTTCACCGCAGGCGTACAGGCCTCTTATGTTTGTTTGGCCGTCAAGGTCGGTTTCGATCCCGCCCATCATGTAGTGCTGGACGGGGCAGACCGGGATCCTGTCGTATGCGATGTTGATCCCGTGATTCAGGCATTCGTTGTATATGGTCGGGAAGCGGCGCTTTAAAAAATCCTCGGATTGCGACGTAATATCAATGTATACATGGTCTTTGCCGCTGCGCCGGAGTTCTTTTACGACCCCGCGCGCGACTATATCGCGCGGCGCCAGTTCCGCGAGTTCATGTTCGCCTGCCATGAATCGTACGCCCTCGCTGTTGACCAGAATGCCGCCTTCCCCGCGCACGGCTTCTGAAATCAAAAACTCCGCGCCGTCGGTGAGCGCGTTCCAAAGCCCCGTCGGATGGAACTGGATAAACTCGATGTTCGTCAGTTTTGCCCCGGCCCGCATAGCAGCCGCGAGACCGTCTCCGGTCGCGACCGATGGGTTTGTACTCGACTTGTATATCCGGCCAATGCCTCCTGTCGCTATAACCACGTTGTTTGTTTTGATAAGATGGAATTCCCTGTCGTTTTGCCGGACCACGACGCCGGTTACTCCGTCCGGGCCGGTCAGCACGTCAAACAGGCAGGTATGCCCGCTGAATGTTACATTTTTGCGCTGTGAAACGATGTGAGAAAGGGCCTTCACTGTCTCCCGCCCTGTTGCGTCGCCACCGGCGTGGACCACACGGTCTTTGTGGTGCCCGCCTTCGCGCGTTATCTGCAGTTCGCCGTATTCGTCGAGGTCGAACGGAACGTTCAGCGCTACAAGCCTCGCTATGTCCGACGGGCCTTCATTCACCAGTACCGTTGCCGCGTCGATATTGCAAAGCCCGGCGCCCGCGATCGCAGTGTCCTCAAGATGGAATTCCGGAGTGTCGTCCCGGCTGACAGCCGCGGCGATCCCGCCCTGAGCCAGCCAGGAACTGGAAATATCTATGCTTTCTTTAGCGAGGATCACGCAGTTCAGGCGATCGTCGATATTGAGCGCGGTGTAGAGCCCTGCCAGTCCGGCGCCGACGATGACGACGTCGTATTGCAGTGTTTTTTCTATTTTCGTTTCTTTGCTTATTGCGAATTCCAAATAGTTCACCTCTATGTACCGTCAGGTAAGCGCTTTGAAATGCATTATAGCAGAACTGACAGCGATTAACAATGAAAAATTGTACTTGAATAATCGGCGGTCAGATACGATAATGGGTGTATGTCAACTCGGCAGGGGATTTGCTTACATGATCGATATTTCAGTGCAGAGTATAAAAAAGGCTTTTGAAGAGGGCAATGACATTTTAAATGACTTGTCCTTTGAAATCCGGGAAGGGGAGCGCGTCGGGCTGCTCGGTAAAAACGGAGCGGGGAAGACGACGCTTCTGAAACTGATCACCGGCGAACTGTTGCCGGATGAAGGCAGTATCGCCGTGCCCGAATTCAAAAAACTCGGGTTGATCTCACAGATACCGACGTTTCCGGACGGCTATACGGCAGATGATGTTTTGCGCACGGCGTTTGACAGGCAGAAGAAAATAAAAGACGGGATGGAAAAACTCGAAGACGCCATGTCCGGCGGCTGCGCCGGCGCAGATATACTTAAGGAGTACGATGCGCTGGCGTTCGAGTATGAGCGCCTGGGCGGTTTCAACATGGAGTTTGAGCTCAACCGGGTCGCCAACGGCTTGCGTATCCCGCAATTGCAGAGAGAGCAGCCGTTCGATTCACTTTCAGGCGGGGAAAAGACCCGCATCAACCTCGCCAGGCTGATACTTGAAAACACCGCGATACTTCTGCTTGACGAACCTACCAACCACCTGGATATGCGCGCGACTATCTGGCTCGAGGAGTTTTTGGGCAAGTTCAAAGGCTCCGCGCTGATCATATCGCATGACAGGTATTTTCTGGACAGGACTATCCACCGCGCAGTTGAGATAAACGCGGGAAAGGCCGAATTTTACAGCGGGAATTACAGCTTCTACGTCCGGGAGAAACAACGACGTTTTGACGAGCAGCTTGAAAAATATGAGCGCGAGCAGACAGAGGCAAAAAGACTGCGCGACGCGGCAGACAGATTACACCAGTGGGGCACAGGCAACAAGAACCTGATGAAAAAGTCGTTCGCAATAGAAAAGCGCGCCGAGCGGGCCGTTCAGACCGGCAGGCCGGTAAGGGAGAAAACCGTACGCGCAAAATTCGCGCAGCGCGAATTCCGCGGCGACGTCGTGCTCTCTTTGGGCGGGATGACGAAGTCTTACGGCGGGCGCAAACTGTTCGATATCGACGAGATCGAGGTCCGCGGCGGCGAGCGCATAGCGCTTATCGGAGATAACGGGACCGGGAAAACAACGCTTGTTAAAATAATAATGGGGGAGGAAAAGCAGGATGCGGGGACAGTCAGGCGCGGGCTTTCCGTAAAACCGGCTTACTTGCCTCAAATCGTGCGGTTTGAACATCCGCGCCGCACGATACTGGATACGCTGATGTACGAACGGGACATAAGTACCGAAGCGGCGAGAAACAGGCTCGGGGCTTTTATGTTCTCAGGAGAGGACGTCTTTAAGCAGGTCGGCGATCTTTCGGGCGGGGAAAAGAGCCGACTGCGGTTGTGCGTGCTGATGATGGGCGAGATCAACCTGTTCGTTCTTGACGAACCGACGAATCACCTCGACCTTCCGTCGCGGGAATGGATAGAAGACGCCGTGGGCCAATACGGCGGGACGCTGATCTTTATATCGCACGACAGGTACTTTATCGACAGGTTCGCGACGCGCGTCTGGGAACTTGAGGACGGGGCGTTTACGGATTTTACGGGGACCTATGCGGAGTTTTGCGCGTACAAAGAACAGAAAAGCAGCCGCGAGGCGGCAGGCGCAGGCGCGCCCGGTGCGCCGGCAAAAAACGCGTGGAGCGGCGCACAGACCCGAGGGCGCGCGGCTGCGGAGCAGGAGTCTGCGGACGGGTCGGGCAGAGCCGGGTCCGGATCGGATGTACGCGCGGGCAGGAGCCATAACGGGACAGGGAAAAAGCCGTCCGACGCCCGCAAGGAAATCAGAAGGCTTGAGCGTGAGATCGAAAAACTCGAGTCCGAACTCGGGGAGGTCGGACGGAGGAAAGAGGAGTTCGCGACCGACTACGAGACGCTTATGGAACTGGACGGGCATGAACGCGAACTGACCGGGGCGATAGACGCGCTCTACGAGCAATGGGGCAGGCTGTCGGAATGAGGAATGAGGAATGAGGAATGAGGAATGAGGAATGAGGAATGAGGACCTAACTCCTAACTCCTAACTCCTCATTCTTTCGCGCTCCGCCTGAGACGGGCGCAGATAGCAGGGTTCAAGCGAGGCGGCATGCGTCGGCTCCCTGCCGCAGGCGGCGAGGGCGACTCCGTATGCGGTTTGCCAGCGAAGCAGACCCGGCGCGATGTGGCACCCGACCCCCGCGGCGCTCAGAGTACCGTGACTTATATCCGCGCCGTCGCCGATGAGAACGCAAGCCGCGCCGCGTTCCAGAAGGTCATCTGTAAGGGTTTCCAGTGAAACGGCGCGATCTTCGCATATCCTGACCGGAAGCCCGTTTTTTCGCTCAAACAGAGCATTATAAACCTGGCCGCGCCTCGCGTCCATAACAGGGCAGATAAGCGTCGGGCGTAAAGCGGGAACACTCCCGTCCTGTTCCAAGTTCCGGCAGGACCGGAATTGAGAAACATCCGCTGCCGCCGGATGCTCCGCAGCCAACCGCAGCAGAGGAGCGTCGCCCTGCGCTGCCTGATATGACATGGCTTCCAGCGTCGAGACTCCGCAGACGGGTATGTCGAGCCCCCAGGCAAGTCCTTTTGCCGCTGATACCCCTATTCTGATTCCGGTGAACGAGCCCGGCCCGACAGATACGGCGACAAGTCCGATTTCGGACAGGGATATGCCCAGGCTGTCCAGGAGCGATTCAGTCATTGACAGCAAAGTGCGGCTGTGGGTAAGGCCGCTGTTTTGGAAGTACTGGCCAAGCAGTGCCCCGTCGGAGCAAACAGCCGCCGAAGCGGGTTTGGCGGATGATTCCAACGCTAATATCAGCATATTGTTATCTCCAGTTTTCGATTGTCGTCCCCGAGGGTTTCTATACGGACTGTTATAGTTTCGGGCGGGAATGCGCCCGGTGTGTGTTCGCTCCATTCGACGGCGCATATGCCGCCGCGGTCAAGGTAGTCGTCCCAGCCGACGTCGAACAGTTCGTTTTCACCGTTAAGACGGTACATGTCAAAGTGGAACAGCGGGATCACTCCGTCATATTCATTGACGATAGTAAACGTGGGGCTGGAGACGCACGCATCTATCCGCAGCCCTTTCGCCAATCCTCTGACGAACGCCGTCTTTCCGGCGCCGAGTTGTCCATATATAGCGACGACGGCGCCGGGCTTAAGGCTTTTTCCGAGTTTTTCGCCCGCGAGCACGGTCCCCGCTTCGTCATTTGTGAAAACAGTCATATCTCCAGGATACACCCCCAACTGCAGCAAATGAATTATACCATTGAACGAACAAAAAAGAAAGATTTGCGCTGAGCAGAATTAAATGATATAATGCTTTAATTTGCAACATGACCGACCGATCAAAATTGCGGTTTGATCAGAGACTACTTAACGCCGCAAGCAGGTGATTGCAGGATGAGGATTTTTTTCAGGGCGCTATTGAGATTCTTCCGTGAAGCGGACATTTTTCTGCTGACGATCAGCCTTGCCAGCGCTATTTACGGCCTGCTGCTGATAAATAGTGTGGTAAGGAACCTGAGTTCGGGGGGCAGCGAGATATATGTGCAAATCGGCGCGCTGGTCATCGGAGTGATCCTGTTTGTGCTGTTTTCATATATCGACATCGATATTATCGCGGATAAATCCGGATTCCTTTTCGTTTTCAGCGTGATATTTATTTCGACGCTGTTCTTCTGGGGAGTCGGCGCTGAAGAAACGGGAAACAAAGCATGGCTCCGTTTTTTCGGTATCGGTATCCAACCCGCCGAAGTTGTAAAAATCACATTTATTATAATCATCGCAAAAATGATAACAAACCATAAGGAACGGAAGTCTCTCAACTCGACAGTTTCAGTTTTGCAGATGCTTCTTGTGTTCGCGGTGATTTTCGGGCTTATCGTCTTCGTATCGGCAGACCTTGGTTCCGCGCTCGTATATGTATTTATCCTGGTGGTCATGCTTTTTGCGGGCGGGCTCAAACTGAGATGGTTCGCGATCGGGATCGCTGTAATATCCGCGTTGTCGCCGATAATATATAACCGGTTCCTGTCGCAGGGCCAGCGGAACCGTGTGGAAGCTCCGTTCAGGCCGGATGTTATTGATCCGGACAGGCTTGGGGTGTTGTGGCAGCCTGATATGAGCGTGTCGGCTATATCATCCGGCGGCTTCAGGGGACAGGGGCTCGGCAAAGGCAGAATGACGCAGGCGGCGCTGATACCAGAGCAGAGAACGGACTTCATTTTCTCGGCAGCGGGGGAGGAACTCGGGTTTATAGGGTGCATGCTCATAGTTTTGCTGCTTTTGTCGATAATAATCAGGTGTATATATGTCGGGATCAAGTCAAACAACACCCTTGGTTTTTTGGTCTGCACCGGGATCGCCTCTATGTTCATCTCACAGATGCTTGAAAACATCGGCATGTGCCTGGGGATACTCCCGGTCATAGGTATTACGCTTCCGTTTTTCAGCTACGGCGGTTCCTCGCTTGTCACTTGTCTGGCGGCTATGGGGATAGTATCGGGGATAAAGATGCGTCCAAAACCAGTGAGATTCAGATCTCTTTAAATGCAGAACGCGCAACTCGCAGTTCAAAATGCAGATAACGGAGTGTTCATATTTATGATTTGCCCGAGAGTAGAGAGGGAAAACCTGGAGAGGGAAATGCTTTCGCCGCAGGCGACTCTCGCGGAACTGTCAAAGGGAAGGGTGCGTGACGAACCGGAATGCGGGATACGCACCTGCTTTCAGCGCGATATCGACAGGATCACTCACAGCAAGGCGTTCCGGCGGCTGATGCACAAAACGCAGGTGTTCCTGCAGCCGGAGGGCGACCATTACCGTACGCGCCTGACCCATACGCTTGAAGTCGCCCGTATCGGGAGGACGATAGCGCGCGGACTCAGGCTGAACGAGGACCTCGCGGAGGCGATAGCGCTCGGGCACGATCTCGGGCACACCCCGTTCGGGCATGCCGGCGAACGGGCGCTCAATGATATACTCGTCGATGAGGGCGGGTTCAGGCACAATGAGCAGAGCCTTCGCGTCCTTGAAAGGCTCGAAAAAGACGGAAGGGGCCTTAACCTCACGCATGAGGTCAAAGACGGGATAGTTTGCCACACCGGGAAAAAGACCCCGGATACCCCGGAGGGGAAGATAATACGCGCCGCCGACAGGATAGCGTATATCAACCACGACGTCGACGACGCCATCAGGGGAGGGATCCTGCGTGAAACAGACATCCCCGGGGAAATCACCTGCGCGTTCGGTACGAATCACGGGGACAGGATCAACACACTGATACTCGATATGATACGCGAGAGTGAAAGCAGCGGGGAAATAAAAATGAGTTCGCAGACCGCGTTCGTGTTTGAGACATTTTATAATTTTATGTTCAAAAACGTCTACCACAACGTAAAGGCGAAAAGTGAAGAAAGTAAAGTGTTCGGGATACTCAACGGCATTTTCGCGTACTACATGAAAAATCCCGACGAGCTGCCTGATGATTACAGAAGCGTTGCCGCGCAGGACGGTTTGCGGCGCGCCGTCAGCGATTATGTGTCAGGCATGACCGACAAATACGCTATGTCGCAGTACAGCGAGTTGTACATCCCTGAAACGTGGCAGGTGAGGTGAGGATTTGCCTATCCCCGACAGTTTTATTGACGACCTGGTCGGCAGGACTGACATAGAGGACCTGGTCGGCGGGTATGTACGCCTTACGAAGCGGAGCGGCGCTCATATATTCGGGCTGTGCCCGTTCCACAGTGAAAAGACTCCGTCGTTTGCGGTAAACACGGAAAAACAGATTTATTACTGTTTCGGTTGCGGCAAGGGCGGCGGCGCGGTCAATTTCATTATGGAGATCGAAAGCCTCTCTTTTCGGGACGCCGTTGAATTTCTGGCAAGGCGGTCCGGGATGACTGTACCGGAAACCGACACTCCGGACGGTCTGGCGTCAAGACGCAGCCGGATGCTGGCGCTCAACCGCGATGCCGCCCGGCATTTTTATGACATGCTGCGCTCGCCGTCCGGTCAGCAGGCGCGTGAATACCTGGCAAGCCGCAGGATATCAAAAGCGGCGGTGATACGTTTCGGCATAGGCGCCGCGCCGAACTCGTGGACCCTCCTGCTCGAGGCTATGGGAAAAAAGGGATACTCACAGCAGGAACTCATCGACGCGGGCCTCGCCAGGAACGGGCGTTCCGGAGGCGCTCCGTACGACATGTTCCGGGACAGGCTGATGTTTCCCGTTATAGATGTGCGCGGCGGCGTCATTGGATTTTCGGGCAGGATCATAGGCGACGGAGAGCCAAAATATCTCAATTCACCCGACACTGTCGTTTTTAACAAAAGCAGGAACCTGTTCGCGCTGAACTTTGCGAAAAAGTCAAAAGCGGGCATGGTCATTCTTGCAGAGGGAAATATTGACGTCGTTGCATTGCATCAGGCCGGATTTGACAGCGCAGTGGCGTCGCTGGGGACGTCACTCACGACGGAACAGGCCCGGCTCATGTCGCGGTATACCGAAAAAGCGGTGATAGCTTATGACTCGGACGAAGCGGGACGCAAAGCCGCGCTGCGCGCCATACCTTTTCTGGAAAAAACCGGGATGAACGTCAAGGTCGTCGACCTTGGGGCGTCAAAAGACCCGGATGAGTTCATTAAAAGCAACGGCGCCGACGCTTTCAGCGTACTGCTCGACCGCAGTGAGAACCATGTGGAATACCGCCTTATGACGATCGAAGGCAAATACGACCTGTCGTCGGACGAAGGGCGCCTGCTCTTCCTGTCAGACGCGACCGGACTGTTGTCGACGCTTGAGACTAAGCCCGAAAGGGAGATATACGGAAGAAGGGTCGCAAAGACTGCCGGGATATCGCCGGAAGCGGTCGAAAGCGAGGTAGCGAAAAAACTCAAGGCGCGAAGGTCCAGGGATAACAAGGATTTTGAAAGAAAAGTATCGCGTCCGGCGGCTGCGGTCCAGCCGGAGGACAAGACCCTGAGGTACAAAAATGAGTATTCCGCCGTTGCGGAGGAAGGCGTGATAAGATGTCTCATTCGCGAACCCAGGCTGCTTGGTACGATACTGGAGATGGGGTTTTCGCAGGAGGAATTCACATCTCCGTTTCTGGCAAAGATATTTGAAACGCTGCTCAGGCGGATATCGGAAGGAAGGGACACGCAGGAAGCGCTGATATTGGCCGGCCTGAATCAAGGAGAGTCGTCCCAGTTGTCACTCATACTGCAAAAACCGGAAGCCAGCCAGCGCAGCGGGACGACTATACGAAAATACGTGGAAAAAATCAGGACGGAGAGTTACAAGATCAGAACCCCGGACGAAGGGCTTCTGCTTGAAATCAAAAATCAGAAGTTGCAGGGAGTCATTGAGAATTGAGAATTGAGAATTGAGAATTGAGAATTGAGCGTTAAGAGTTTAGAGTAAAGAGCCGTTCTGACTGGCTGAAAAATGATGTGCCAAATACGCGAAGGGATTGATAAATATGGAAGAAATCATCAACGAGATGGAAGAGTGCGAGAGCGTCGGCGAACACGAAAGCGGCGACGAGTTCATAGAAAAAACGCCGGAACAGTACAACGAGGAACGTCTCAACGCCCTTGTTGAGGAAGGAAAAAGGCGGGGGAGCCTCAGCGCGAAGGAACTGCTGGACGTCCTCGAGGATATGAACCTTGAACAGGAGCAGATAGACAAATTCTACGATACGCTTGAAAACCTCAATATTGATACGACCGAATCGGATGAAAACGGTTTTCTGCCGGCCGACGATATCGTTCCTGAGATCGAGGAACTGCAGGAGATCGAAACTCTCGCGGAAGACGAACTGATCGACCCGGAGACGCTGGTCGATAATTTCAGCGTCGACGACCCGGTCAGGATGTATCTTAAAGAGATCGGCAAGGTCAGTCTGTTGTCGGCGGAAGCAGAGATCGAACTGGCGATGCGTATGGCGCAGGGCGACAAAGACGCCAAACGCAAGATGGCGGAAGCAAACCTGAGGCTGGTGGTCAGTATAGCCAAGCGCTACGTCGGGCGCGGCATGCTGTTCCTCGACCTGATCCAGGAGGGGAATCTCGGTCTTATCAAGGCTGTAGAAAAGTTTGACTACACGAAGGGCTATAAGTTTTCGACATATGCCACATGGTGGATACGCCAGGCGATAACCCGCGCCATAGCCGACCAGGCGCGTACGATACGCATACCTGTGCATATGGTAGAGACGATAAACAAGGTCATGCGGATATCGCGGCAGCTTCTGCAGGAACTGGGGCACGACCCGTCGCCCGAAGAGATCGCCGACGATATGGGAATGCCCGTCGAAAAAGTCCGGGAGATCCTTAAAATAGCGCAGGAGCCTGTGTCCCTGGAAACCCCGATAGGCGAGGAGGAAGACAGCCATCTTGGAGACTTCATACCCGACGAAGACGCTTCCGAGCCGGCTGAAGCAGCCTCGTTCACCCTTCTGAAGGAGCAGCTCTCGGAGGTGCTCGGGACTCTTACGCCGCGCGAGGAGAAAGTGCTCAGGCTGCGTTTCGGGATCGAAGACGGGCGGACGCGGACGCTTGAAGAAGTGGGCAAGGAGTTCAACGTGACAAGGGAGCGGATAAGGCAGATAGAGGCAAAGGCTTTGCGAAAACTCAGGCATCCCAGCCGGAGCAAGAAGTTAAAGGATTTCCTGAGTTAAGTCTGTAGGGAGGCTCGAAACAGAGTGTCTTTGTGCTCACAGGGAGGCGGACGCTATGACAACGGAACTACTGGACGAATGTGAAAAATACCGGCAGCATTTTACAGATTTACTGGAACTGTGCTGCAAGCTGGTGAACATCCCTGAAGGTGAACCGGCCTATCTTTCGCCGAGGGATGATCTGAAGGATTTTTGCGCCC
>Ga0082212_10010102_pt1 | contig 12116 bp, 7 predicted proteins | sample TergutNt197P3_FD_71548 | JGI IMG/M metagenome (GOLD analysis project Ga0082212, IMG submission 71548) | Neocapritermes taracua P3 segment gut microbial communities from Petit-Saut dam, French Guiana - Nt197 P3 | ecosystem: Host-associated > Arthropoda: Insects > Digestive system > Gut ... | reverse complement strand
ACAACTGGAAACCCGCCTGCGCTTTTTGCGGATGGTGCGCGACGCCACCCTGTTTGTGCTCGTGCTGCTCAAGACTTTTTTCTGGATGGAAGTCGTGGGCATCGTGCTGTGCCTGATCATCGTGCCGGCCATTGCCATTTACGGCGAACACTTCAGCCTGGGCTGGCTCCAGGGAATGATCCGCACGCACCACTGGGAGTTGCAGAAGGTTTTGGTCACCATTGTCAGCATCATGGCTTTGGGCGTGGCGGTTTTGCGCACTACGCTGGTGTTTGAGCGCAAGCGTGAGCGCCTGCTGTCGGACGCCCGCGCCCAGCGCGAGCAGATGCAGCAGAAGCGGCTGGAACGCATCCGGGACGGCAAGCGGCAGCAAGCGGAGCGCGAAGCCAGGGCCAACAGGGCCAGGGCGCCGTTTGAGCAGCCGGAAGAATGATCACGCTCGGCTCCTGGCTGCGCCAGGCCGAGGCGCGGCTGCGCCGGGGCGGGCGTGATGCGCCCCGCCTGAGCGCCGAACTGCTGGCCGCCCATGCGCTCAATGTGCCCCGCACGGCCCGCTTCACCCAAGACGACCGCACCCTGGCCCCCCCGGAACACAATTGCCTGGAAGCCGCGCTTGCGCGCCGCCTGGACGGCGAACCCCTGGCCTACATCCTGCGCGCCCGCGCCTTTTATGGCCGCGACTTCCGCATCACGCCGGACACGCTCATCCCCAGGGCGGAAACCGAGCACCTGGTCGAGGCGGCCCTGGCCTGCCCGGACAGGCCGCTGCATTTTGCGGATCTGGGCACCGGCAGCGGTTGCATCGCGGTCACGCTGGCTGCCGAGCGGCCGCTGTGGCGCGGCGTGGCCGTGGATTGCAGTCCCGGCGCCTTGCGCGTGGCCCGGACCAATGCCCGCGCCCATCATGTTGCTTCTCGCCTGCTCCTGGTCCGGGCCGATATGTGCCGGCCGCTGTTCCGGCCCGGCAGCCTGGATTTGGTGGTCAGCAATCCGCCCTACGTCAGCCTGCCGGAATACCGGGAATTGGCTCCCGAAGTGCGGCGCGAGCCGCAAGAGGCTCTGACGCCGCTGACGCAGAACCCCGCTTCGCCCCACGGCCTGGAATGCCTGGAGGCGGTAATCCGCCAGGCGGCCGTGGCGCTGGCGCCGGGCGGCCGCATCTGCCTGGAACACGGCAGCGCTCAGGCCCGGGCCGTATCCATGTGCTTTTTTAACAACAACTGGTCGGATGTGCGCGTTGTGCAAGACTTGGCGGGTCACGACAGGATCACCACGGCCAGCCGGAGCCAGAATGCGCAGGCCCAGCCGTGTGGCGGCAAGGGCACACTGTAGTGAAAATGTCACACCCGGAGTTTACAGCCGTTCAAAAAATATGAATGTATTTCAATAGATTGCTTGATTCGGCTTGGCCCGTTTTTTGCTAATAGGGGCTGGCGTTGTTTCTGACTCTTTGCCCGGAGGTTTCATGCACCAGACGACCATCCGCCAGGCATTTTCCTGTTCCGGCATCGGTTTGCACAGCGGCGGCCAGATTTTTTTGCGCCTTGAGCCGGCGCCGCCGGGGAGCGGCATCGTTCTGGAAGTATGCACGCCGTCGGGAGTGGAGCGCATCGCGCCCTGTCCGGGTGCGGTGATCGCTACGGATATGGCCACTACGCTCGGCAACGGCCGGGCGACCGTATCCACTGTGGAGCATTTCATGGCCGCAGTGCGCGGCTTGGGCATCGACAACCTGTGCGCGCGTGTGGAAGGCGACGAGATGCCGATTTTCGACGGTTCGGCCGCCGAGTGGGTGCGTCTGTTCAGCCAGGCCGGAATACAGCGCCAAGAGGCGTCCCGCCGGGTGCTGCGCCTGGTGCGGTCCGTGGAGGCGCGCAACGGCGACAAGTTTATCCGCGCTTTTCCCCATGCCGGTTTTTCGGTGGACTGCACCATTGACTTTGCGCACCCGATCATCGGCCGTCAACGCATCCGGCTGGCGATCACGCCGGAGACCTTCCCCCAGATCGCCCGCGCCCGCACCTTTGGTTTTCTGGAGCAGGTGGAGTATCTGCGCAGCAAGGGTCTGGCCAAGGGCGGTTCGCTGGACAATGCCGTGGTCATCGGCCCCGGGGGCGTATTGAATGAAGACGGCCTGCGTTTTGAAAACGAATTTGTGCGGCACAAGGTGCTGGACTTTGTAGGCGATATGGCCATGCTGCCCCTGCCCGTGCAGGGACATTTCACACTGCGCTGCTCCGGCCACGAACTGCACAACATGTTTGTGCGCAAGCTGGAGGCGGAAGGCGCGCTGCAAGAAATGGAACTGCGCGAAGCGGCCCAAAAACCGTGTACGGGGCGGGCGGCAAGCACCTGGGTCGCGGCCTGACGCATTCGGGCGGGCATTCTCAACGCATTGACGCGCATCCGGCATCCGCCAGCGGGCGGGGCCGGTTTTTTTTGGGGCAGTCTTGCGGTTTCGGGCGCGCCGGGTAAATATGCCGTCACCCTCTTGCCTCGGTCTCAGGACTGCTTATTATGTCACAAGAAAAGCCACATCATCAGGGCCACAGACTCCGTCTGCGGGAAAGGCTGTTGCGCAACTCCACCAGTCTGGCGGACTACGAAATCCTGGAATTGTTGCTCGGCCTCGCTCAGATCCGCAAGGATACCAAGCCTCTGGCCAAGGAGTTGCTGCGACGTTTCGGCAGCGTGCGAGGCGTCATGGACGCCCGTGCGGAAGAACTGCTGCATGTTCCGGGTTTCAGCGCCGGTACCTTGGCCTTGTGGAAGCTGTTGCGCGAGTTCATGTCCCGCTATGCCGCGGCGCCGTTGTGCCGGCGGGAAGCGATTGAAAACCCGAGACAGATCGAGCAGATGGCCAGGGTGCGCCTGGCGGGATGTTCGAACGAGGAAATCTGGGCCGCGCTGCTTGATGCGGGCAAACGCTTTCTGGCTTGGGTGCGAATGTCCGAAGGCACGGTCAACGCCTCGTCCCTGTGTATTCGCAATCTGCTGGAACAGGCGGTTTTGTGCAGGGCGAGCGGCATCATTCTGGTGCACAATCATCCCGGCGGCTCGGACAAGCCCTCGGGGGCGGACATCGAAGCAACCCGCCACCTGCGGCATGCGGCTTGTACTCTGGGCATCACGCTGCACGACCACCTCGTTTTGAGTGAAGCGAACTGTTACAGTTTCAAAGAAGAAGGATTCCTGGGCTGAGCCCCGCATCCAATGAGGAAATTATGGCTTCTGACATGATGGACGACGACAAGAAGAACGAGAGCGCCGGTTTCCGGCGCACCCGTCGGCTTGTGCGTCGCAGACCTGCCGGAGCGGAAAACGATCGGGTTCCGGGATCGGCCACCGCGCGGCACGAAGGCTCCCAGCCGGACTTGCCTCTGGATCTTCCGGTGCTGCCGTTGCGCGATGTGGCGGTGTTCAATTATATGATTGTGCCTTTGTTCGTGGGAAGGGAAAAATCCGTGCAGGCCGTGGAAGCGGCCGCTACGGAAGGGCAGTTTCTTTTGCTCTGCACCCAGCGTGACGAGCAGAATGACGATCCGGGTCCGCGAGATTTGTACGGCATCGGTTCGGTGGTTCAATTGCTGCGCCTGCTCAAAATGCCCGATGGCCGGGTCAAGGCCCTGGTGCAGGGCATTTCCCGTGCCAAGGTCTGCGCGTTTTATGAAAACGGACACTATTTGTGCGCTCGTATCGAACCCCTGCTTGAGCAGAACGTGCTCGTGCCCGTGGTGGAGCAGGAGGCTCTGTTGCGCACGGCCCGTGAACAGTGCGAAAAGATCCTCGGCCTGCGCGGCATCCCCACAACCGAAATCATGGGCGTCCTCAGCAGTGTCGATGAGCCGGGCCGTTTGGCCGATCTCATTGCCGCCAATTTGCGCCTGAAAGTCACCGACGCGCAGGAAATTTTGGAATGCCTGGACCCGATTGCGCGCCTGCGGCTGGTCATTACGCATTTGAACCGGGAATCGGAAGTAGCCTCCATGCAGGCCCGCATTCAGCATTCGGCGCGGGAAGGTATGGATAAGGCTCAGAAAGACTACTACCTGCGCGAACAGTTGAAGGCCATCCGGCGCGAACTCGGCGAAGGCCAGGACAGCGACGACGACATGGACGAACTGCTCAAGGCCTTGACCAAGGCCGGCCTGCCGCCCGATGCGCGCAAGGAGGCGGACAAGCAATTCAAGCGCCTGAGTTCCATGCACAACGACAGTGCGGAAGCGGCCGTGGTGCGCACCTACCTGGACTGGCTGGCTGAATTGCCCTGGAAGAAAATGACGCGTGATCGCCTGAACATCATCCGGGCCAAGGAAATTCTGGACGAGGATCATTTTGGTCTGCACAAGATCAAGGACCGCATTCTGGAATACCTGAGCGTGCGCAAGCTCAATCCGGACTCCAAGGGTTCGATCCTGTGCTTTGTCGGGCCTCCCGGCGTGGGCAAGACTTCGCTCGGCCGGTCCATCGCCCGTGCTCTCGGCCGCAAGTTTCAGCGCCTGTCTCTCGGCGGCATACGCGATGAAGCGGAAATCCGGGGACACCGCCGCACCTATATCGGCGCCATGCCCGGCCGGATCATCCAGGCCATCAAGCAGGCCGGCGCCCGCAACCCGGTCATTGTGCTGGACGAAATCGACAAGCTCGGTTCGGACTTCCGGGGCGATCCCTCTTCGGCCCTGCTTGAGGTGCTGGACCCGGAACAGAACAACAGCTTCAGCGATCACTACCTGAATGTGCCCTTTGATTTGTCCAAGGTGCTGTTCGTCTGCACGGCCAACCACCTGGAGACCATTCCAGGCCCCTTGCGCGACCGGCTCGAAATCATCAGCCTGCCGGGCTACACCATGCAGGAGAAACTGGTCATCGCCAGGCGTTATCTGTTTCCCAAGCAACTCAAGGAAAACGGCCTCAAGGAAGGCGATCTGACTCTGCCGGATGCGGCCGTTGAGCGGATCATCAAGGAATATACGCGCGAAGCCGGCCTGCGCAATGTAGAGCGCGAAATCGGCTCCGTGTGCCGCAAGTGCGCCCGCCGCAAAGCCGAGGGCAAAGAACCGCCGTTCAAGGTCACGGGCGTGCAGTTGACCAAGCTGCTCGGCGCGCCGCGCTTTATTGAGGACGAAAAGGAAGCGTCGCTGAGTCCCGGCGTAGCCCTTGGCCTGGCCTGGACCGCGGCCGGCGGCGAAGTGCTGCATGTTGAAGCCACATCCATGAAGGGCAAGGGGACTCTGAACCTGACCGGGCAACTCGGCGACGTGATGAAGGAAAGCGTCCAGGCCGCGCTCAGCTTCATCCGCAATAAGGCGGATACGCTGGGCCTTGAACCGGATTTTCTGGATAAGACCGACATCCACGTGCACGTGCCGGCCGGCGCCACGCCCAAGGACGGCCCCTCGGCCGGCGTGACCATGGTTACGGCCCTGGTTTCCGCCCTGACCGGCAAGTCTGTGCGCAGCGATCTGTGCATGACCGGCGAGATCACGCTGCGCGGGCGGCTTATGCCCGTTGGCGGGATCAAGGAAAAGATCTTGGCCGGCGTAGCCTTCGGTCTCAAGCAGGTCATCATCCCCAGCCGGAACAGCAAGGATCTGGAGGACGTGCCCGCCAACCTGCGCCGCCAGATCACCATCCACCTCACCGACAACCTCGACGACGTGCTCAAGCTGGCCTTCGCCCAGCGACAGCCCGGCAGCGCGGACGCGACACCACGGCAGGCCGGGTTGGCGCCTATTCGGCCTTGAGTTCGCGCTCGAACAAGCCGCGCACCGCGTCTTTGACCGGAAGATGCTCGTACAGGACACTGTACACCGCATTCACGATGGGCATGTCCACGCCGGCGCGGCCGGCCAAAGCGTAAAGGGAGGCCGTGGTCTTGACGCCTTCGGCCACGGACTCCAGCGAGGCAATGATATCGTGCAGTTTTTCGCCCCGGCCGAGACGCAGGCCGGTCTGGCGGTTGCGCGACAAATCTCCGGTGCAGGTCAGCACCAGATCGCCGAGTCCGGACAGGCCGGACAAAGTGGCCGCCTGCGCGCCGAGAACCGCGCCCAGGCGGCTCATTTCCGCCAGGCCGCGGCTGATCAGCGCGGCGCGCGCGTTGTGGCCGAAGTCCAGCCCGTCGGCCAGGCCGGCGGCGATGGCCATGACGTTCTTGATGCCGCCCCCCAGTTCCACACCCAGAACGTCCGGGCTGGAATACGTCCGAAACCAGGAGGTGGCGAACAGTCCGCGCAGGCGGATGCCGAGTTCGTGGTCCGTACAGCCGAGAACCACGGCTGTCGGCTTGTTTTGCACCACTTCGCGGGCAAATGACGGCCCGGACAGCGTGGCGTAGCGAAGCGCGAGGCGGGGCGCCGCCTGGGCCACGATATCGCGGGGGGTGAGCAGGGTTTCAAGTTCGATGCCCTTGGCGGCGTTGACCGTCACGGCGTTTTCGGCCAAAAACGGCGCATACTGGCCCAAGGCGTCGCGCAGGCTCTGGCAGGGAACGGCCAGAACCACCAGTTCCGCCCGGCGCAAGGCCACATCGTCCAAGGTGGCGCGCACGCCCCCATGCAGCCTTGTTCCAGGCAGGTAGCGGGGATTTTCGCGCCGTTCGTTCACGGAAGCGGCAACGTCGGCGTCACGCGTCAGCAGGCTTACCGGCCGCTCTGTGGCGCAGGCCAAGAGATGCGCCAGGGCCGTGCCCCAACTGCCGCCGCCGATGACCACAGGCATTGTCGTCGTGTTCACGGGGATCCATCCCCTGTTACCGGATCCGCTCCAGCAGGTCCATGTTGACGGCTTCGATCTTGGCTTCGATCCGCAGGCCGTTGAGGAAGCTGAGGTACTGCTTTTCCCGCTTGGTGTTGGCCAGGGCGTCAACGAGCTGGCCTTCCACCATTTTCCAGACATCTTCGCCCGGAGGCACGATTTCTTTGACCCGCACCAGAGCCGCGCCCGTGTCCATCATATAGGGAGCGGGCAGCCAGTCCTGGCCCGTGGCCGTGAACACCGCTTCGGCCAGAAGGGGATTGGCGGCGGTAAAGCCGCTCACGATGCCGTCCCGGCCGATCTGGGCGGTGAGGACGCCCCTTTTTTGCAGGGCTTTGGGCACATCGGAGCCGGTCATGCCGGATCGGGCCGCCACGGCCGCATCCTGGGCCAGTTGCTGCGCTTTTTCCAGGCGCAGTTGGGTTTCGATGCTCTCGCGCACCTCGTCGAAGGACTTGGTCGCGGCCGGCTCGGAGGACGTGACGTGCGCGATGAGATAGCCGTCGCTGGCGCCAAACGAAACATCAAGCGTCTTTCCGGCCGGAGCGGCCATGATGACCTGAATGTCCTTGGGTTTGAGACCGAGTTGCTGGGCCAGGGATGCGGCATCCTGCGGGCCTGTGTCGAATACGGGCAGATTGTGTCTGGCGGCCGCCTCCTTGAGAAGCTGGCCGTTGATCACGGCGATGAGCAACGCGTCGAGCAGTTCCTGAACCTTGGGTCTGGCCCTGTCCAGAGCCAGGCTGCGGCTGATGTCTTCTTGCGCCTCGGCCAGAGGCGTGACATCGGCCTCGGCCCGTTCGTCGACCCGGATCAGGTGCCAACCGAACTGGGAACGCACCGGCTCGGACAATGCACCCGGTTTCAGGCCAAAGGCCGCCGCTTCAAATTCCGGCACCATGCGGCCTTTTTCGAACCAGCCGAGGTCGCCGCCATCCTGGGCGCTGCCGTCTTGGGAAATGGCCTGGGCCACGGCCGCAAAATCTTTGCCCGCAAGGATCTGGGAGCGGGCGTCCTCAATCTGGGTTCTGGCCGCGTCATCCGTCGTCTTGTCCGCGTTTTTGTCCGCCAGGATGAGAATGTGCCGGGCATGCACCCTTTCCGGCCGGCTGTAGCGGGCCTGGTTGTTCGTGTAAAATTCCGCGATTTCGGCCTCGCTCACTTCTTCCGCTGCGGACAGGACTTCGGCGTTCACCGGAACGTACTGGATATCGGCCTGGGCCGGCACCTGAAAGTCGGCCGGGTGCGACTCGTAGTATTTGGCCACGGTCGCCGCGTCCGGCGCGGCTTGGGCCAGATATTCCTCGGTTTTGAAGAGCATGACCTCAAGTACGCGCTGCTCGGCCTGATACAGGAACAGGGTTTTGGCCTGTTCCACGGGCAGAAAGGCCGGGGAACCGACGAAGCGTTGGAATTTTCTGAGGAGCATGTCGCGCCGTATTTGATCCTCGAATACGCCGGGCATAAGATTTTGGGCTTTGAGCACCCGATCGTACTGGGCCGGATCGAATACATTTTTGTCGTTGTGGAAGGCGGGAATGCGCTCGATCTCCCGACGCAGTTCCTGCGGGGTGATCACAACTCCGGTGCGTTCACTCTCCTGCACCAGCAGAGTCTCCAGAACCAGAGTCTGCAACACCTGGTTGCGCAGTTCAACGCCAAGCCCTTCCATATCTTCCTGGGTCAGGTTGGGGTAGCGCGCGCGCAGGGTGTCAACCTGGGATTTGTAACGGTGGGCGAAGTCCTGGGCCTGGATGGGCGTGCCGTTGATTTTGAGAAGCGTGGAAGGATCGGTCGCCCGGTAGCTGCCTACGCCCCAAAAAACAAAGACGACGATGATCAGCCCGAATACGATTTTGACGCCCCATGACTGTGCATTGGCGCGGATAATGTCCAGCATTGTTGTCTCCTGAGAGCATGTCGCGCTTGGTCGCCGTTTGCAGGCGGGCGGAACCCGGCCAAGGTGAAAATGTACGGAGTTCAGCGTCCGGCTTTTGCCCGGATGCGTGCCCCGGCCGCATTCAGTTGCCCCCCCGCGCGGATAATGTCAAGTTCCGTCTGGCTCAAATCGTTGATCACGGTGAAGGCGATCCGGGAACCGTCCGGCGTATGGACGCCGGCGGTCAGCGCTTGTCCGGCCCGCAACGCCGCTGCCGGAATGCTGACGCGCACGCCTTCGCGCAAGCGGTCGTAATCGGCCGGGGAGGCGAAAGTCAAGGGCAGGATGCCGAAATTGATCAGGTTTGAACGATGGATGCGGGCCAGGGATTTGGCGATGATCGCCCGTACGCCGAGATGGCGGGGCGCTAGCGCGGCGTGCTCGCGGCTTGAGCCTTGACCGTAATTTTCGCCCGCAACGATGACGCTGTTCCCGCTTGCTCGGGCGCGGCTGACGAAGCCGCCGTCCACCCGTTCGAAAATGTGCTCGGCAATGGCCGGAATGTTGGAGCGCAGGGCCAGAATTTCCGCGCCGGCCGGCATGATGTGGTCGGTGGTTATGTTGTCGCCCAGGCGGATGATTACGGGCGCTTCCAGAGTGTCCGGCAACGGCTCGAAAACTTCCAGGGCCGCGATATTCGGGCCGCGCGCGATGTCCGGCAGGGGAGCGTCCTCGGGCGGCAACACGAACAGATGCCGGATGTCCGGCATCCGCCGGGGAAATGCGGCCGCCGGAGCGCGCGTTCCCACCCATTTCGCCGGATCGGTGAAGCGGCCGTGCACGGCCGCCTGGGCCGCCGTGATCGGGCTGACCAGGTAGACTTTGGCATCGGCCGTGCCGCTGCGGCCCTCGAAATTGCGGTTGAAGGTGCGCGCGGACACGCCTCCGGACACCGGAGCGCCGCCCGCGCCGATGCACGGCCCGCAGGCGCATTCCAGAAGCCGCGCGCCGGCGCTGATCAGCGGCGTGATCAGGTTGTGTTCCGCCAGCATGTGCAGGACCAGTTTGGACCCCGGCGCGATGAGTGTGTCTGTGGCCGGATTGACGCGGCGGCCGGCGAACAGTTCCGCAATCTCCCGCAGGTCCGCATACGAGGAGTTCGTGCACGATCCGATGCCCACCTGCTGCACTGCGATGCCATCCAGTTCGGCCACGGGCACCACCAGATCCGGCATGTGCGGTTGTGCGGCCAGCGGCGTCAGGGCCGACAGGTCCAAAACGATTTCGTCGTCGTACGCGGCGCCCGGTTCGGGCAGCAGTTCCCGCCAGTCCCGCTCCCGGCCCATGGCCGCGAGAAAAGCCCTGGTGCGTTCGTCGCTCGGAAAAATCGAGGAGGTCGCGCCGAGTTCGGCGCCCATGTTGGTGATGGTGGCGCGTTCCGGCACACTCAGGGTATCCACGCCCGGCCCGGTGAACTCGAACACCTTGCCCACGCCGCCCTTGACCGTGCAGCGCCGCAAGAGTTCCAGAATGATGTCCTTGGCCGAAGCCCAGCCTTGCAGCGCTCCTTGCAGCCGCACGCTGACGACAGCCGGCATGGGCAGTTCGTATGCCTCTCCGGCCATGGCCAGGGCCACGGACAGGCCGCCCGCGCCGAAGGCCAGGCTGCCGATGCCGCCGGCTGTCGGCGTGTGACTGTCCGCTCCGATCAGGGTTGATCCCGGTTTGGCAAAATTTTCAAGATGCAACTGGTGGCAGATGCCGGTGCCGGCAGGCGAGAATACGCCGCCGAAACGCGCGGCCGCCGTGCGCAGAAAGCGGTGATCGTCCGGATTGCGGAAGTCCGTCTGCAGGGTATTGTGATCGACGTAGCTGAGAGCCAGATCACACGCCACGCGGTCCAGCCCCAGGGCTTCGAACTGCAGCCAGGCCATGGTGCCGGTGGCGTCCTGGGTCAGGGTCTGATCGATTTGCACGCCGATCGATCCGCCGGCCTGCATCGCGCCGTGCGCTAGGTGCGACTTGATGATCCGTCTGGTGATGTTCTGCGCCATATTGTGTTTGCCTGCCGCCTTGCGTCATATTCCGGCGTGCTCATTCAACGGCGATGCCTTGGTCCCGGTATTCGTTGAGCTTGTTGCGCAGCGTGCGCACGGAGATGCCGAGCAGTTCCGCGGCCTGGGTTCTGTTGCCGGAAGTGACTTCAAGTCCTTTCTGGATCATCAGGCGTTCCATTTCGTGGAGCGGGATGAGCGCGCCGTCCAGGCCGGGTCTGGCCTGCTGGGGAGCGGGGGCGGCGGAAGCGGTGAGAGCGCCTGCCTCGGGCAAGGCTTCGGTCTGGGGGATCGCGGCTTCGTCCTCTTCTTCAAACAAAGGCCAGTCTCCGTTTTCCAGAAGAAAGTGGCGGGAGCTGATGGGGGTGCCGCCGGCCAGCAGCACGGCCCGTTCCATGAGATTCTGGAGTTCGCGCACATTGCCCGGCCAGTCGTGCGCCTGCAGCCAGTTCACGGCTTCGGGCGCGAGCGTGGTCGGCGTCAAGCGGTATTCGCGCACATACATGTCGATGAAAAATGCGGCCAATTCCAGCAGATCGTCGCCGCGTTCGCGCAAGGCGGGCAGGCGCAGGGGAATCACGTTGAGGCGGAAGTACAGATCTTGGCGAAAATTGCCTTCCGCCACCCAGGCGGCCAGATCGCGGTTGGTGGTGGTCAGCACACGCACATCCACCTTGACGGTTTCCGTGCCGCCCACGCGGTCGATTTCGCCTTCCTGGAGCACGCGCAACAGTTTCGCCTGAAGGGGGAGATCCATTTCCGAAATTTCGTCCAGAAGGATGGTGCCGCCGTCCGCCAGTTCGAACTTGCCCAGCTTACGGGCGATAGCGCCGGTGAAGGCGCCTTTTTCGTGGCCGAACAGTTCGCTTTCCAGCAAGTGTTCCGGCAAGGCCGCGCAGTTGACCGCGATGAAGGGGCCTTTGGCCCGGTCGCTCCAGGCATGCAGCGTGCGGGCGAACATTTCTTTGCCTGTGCCCGATTCGCCGGAAATGAGCACGGAGGCGCGCGAAGGCGCGACTTGTCTGGTCAGGGTCAGTACGCGTTTGATGGCCGGATGCCGGCCCACGATCAGCGGGCCGCCGGTCAATGCGGGTTTGCTGCCGCCCAGGGTGGTCAGCGGCGAGGCGGAAGCGGTCCGGCGTCCTGGCCTGGGAACGGCGGCAGCCACTTTTTCGGCGGTCAGGGGTTCGATCCAGTAATCGCGCGCGCCGAGATCCAGGTAGTGTTCGGCTTCGGCCGGCGTGCCCTTGTCGGTGATGATCACAACAGGAGGGAAGGCCGGATCGTCCGCGCCCACGGCCAGCAGATCTTCGACCTTGTATCCGGGCAGCGCGGGCCGGGAAAAAATGACGGCCGGACTTGCTTTGCGGATGAAAGCGGACGCGCCCTTGATGTTCTCGGCCAGACCGACTTCAAAACCCGCGTCC
>Ga0082212_10010101_pt1 | contig 12116 bp, 12 predicted proteins | sample TergutNt197P3_FD_71548 | JGI IMG/M metagenome (GOLD analysis project Ga0082212, IMG submission 71548) | Neocapritermes taracua P3 segment gut microbial communities from Petit-Saut dam, French Guiana - Nt197 P3 | ecosystem: Host-associated > Arthropoda: Insects > Digestive system > Gut ... | reverse complement strand
CTTCAGCTTTGAAAAGAAAGCGTTGGTCGGCAGTGAAAGCATATGGAAAAATTTCGTATAGGGGATCAGGGCAATCCAGCCCATCGCGAGAACTGTATGGAACCACCAGAAAAAGGCATGCGTAAATTCGCCCGATTCTTTGCTCAGTCCCGCAAACAGCGGCGAAATCGCGTATCCAACAAAGGACAGAAGCGGCCATGGGTCTTCAACTACCGCCATACGCAAGCCTTCGATCAGATAACCGGTAATAACGATAGCAACAATAAGAATCAGTACGAGGCCGTCTTCCACACCGTTGTTGGGAAGTGTTGCCGGCTTTGTCACGCAGCGCCGCCACGCCGCCATACAGACGCCTATAATAATGAAGATACCCGCAAGTTCCGCGGCTACTGAAAAGAGTACGTAAACAAATCCCTTGAATATGTTTAGCTCATCCTGTGCATATCCGAATACCAGTTGTACGACATCTACCTGAACAGTTAGAATGGCCGTTGTAACAATGAGAACGATGAAAGAATAAAAAATCAGGCAGTGAAAAATCGCCGGATAGGCCGTATTACGCACCTGTTTCTGCAGGAAAACCTCGCGAAGGAGGACTTTAAGGCGTACGCCCCAGTCCGACAAGCGTTCGGAATCGCTTTTACCCTGACGCCAGAACTGAACGCGCTTGTAAACTCCCCACGCACAGGTGCAAAGGGCGATAGCAAGCAAGACGTACATTGCCCAAACATGTGAGACATTCCACATCAATTCCCGGGTCGCTTCTGAAATGGGATGCATAACCAAACCTCATTTTATTGATCCGCGCCGGCGCGCGGGTTAATCAGTTTCAGGAAATAGAATATCTACAAAACCTGATCAACCAGGTTTTGCAACCGGAAAACGCTGATTAATTCACCCGTATGGCGAATTAATCAGCGTTTTCTTGTCGTAAAAATTTAGATAAAGCTGTCGCTGGCGGCCTTTTCGTCGTCGTATACCTGAAACACCGTCAGCAGCTTGGTTATCTGAAGCAATTCGTGAATTTTCTTTGTAAGATTCAAAAGCTTCAACTGTCCGCCGGCGTTTGCAACCGTCGTGTATGTGCTGACCAGCTCGCCGATTCCCGAACTGTCGATGTAATTCACTTCGGCCAGATTGAGAATGATTTTCTTTCCGTTCGCCGCAAGGATATCCCTCACCGAATTGCGAACCGTCATGGTTCCTTCACCCAGGACTATTTTGCCCTTGCAATCCAAAATCTCAATATCGTTGCCGGCTTTACGTTTTGTAATTTCCATTTTTTCTCCCTTTGCTAATTTGAATCAGTTGCATTCAACATCTTTACCATATAAACCTCCGTCCCACCCGTAGCCAGGGTACGGAAATCCAATTCGTCCATAAACGTCCGCATGTAGAAAATACCGCGCCCGCTTGGTTTAAGCAGGTTGTCACCTTCAAGCGGATTCGGTATTTTTTCCGCTTCAAACCCGCTTCCCTGATCACGGACGGCGATCGCAAGGCGTTCCGGCGTCATTTCGTAACAAACCTCAACCTTCTTGCCCGGATCAAGTTTGTTGCCGTGCTGGATGGCGTTAGTCACCGCCTCGCGCACCGCCATGCCCGCCCAGTGAGCAGAGTCCTCATCGAACTTCATAAAAGCGGTGACACTATTCGTGAGCGCCTGGATAAGCTCCAGATTGTCCAGCGCACTCGTAATCATTACTTCAATTTTGTCAGCAGTCTTTGTCATTGAAGCGTTTCCTAAGACTCGTCATTATCCACAGTCACACAAAAGTTACATTATTCATCATAATCGGCCCGTTTACAACCTGTCAATGCTACTATGTTACTGCAAAATTTTGAGGCATTGTCCGCCGGAAAGCTAAGGTAAAAACAAAAAAGGAACTACCATGACCGGCTCTGTAAAAGAACGAATTGAAAATCTGCGCCGTACAATTGAATACCACAATTACAGGTATTACATAGAAGCGAACCCGGAACTGGCCGATTTTGAATTTGACCGTCTGCTCGACGAGCTGAAAAATCTCGAAAAAGAACATCCGGAATTCGTCACGCCTGAAAGCCCCACACAGCGTGTCGGCGGAGGCCCGATCGCGGGATTTCGCCAGGTTAGGCACGAAGTTCCCATGCTTTCAATCGACAATACTTACAACGAAGCCGAGGTCAGGGAATTCGATCTCAGGATACGCCGTCTGCTTGGTGGAGACGCGCCGCGCTATATAGTTGAACACAAAATCGACGGTGTTTCGGCTTCACTGGTTTACGAAAGCGGCGTTTTGACTCTCGGCGTAACTCGCGGCGACGGAACGCAAGGCGACGACATAACGCACAACCTGCGTACGGTTCGCGACATCCCGCTGAGGCTTCGCGCGAACGCCACGGACGCTTCATCGCCGCCCGGGATATTGGAAATTATGGAAACTCTGGAAATACGCGGCGAAATTTACATGACTCACACGGAACTTTCGCGACTGAACCGTATTCAGACGGAAAAACAGGAAAGAGTTTTCGCCAACTGCCGCAACGCCGCCGCCGGAAGTCTAAAACTCCTTGATCCGCGCGAGTGCGGCAGGCGCAATCTCCGTTTCTTCGCGCACAGCGAAGGTCGCCCCGGCGGCTTCGACGCCGCGTCTCACACCGTATTCTTTGAAAAAACACGAAACTCCGGCATTCCCGTGGTTCCGCACAGTCCGCCGTTTTGTTCAATCGACGAGGTTCTGGATTACTGCCGGGAAATGCTGGAAGTCCGCGAAACACTTGATTATGAAACCGACGGCATGGTGATCAAGATAGACGATTTCGAGCAGCGGCGGCGTCTTGGAACAACCGCGAAATTTCCGCGATGGGTCATCGCCTATAAAGTGGAACTATGGCAGGCGGAGGCTGAACTGCTCGACATCCGTGTGCAGGTCGGCAAAACCGGGGTGCTCACGCCGGTTGCCGAACTTCGCACCGTTGAAATCGCCGGCACGAAAGTGTCTCGCGCCAGCCTGCATAACGCGGACGAAATCGCCCGCAAGGATATACGTATCGGCGATCATGTCATCGTGGAAAAGGCGGGCAAGATTATTCCACACGTCGTTCGCGCGGAATTTGAAAAACGTACCGGAAATGAAAAGCCCTACGAGTTTCCCGCGCAATGCCCGGTCTGCGGAGAAAACGTCGGACGCGACGAAGGCGGTGTGTATATTCGCTGTCTGAATCCTTCCTGTCCGGCACAGCTCAAGGAACGTCTGGCCTTTTTCGCATCCAGGCCCGCAATGGACATTGAGGGTATGGGCCCGGCGTTGATTGACCAGTTGGTCGATAAGAAAATCGTAAATTCGCTGACGGATATTTTCGCTCTCTCCGTTGATCAGCTTAAAGACCTTGACCGCATGAGCGAAAAATCCGCCCGTAAAATTGTCGGCAGAATAGAAACCTCGAAAGGGCGCGGATTGACCCGTGTCCTGACCGCGCTCGGCATCCGTCACGTCGGCGAAGGAACGGCTCGTCTTCTGGCTGAAGAATTCGGAAATATCCATATTCTTGCCGCCGCTTCCATGGAACGCGTGGAACGAATCGCCGAAATAACGGGGGTCGGCGACATAGTCGCAAAGAGCGTTCATGATTTTTTTGAAACTCACGCCGGAATGGAAACGATACAGGCTTTTGAAGCGCAGGGCGTTTGCATGACCGAGGAAACACATAAGCGAGCTTCGGAAAACCACCCAAAATTCACAGGCAAAACTTTCGTGGTCACGGGAACCATGAAGAATTTCAGCCGTCATGAAATGGAAACGCTGATACGCCGCCTGGGAGGAAAAACTTCATCAAGCGTATCGAAGAAAACAGATTTCGTAATCGCCGGAGCGGATCCTGGAAGCAAGCTGGAAAAAGCCCGAACGCTTGGCGTCGAAGTTATCAGCGAGGACGCTTTTAATACTATGAAAGGATATTTACACCATGGGATCTAATTTCAAGCATGTTTTCGAACCGATCAGAGTCAGGGGCGTTGATTTTAAAAACAGAATCGTACTCGCGCCACCGTCCCCAAACCTCGCAAGCCCGGAAGGTTTCGTTACGAAAGACTTTGTCAGCTTTTTCCGCATGTTTGCGCGAGGCGGCGCAAGCACGCTTTACGTCGGCAACTGCTCAATCGACATCATGGAATGTAACGACGAAGCGTTTCAGCTTGATCTGAGAAGCGACAAATGCGTTCTGCCCCTCACCTGGTTTGCGGACATGTGTAAAGAGTATGGCTGCCATGCCTCGCTTGAGATCAACCACAACGGAGAGAACACGGCCTTTGAAACCGTAGGCCACGCTCCGTTTTCCTCATCGTCCTTCGTTTCATCATCGGAGCGCTCGCGCGCCAAACGCCTGGACCGCGACCCGATCCCGTCCATCGAAATGACGCATGAGAAAATTAAGGAAACCGTTGATAAATACGCGAACGCGGCTCTGCGTATGCACCGCGCGGGAATGGACATCGTGCTTGTCCACGGCGGCCACGGCAATCTGATATCGCAATTCACCAGCCCGCTGTACAACAAAAGAACGGATGAATACGGCGGCAGCACTGAAAAACGCGCCCGTTTCGCCATCGAGGTCTGTAAAGCCATTCGCGCCAAATGCGGTGAGAATTTCGTAATTGAGATGCGTATGTCGGCCGACGAAATAGCCGAAGAAGGTATGCACTTTGAAGAGACGCTTGAGATGATTGGGTACCTTAAACCATATATAGACATAGCTCATATCTCCGCCGGACTTCACAGCGATTTCGATATGAAATACTACCGAAACTGGTGCCAAAACTACCTTATGGATCGCGCCTTTAACGCTCATTACGCAAGAAAAGTCAAAGAAGCTTATCCTGACATGCTTGTCACGACCGTCGGCTCGATTACCAGTATTGAGATAGCCGAGGAAATAATCGGCACCGGCGGCGCTGATTTTGTCGCCATGATGCGCCCGTTGCTTGCCGATCCAGATATGCCGCGCAAGTACGCGCATGACATGCCGGAACAACGACGTCCCTGCCTGAGATGCGACGCCTGCACGGGACATCTTTTCGTACCGAGGCCCCAATTCTGCGCCGTCAATCCAATGGCCTTTATTTGCAGGGATCTGATCGACGGTCAGGTGCCGAAGGCCCCCGCTAAAAAGCGGGTCGCTGTTATCGGCGGCGGACCCGCCGGCATCACCGCGCTCACAACACTTGTCGATCGTGGGCATGACGTAACACTTTACGAAAAAACAGGAGAGCTTGGAGGCAACGTCATCGGCGCGGCGATACCTCCGTTCAAGATAGACTGTCGTGACTACCTAAAGTGGCTTGTCCTTCAGGCCAAACAGGCTCCGGCAAAGATTCTTATAAATACCGAAGCTACAAAGGAGTTGCTCGATAAAGAAAAGTATGACGCGCTTATAATAGCCGTCGGCGCGAAACCGGTTTTCCCTGACGTTCCTGGCATTGACAAGCCGCATGTCTGCTGGACCGTCGATGCCGAATCAGGCAAGGTGCCTGTCGGCAATAAGCTTGCGATCATAGGCGCCGGATCCATCGGGCTGGAAGCGGCTATCGACTTCGGTCGTGTCGGCAAGGAAGTTATCGTTATCGAACTGCTTGATCGTCTGGAAGCTATGGCAAATCTGCGCGGTAAAATCAAAAACGCGGCACTGGAGATGCCCGCGATGCTCGAAGAAGTTAACGTTCCCGTTCACTACGGCGTCGGACTTACCGAAGTCCTTGACGATAAAATTATCTGCAAAGAAGTCGCGACGGGAAAAACCCTTGAGTTCCCTGCCGATTCCGTTCTTGTTTCAATTGGGATGAAGCCGCTGCGAGACGTTGCCGAAACCATGCGCCGCTGCGCCCCCGAGACGGAAGTCCACATTGTAGGCGACGCGAGAGAAGTCGGGAGTATCTGTACCGCCGTAAACGAAGCTTTTAAAATAGCAATGCATATTTGACCGGGTGAAATATTTGGGCAAATACAAGACGCGGCGATTTTTAAAACTCGGCAAAAGAATCAATCCAGCTTTTTGCGGAAGCGCAGGGCGCTCAAACCGAGAATAACGCTGCCATAGAACGCCAATATGAGCATCTGTGGCCAGAGGACGGAGATGCCAGCGCCTTTCAGGAAAATACCGCGAACTATTTCCATGAAATAAAGCAGCGGATTGAGGTAGCTTAAATATTGAATCGCTAAAGGCATATTGCTAATGGGGAAGATGAACCCACTCAACATAAACGACGGCATTATAAAGAAAAAAGACGCCATGTTCGCCTGCTGCTGCGTGCTGGAAACTGTGGAAAGAAACAGGCCGTAGCCAAGACTGGTCATCAGAAACAACAGTGCGCAGAACATAAGGAGAAGAAAGCTGCCTCGAAATGGAACACGGAAGATCAAAAGCGCGCCGCCTGTGATCAGAAGCGTATTAACCATGCCGACCACCGCGAAAGGAAGCGTTTTACCCAACATCAGTTCAATCGGGCGCATCGGCGTTACCATCAACTGTTCCAGCGTACCGATTTCCTTTTCCCGGATTATAGCCTGCGCGGTTAGAATAAGCGTGATGATAAGGAGAATGTTTGCGGCGACGCCGGGAACAAAATAGTTTCGGCTGCGCAAGTCAGGATTAAACCATATGCGCGTGTCGGCGGCGACAGGCGTGGAAAAACCGTCTGCGCCGTTTCCGGTGCTTTGTAGTGCGACCTGAATTGATGGGCGATTCAGCGGACTTTTTGCGATATCCCCGGAAAAAGCGGCGACGACTCCAGCGGCGTATGCGGAAATCAGCGTGGCGGTGTTTGAGTTTGTGCCGTCGATCAGTATCTGAACCTGGGTTGTGTAGCCACGTGCTATGTCGCGGGCAAAATCAGGCAACACGGCGACGACCGCGTGAACTTCACTCCGATCCAGCAACTGCTGAACATCGTCTTCACTTTCGGCAATCGCAACCACGTCAAAACGCCCCGAGCCTTCGAAACGCTGCATGAGGGCGCGGCTTTCCGGCGTGCAGCTCATGTCCATCCAGGCGATACGCGCGTGATCGACATCCAGCGTAACGGCGTAACCGAAAATAATCAGTTGCAACAGAGGCGGAACAAAGAGTATTCCACGCATCCGTGGATCCCGGAACATTTGAATGAATTCTTTCCTGAGAATTACACGAATCCTTTCAATCATTATCCTTACACCACCTTTTGCCGTTTGAGTTTTCGAATTGCCAGCCCGAAAACGACGGCGGCAAACACGAACAGAAACAAAATCTGGTTTCCTATAACGCCGAAACCCGCGCCTTTGAGAAACAAACCTTTCAGTATGACGACGAAATAGCGCGCCGGAACGATGCGACTAAGCGCCTGCAGCGGAGCCGGCATGGTATCGATAGAAAACATGAATCCTGACAGTAAAAAACCCGGAAGGAATGTAGTCAACATTCCAAGCTGAAACGCCTGTATCTGGCTGCGCGTGGCCGACGAAATGAAAATTCCCCAGAAAAGCACGACGCACAGAAACATACAGGTAGAAACAGCGAGCAGCAGCGCGCTGCCACGAAATGGCACTGAAAACACGCCGACACCGATTACCAGGACGATAATCGCATCGGCTAGACCGACTATAAAATAAGCGAACATCTTGCCCGCGACCAGTTCCGACGGACGCAGAGGTGTGGATAGCAATTGCTCCATGGTGCCCATCTCCCATTCGCGGGCGATGGTCAACGATGTCAATTGTCCCGCCATCGTCATGAGAATAACGGCGATTAATCCCGGCACTACATAGTTTTTTGAGCGGAGCGAGCTGTTGTACCAGACGCGTATCTGTGCGTCGACTGCAGGCGCGGCTTGGGCGGGCGATCGGGGGCGATCGCCCCTACTGATTTGCGCGGCAAAGCTTCGCACTATGCTTTCAGCGTAACCTTTAGCAATGCCCGAGGTGTTGGAATCGCTGCCGTCCATCAATAACTGTACGGAAGTGCCCTTGCCGGCTGCGATATCTCCGCCGAATCCCCTTGGGATGACGATCCCGGTCAGAATCCTGCTGCGGTCAATATCACGTTCAATAGCGGCGTAATCTGTGGCAAAGCCGCGAATCTCGAAATAACGTGATCCCTGGAATTGACGAACAAGCGCACGGCTTGCCGGCGTGCCGTCCTGGTCGTAAACGAGCGTTGGAATTCTCTCAACATCCAGGCTCAGCGCGTAACCGAAAAGGAGCAGCATCATTACCGGAATGGCCAGCGCAAGCGCAAGGCTGAGACGGTCACGCACGATGTGGTGCAGCTCTTTGACGAAAACCGCCCGTATACGGCGGCAGTTCATATCTGGTTCCTTTCTTCGGCTTCGATAAGGGCGACGAAAACGTCTTCCAGTGAAGGAGAAATTATTTCGAGCCGTTTAATCTGGATATTTTTTTCCGCCAGGCGCGCGCGTATGACCGCCGCACCACCGGCATCGTCATCAACAACGCTGACATGCAAACCGCCGCCGAAAATGGCGGCATCCTGAACGCCCGGCAGTTGTTCAATCGCACGCATGGTTTCAAGCGGATCGTGCGAGTCAAGGCGCAGTAGCGTCCGCGTTTCCAGTCTGGCGCGCAGTTCGTCAGGCCTTCCCAAGGCGATCACACGGCCGCGATACATCAGCGCCAGCCGATGGCAATATTCCGCTTCATCCATGTAGTGCGTACTGACGAAAATCGTATGACCGGACTGCGCCATTTCACGAATTAACGCCCAGAAAGTCTGACGCGCAATCGGATCGACGCCGGACGTAGGTTCATCGAGAAACAGTATCGGCGGATTGTGTAAAATAGCGCAGCCGAGTGCCAGCCGCTGTTTCCAGCCGCCTGACAATATGCCGGTTAGCGCGCCGCGTCTTTCGGTTAACCCCGCCATTTCCAGTACGTAGCGTTTGCGTTCGTCCCGCCGGTTTTTCGGAATACCGTACATACCGGAATAAAAATCAATGTTCTGCTCTACTGTAAGATCGTCATAAAGAGAGAACTTCTGGGACATATAGCCGATGCTGCGGCGAGCGTCTTCGGGATTTACCGCGACATCGATGCCATCTACGAGCGCCTTGCCGGAAGTGGGCGTCAGAAGGCCGCAAAGGATGCGGATAGTCGTCGATTTTCCCGCACCGTTCGGCCCAAGAAATCCGAAGATTTCCCCCCGGGCGACACGGAGGGAAACATTATCCACCGCCGTGAACGCGCAGAAGGTTTTTACCAGTGATTCCGTTTCAACCGCCCAATCATTCATTGCGTGTCTGTCACTCCGCTGCCTGGATGGTCTGAACAAAAACGGTTTCGAGATTTTCAGCGCCGGATTTGAGCGCTTCCGGCGTGTCGCAGCGGATGAGTTTTCCACGATACATCAAGCCGACACGATAGCACCGCTCTGCCTCGTCAAGATACGCCGTCGTCATAAAAATCGTAATGCCGTCCTTGAGCAGTTGATAGAGAATCGTCCAGAAATCACGGCGCGAAACGGGATCGACGCCATTTGTCGGTTCGTCAAGAAACAAAATTTCCGGCTTATGCAGCAGCGTACACATCAGGGATAGCTTTTGCTTCATACCTCCGGAAAGCTGACCGGCGCGTCGGTCACGGAAAGGTTCCATGCGCGTCATGCGCAGCAAACGTTGTTCAAGTTCCGCGCGTTCCCCGCCCACGAGACCGAACAGATCGGCATAGAAATCCATGTTTTCCTGAACCGTAAGATCCTGGTACAGGCCGAATCGTTGCGCCATGTATCCGATGCGATCCTTGACGGCCTGCGGTTCGCGCGCAACGTCGCGTCCCGCCACCCGCGCGCTGCCTTCGGAGGGATCCATCAAGCCGCACAAGAGGCGCAGCGTGGTTGTTTTGCCCGCGCCGTCCGGCCCTACAAGACCGAAGATTTCGCCGGCTTCAACCGAAAGATTAAGCCGATCCACGGCTGTAAGGTCACCGAAGCGCCGCGTCAGGTTTTGGGTCAGGATGATCGGTTCACCCGCCCGCATGTTATTTTTTACCGGACAGATAATGTTTTAATGTCCGCAAGTTGTACGCAACATGAAAAATCCCCGCGACTGTAAATATAACGGCAACGACAACGTGAATGTGCAGCCACGTGTGGCTGCTCGGCGTCTCGTGTGTGATATGAACGATCGCCGCGCTGACAGGCATCATGATTGAAGCGAATAAAAGTATCAGGGAAATGGCGGCACGTTTTCTTAATGTTTTATTTGGCATATTAATATTTCCTTTTTAAACCATGAATAAAAAAGTACAATTTTCAAACATCAAAATATTGCAAAAATTCAAGATATTTGAACATTTCGGCTATGGTCAGGATGAGAATAATATAGCAAATAGCAACATGGTAATAACATTAATTTTACCGGAATATCTGCCGATTTCCTATATGAATTGAAGGCAATGCTTGAAAGAAAACGAGGCGGATAAAATATGACCCGCGAAAATACATGCTGTCTGAACAAACGGGCTGTAAGGAACAGGGGAAAAGTTGTGTTTGTCAGACTTAAAAAATTGAAAAACAGTTGAATTAGTAACAAAACCGCATAGACCCCTTGATTTTAAAGGGGTCTATGCGGTTTTGGTTTATCCACGAATGAACACGAATATAATAAAACGCTTCCGGCGTTTTATTATATTCGTGTTCATTCGTGGTTCTAAATTACGTAGTCTTCCAGCCTAGACAAGCTTATCGGGGCCGATGGTGTTTTCCGGATACGTTTTCGTGAACCGCGCGGTTTCGCCTGATTGCGCCGGACGATATTCCATCCGGGAAATTTTCCAGCTTTCTCCAATTTTAACGAAGGAAACTTCGCAAAGCCCGCTTTCACGCCGATGCCAGACGCCGCCGCCGTGAAGACGCGCCATCTGCACCAATTGCAAATTTGCATCCATCGGCGTTCCAGTCTGCATGGAATAAGGAAAAACAGCCTTGGCCGATTTGCGATCCGCCGCCGCTTCGATAGTCTCCGACGTCATTGCAGCCGGGAACGTATCAGGCATTTCGACCTTTTTCCCTGTAAGCCCCTGAGGGAAATTTTCCATGTATAGTCGAAGCAAGCCTTTGTCTTTGCCTATAAAAATGCCGCCGCCGAAAGAGACTTCCGAATTTGCCTCGAAGAAATTCAAGACTTCTTTATAGCGTCCCTGATGGAGAGCCGATTCATATGCCGTATAGATTTCACGAACGGCATTGGCGTCTTCGAGCATTCCAAGACGACGCGCCAGATCATCGGCGGTATTTGTCGCAGGCGCGGCGTTTGCCGATCCCGAGACAGCCGCGGCCAGCACGCCGGAAAGCGCCACACCAGATTTTTTTAAAAAAGATCGACGGGCGGGCGTGGAACATTCTGATTTTGTCGTTACCATAGTTTCTCTCATTTTTAACACTCCGTTCTAAAACTTTTATTTGGTTCTCATCCGGGGCCCGAAATATTTTTCAATATCGTATTTTCCGATATGACGCCCCAGAGCGCCCGTCAGGCTGAGACTCACCCCCCTTGCGCCGCCGGAAAATCCAAAGCCGCAGGCGCGCATTATTTTGAGGTTGAATAATTCGCACATCTCCGCACCGTTGCATGCTTCCTCGTTCTGACAGAACAGGTAAATCATCGGACGAAGCTTGATTAAAATACAGGGTGAAGACCACTGTGAACCCAATGTCTGATTATCGGTAAATATCGTCCAAGACATGGAGTGGGGAGACGCAAATTGGTGCATTGATGTCATCTGATCGCTGTACGACCATGAAAAAGCATGACCCACCAGTTCGTATGTATATTCGTGGCGCAGATACTGCGGCGAGTTAAGACCGGCCATTTCCACCACGCCGAAGTGAGCGTTGTAGGTCGTTTCATTGCCGAAATACGGAGTACCCATGCGGGAATGGATGCAGGTGGTCAAACCGTTTGTGAGATCAACGGCGGCTTGTATGCTCGCGCGCGGCTTCGTGTCAAGAAGAAGATGGCTGAACCAGAACAGTTGTTCATCCGGTTCGTAGCAACGATAGTCCGTATCGCGCCACTGTGTTTCGCCGTCCAAACGATAGCTGAGTCTGAATTTCTCCTTGAACCTGTAATAAATCACCGGGCCGCTGCGGTC
>Ga0082212_10010100_pt1 | contig 12117 bp, 7 predicted proteins | sample TergutNt197P3_FD_71548 | JGI IMG/M metagenome (GOLD analysis project Ga0082212, IMG submission 71548) | Neocapritermes taracua P3 segment gut microbial communities from Petit-Saut dam, French Guiana - Nt197 P3 | ecosystem: Host-associated > Arthropoda: Insects > Digestive system > Gut ... | reverse complement strand
CGGGGCCCGGGGCAATGTCTTTTTATTTGGTATTTTCCGGCATCGTGTGGTTGGGAACGCTTTTGGGGAGAAAAACTTTCTGGAGGGAAGACCTTTTTACAAATAAGGCCTTCCCTCCAGAAACATTCCCAACAACATTATACCGGATACCTTCAAATGGAAACGGCGTAACCCGGGCGCAACGTGGCGGAATGGGGTGCGATCATGGCGAAAAAGCAGGACTACTACACGGTGCTCGGGGTGGGGAAAACCGCGTCGCAGGACGACATCAAGAAAGCCTACCGCAAGCTGGCCATGAAACACCACCCCGACCGCAATCCCGGCGACAAACAGGCGGAAACAAAGTTCAAGGAGGCGGCCGAAGCCTATGACGTCCTCCGCGACGAGGGGAAGCGTCGCCGCTACGACCGCTACGGCCACGAGGGATTGTCCGGTTCCGGCGACCAGGGCGCCCCGAACTTCTCGTCGTTCGAGGACATCTTCAGCCATTTCGCCGACATCTTCGGCGGCGGGGCCGGAGGCGGCACCATCTTCGATGGCGTGTTTGGCGGCATGGGCGGTTCGGGCTTCGGGCAGGGCGTCAAGGCCGGGGCCAGCCTCAAATGCCGGGTGAACATCGCATTCGAGGAGTCCGCGTCAGGCGTCGCCAAGACGATCGAGCTGCGGCGGAACGAAATCTGTTCCACTTGCCAGGGAAGCGGCGCCGCGGCCGGCTCGAAGCCCAGGATGTGCGCCACCTGCGGCGGCCGGGGCCAGGTCTACCGCAACCAGGGGCTTTTCTCCGTCTCCCAGACCTGCCCCAACTGCCACGGCAGGGGCACCTTCATCGACAAGCCCTGTTCGTCCTGCAAGGGAACGGGCCACGAAGCGAAAGCGGTGCGGATCAGGGTCAACGTTCCGGCCGGGATTGAGGACGGCACCAGGCTCCGTGTGCCGGACGAGGGCGAACCGTCTGACTCCGGAGGGCCGAGAGGCGACCTCTATTGCTATATTTTCGTCCAGGAGCACGATTTCTTCGCGCGCCAGGGCGACGACGTGGTTTGCCAAATCCCCATCACCTTCGCCCAGGCGGCGCTGGGAACGGAGCTGGACGTTCCGACCCTGAAGCACAAGGCGCGGGTCAGGATTCCGCCCGGCACCCAAAGCGGCCAGGTGTTCCGCCTCCGGGGCCTCGGGTTCAAGCGCCTCCGCGACCAGGTCGAGGGCGACCAGATCGTCCAGGTCATAGTCGAAACGCCCAAGAAGCTGAACCAGCGCCAGGAGGAGCTGTTCCGCGAACTGGCGGCGCTTGAGGAAAAGTATGTGTCTCCGCAGCGCAAGGGTTTCATGGACAGGTGGAAGAACTACTTTTCCGACAACAAGGATTAGAGCGCCTTAAAGCGCCCTAACGCCGGCATCGACGCTACTGATCGAGGAAAAGGGCATGACGACAACATCGCGAAACAGGAAAAAATCCCAGACAGGCGCCATGCCGAAAGGCGGCAGCAAGGCTGCGCGCCTCGCGGCCCATCTCGGCCGGATAGAGGAGGCGAGGCGGGGCAGGATCGCGCGCGTCGCGGCGAGCGCCATCGAGGACGCCGGCGCCAGGCGGGAAACGGCGGCGGAGATCGAAAAGCTTCGCGCCGAACGGGACGAATACCTCAACCTCGCCCGCCGCGAACGGGCGGAATTCGACAACTACCGGAAGCGGGTCGAGCGCGACCGGCAGAACGCGAAACGCGAGAACCTGGCCGAATTCCTCAGGAGCTTCTTCGGCCCGCTCGACGATCTTGACAGGATCGTCAACGAATCGGCGAAAGAGCATTCCTACGAGACCATGCAGGCCGGCGTCCGGCTCTTCGAGGAAAACCTGTGGAAGGTCCTTGCCAAGGCGGGAATCAAGCGGATCAACGCCCAGGGAAAGCCGTTCAACCCCGAGTTCCACGAGGCGGTGGCGATGGTTCCCTCGGCCGACGCGCCCCCGAACACCGTCCTTGAAATCTTCGACAACGGGTACAAGCTTGACGACTTTGTGCTGAAGCCCGCCAGGGTGGTGGTGAGCAGGGAGCCGGAACAATAGCCGGTTCCGAACGAAAGGGAGAAACATGCCCACGTATGAGTATGAATGCGGAAGCTGCCGCCATACCTTCGAGGAGTTCCAGGCGATGAGCGCCAAGCCCCTGCGCAAATGCCCGCGTTGCGGCAAGCTGAAGCTCCAACGCCTCATCGGCGCCGGCGCCGGCATTCTCTTCAAGGGCAGCGGATTCTACGAGACGGATTACAAGAGGAAAACCCCGCCCAAGTCTTCCGAGCCGGGGACGGGCGAAGGCAAGGGCGGTTCCGACTCTTCCCCGGAAAAAAAGTCTGCCGACCCGGCTCCGGAAAAGAAGGCGTCCGGCGACGCGAAGGCGTCCTGAAATGCTTCTCGAGTCCGTTCGGGAGGCCGGAAGCCGGTATGACGCCGTTGTGATCGGAGGCGGCCTCGGCGGCATGACCGCCGCCAAGCGCCTCGCGGACGCGGGCAAGAAAACGCTTCTTCTGGAGGCCCACGCCGCGCTCGGCGGGTATGTCGCATGGTTCAAGCGGCGCGGCCACATCTTCGACGTGGCCCTGCACGCCTTTCCCTGGGGCGTCGCCAAGACCTTCCGCAAGTATTGGAGCCGCGAGTTGGCGGAGCGCGTCACCGCCCTGCCGCGCCTGCGGTACGAAAACCCCGAATTCACCCTCGAAACCACCTTTGAAACCGGCGACTTCAAACGCATCCTGAAAGAGCGTTTTTCCGTACCGGAAGAGCGGAGCGACGCCTTTTTCCAGGCTTGCCGCGACATGGATTTTTTCCGGCCGAACTCGGAGACGACCCGCGAATTCCTCGAGCGCCATTTTCCGGGCCGCCTCGACGTGGCGAGGCTCCTCCTGGAAACGGTCACCTACGCCACCGGCGCCAACCTGGACGATCCGGCGGTCGTCTACGCCATCATTTTCTCCAACTTCGCCCAGAAGGGGACCTGTACCTTCAGGGGCGGCTCCGATTTTCTCGTAGCCGAGATGCAGCGCCTGTTGTTGGCCGCCGGCGTCGACATCGCGCTTGGGACAAAGGCGGAAAGGATCGTCGTCAACGGCGGCATCGCCAGGGGGGTGGCTGCCGGCGGCAGGGAGATCGCCGCCGGCGTGGTGGTGTCGAACGCCAACCTCAAGGCCACGGCGCTCGAACTGGCGGGGATGGACGCCATCCAGCCGGCCTTCGCCGAGGCTGTACGCGCGACGCCGCTTTCCGTGTCGGTGGCGCAGGTCTACTACGGCCTGGGGAAGGGCGAAACAATACCCGAAATTGCGGACATCCTTTTCGCGTCCGACGTTCCGCGGTATGACGCCGCCGCTTTCCGCGCCTTCCCGCCCAGGAGCGCGAGCTTTTCCTTTTATTATCCCAACGTCATCCGCCCCGGTCACGACGCCACCGAGATCGTCGCCACCGTCTGCGCCGACTACGCCGACTGGGACGGCCTGACGCCGGAGCGGTATCGCGACAGGAAACGCGTCCTCATCGATTCGGCGACGGAACTCCTTTCGCGATACCTGCCCGGCATCCGGGAGAAGTGCGACCATATCGAAGCCGCCACCCCCAAGACGCTGGAACGCTTCACCGGGCATTGGCGGGGCGCCACCTTCGGCACCAAGTACCCCGGCTTCGCGGCGGCGGCCGAACTGCCGGAGCGGGTGCCGGGCCTTTTCCATTGCGGCGCCCAGGGAATCATCATGTCCGGCTGGCTGGGGTCGGCCAATTCCGGGGCGCTGGCGGCGGGGAAGGCGGAAGCGTATTTAGACAAGGAAGGAATACGGTCGTGAGAAAATCGCCCATGCGCATATTCGTGTTGATCTTGGCGTTTCTGCTGGCTGGCGCCGGCTGGAGCGGCGGCAAGGCCGCAAGCGTCTCCATGGATGATGGCATCGCGGTCTGGTATCGGGACGAGGGGAACAGGGACGCCGTACCCTTGATATTCATTCACGGCTGGGCCTGCGATTCCTCGTTCTGGCGGTTCCAGACGCCGTTTTTTGCGGATCGTTATCGCGTCATCGCCCTCGACCTGCCCGGATTCGGGGCGAGCGGCAAGCCTCGGAATGTCAGGTACACGCTTGCGCTGTTCGCAAAAGCGGTGAAGGCGGTCATGGACGACGCCGGGGCGCGAAAGCCGGTGCTGGTTGGGCATAGCATGGGGTATGGGGTAATAGCGCGTTTTTTGGCCGATTTTCCCGGGGAAGCGCGGGCGGTCGTCAATGTCGACGGGTCAGTTATGCGCCTTCCCGAGGATCCGGCCGAACGGGAAATGCAGGTACAGTTGATGGCGGCTTTAGCCGAATCCCTGGCCGGGGAAGAGGTACTGGAAGGTTTTCTGGACTCGCTTTTCATGGGGAAGACGCCGGCAGACCTCCAGCGGGAGATACGGGAGGCGATGACAACGGCCGATGTATATGCGCGCCTAAGCGCCATACGCGAACTTGTCCGGCCGGAGTGGTGGGAGGACGGGGTGTTCGACGTTCCGGCAATGGCCGTGTATTCGGAAAATCCCGCCGAGGATCCCGGTTTGGAAACGTATTTCAAAAACGTTTTCCCCGGCTCCCAGTTTCACTTGTGGAACGACACCGGCCATTTTCTCATGATGGAGCAGCCGGACCGCTTCAACCAGCTCCTGCTCGCGTTCCTGCGGACGCTCCAGCCGTGACGCCCAGGGAAATGGGAGAAAGCATGCGATTCGATTTCGCCAACCAGACCGCCGTCGTCACCGGCGGCACCCGGGGCATAGGGCTGGCGGTGGCGGAAGCGTTCCTCGCCGCCGGCGGTTCCGCCATCTGTCTCTACGGAGGCGACGAAAAGGCCGCCGACGCCCTCCGCTCCGCCCACGCGGGCGACAGCCGCCTGCGGGCCGAACGTCTCGACGTCGCCGACTTCGAGGCTGTCAAGGCGTTTTGGCGGCGCCTCGAGGAGCAGGGAACCAGGATCGACGTGCTGGTGAACAACGCCGGCATCCGCAGGGACGCGGTCCTCGCCATGATGCCGGACGACGACTGGCGGAGGGTCCTGGACGTCAACCTCGGCGGCGTCTTCGCCATGTCGAAATACGCCGTACAGGCGATGTCCTCCGCCCGCTACGGGCGAATCGTCAACATGACAAGCCCCGGCGGCAAGCTCGGCTTTGCCGGCCAGGCCAATTATGCGGCCTCGAAGGCCGGCATGGTCGCCCTCACCAAAAGCCTGTCGAAGGAGGTCGCGAAGCGCGGCATAACCGTCAACGCCGTTTCGCCCGGCTTCATCGACACCGATTTCATCCGCGATCTTCCGGAGGAGCAGGCGGGGGAATACCGCAGATCCGTGCCGCTCATGCGCTTCGGCAAGGCGGATGAGGTGGCGTCGGCCGTCCTCTTCCTCGCCTCGCGCGAATCCGCCTATATCACCGGAACGGTTCTTGAAGTGACGGGCGGGCTGTGACGCCGGACGGGATGCGAGAAAGGCAAATCATGCTCGACGCGATCAAGGCCGCCATTCCCCATAGGGAACCTTTTCTTCTTGTGGACGAGGTTCTGGAGGTGGACGCCGGCCATGCCAGGGCCGCCACGACGCTACGCCCCGACGGCGAGCTGTGGTCGCGCGTCTATGCCGGGCATTATCCCGGCAATCCCATCACCCCCGGCGTGCTGCTTCTGGAAATGCTTTTTCAGGCTGCAGGCGTTATGATACATGCGAATCTGAAAGGAAGCGCGCTGTCCGGCGTCCCGGTTGTGACCCGCATCAACAACGTCAAATTCAAAAATATGGCGCGCCCTGGCGATCGGGTGGACATCGCCGTCTCCCTCGCAGAGCGGATGGGCAACGCTTTTTTCTGCTCCGGCGCCGCGACGATTGGCGGAAAAACCGCAATCCAGGCCGAATTCGCCCTCGCCCTGGTCGAACAAGGCTAGAGCGCCTTAAAAGCGGCTGAAGCGTGAACGCATGGAGGTTTGAACATTGCCGGAAAAGGCGCTACGGCATTGGCCCGGATCGGGTTTTTCGTTGGCGCGGAAAAAATAATTACAACTTTTTACGGATGTGAAACAGCTTTTTTTCAAAAGGGTTATTGCGTACAGGCTGCGGGTTTGTTTTGCGTTTGATAAAATTTTCTAAAAAAGACCTTGCAATTAGTCTCGAAAGCGTTACTATAAGGTTAAGAGCATCGTTAATGAGGCTCTGCCCGCGGAATGGCTGATATGCCGTCGCGGAAATAGTTTTTGCGAATCAAAAAAGTGTTTGACATATCCGAAGAATCGGGCAGGTTCATGAAGTGCCTTTGATACATTCGGTGCGCAGGGCTTGACGGCCCAGCGTTTTTTTGTCGAAAAAAAACGGTTGCGAAGGCGCGGCGAAATTATTCAAGCGAGCGGCCCGAGCGACCGATAAGTGTTGGTTATGCGTCATGTCCCGGATGCGCGGGCCGGCTTGTTCCGGCGAGGATTCGGGGTTGATGATAGAGGGTTCGAAGGCCCGGCTCCGTGCGGGCGAGTGTTCTTTGAAAATATAATAGGCAGCCTTAATGTAATGGTTCGTGAGTTGAATCGGGTCCCTTCGCGGTCCCGGTTCTGCGACCGGCGTCCCGCCCGCAATCCTGCGGGGGGATGCCTCAAATAATTGCCAGCGCGTCCGGAGCTTAGTCTCTCCGGCCGCGTATAGCTCAAACTTTTCTCAATTGAAGGGTTTGATCCTGGCTCAGAACGAACGCTGGCGGCGTGGTTGATACATGCAAGTCGAACGGGAAAGGGGGCTTCGGCCTCCGAGTACAGTGGCGGACGGGTGAGTAATGTATGATCAATCTGCCCGAAAGACCGGGATAGCCATCCGAAAGGATGGGTAATACCGGATAAGCCCACGGTGGGGCATCCCGCCGGGGGAAAAGGATTGGGATCTTCGGACCTTTCGCTTTCGGATGAGATTATATCCTATCAGTTAGTTGGCGGGGTAACGGCCCACCAAGACGACGACGGGTAGCCGGCCTGAGAGGGTGGACGGCCACACTGGAACTGAGACACGGTCCAGACTCCTACGGGAGGCAGCAGTGCTGAATTATTCGCCAATGCGCGAAAGCGTGACGGTGCGACGCCGCGTGCGGGACGAAGGCCTTCGGGTTGTAAACCGCTGTCAGGGCATAGAAAACCGGTCCGGTTAATAGCTTGGCCGCTGATCATGCCCAAAGGAAGCACAGGCTAACCTCGTGCCAGCAGCCGCGGTAATACGAGGTGTGCGAGCGTTGTTCGGAATCACTGGGCATAAAGGGTGCGTAGGCGGTGCGCCAAGTCGGGTGTGAAATCCCTCGGCTTAACCGAGGAATGGCATTCGATACTAGCGTGCTAGAGGGTAAAAGGGGCAAGCGGAATTCTAGGTGTAGCGGTGGAATGCGTAGATATCTGGGAGAACGCCGAGGGCGAAGGCAGCTTGCTGGGTTACTTCTGACGCTGAGGCACGAAAGCTAGGGGAGCAAACAGGATTAGATACCCTGGTAGTCCTAGCCGTAAACGATGGGCACTTTGTTCTGGGGGGCCTGATCCCTTCGGAGCCGTAGCAAATGTGTTAAGTGCCCCGCCTGGGGAGTATGGTCGCAAGGCTAAAACTCAAAGGAATTGACGGGGGCTCACACAAGCGGAGGAGCATGTTGTTCAATTCGAAGCAACGCGAAGAACCTTACCTGGGCTTGACATGCTAGTAGTAGAAAACTGAAAGGTGGACGACTCGTAAAATCGAGAGCTAGCACAGGTGCTGCATGGCTGTCGTCAGCTCGTGTCGTGAGACGTTGGGTTAAGTCCCGTAACGAGCGAAACCCTTGTCGTCTGTTGCCATCGGGTCATGCCGGGCACTCTGACGAGACTGCCGGTGTTAAACCGGAGGAAGGTGGGGACGACGTCAAGTCATCATGGTCCTTACGCCCAGGGCTACAAACGTGCTACAATGGCGGGTACAGAGAGACGCAATGCCGCGAGGCGGAGCAAATCTTCAAAACCCGCCCCAGTTCGGATTGGAGGCTGCAATTCGCCTCCATGAAGTTGGATTCGCTAGTAATCGCGGATCAGCCACGCCGCGGTGAATACGTTCCTGAGCCTTGTACACACCGCCCGTCAAGCCACCCAAGCTGGAAGCACCCGAAGTCCGGCGCCAATTGTCCGGCCGAAGGTGAGTCTGGTGAGGGGGACTAAGTCGTAACAAGGTAGCCGTAGGGGAACCTGCGGCTGGATCACCTCCTTTCTAAGGACACCCTTAGGGGTGGGAAACCGACCCGGCGACAGCCATGCGGAAGCGTGCATGGTCCGTCGGGAGGGGAACCGCTCATATCAGGCGCGAACCAGACCTGAGAGGCTGCCTATTGCTTATTTATCCCCGGGCCCCGCATGGCAGTAACGCGGGGCTGTTTTGCCGGGTGCGGGCGATTGGCCTATCCTGGCCGGAACAACGCTCCCAATATGAGGGGACGTAGCTCAGTTGGGAGAGCGCCGCCTTTGCAAGGCGGAGGTCGTCGGTTCGATCCCGATCGTCTCCACCAAATCTGAGTCAGCCGCTTGCGCCAGAGAGGGCTTGTAGCTCAGTTGGTTAGAGCGCGTCCCTGATAAGGACGAGGCCGATAGTTCGAATCTATCCAAGCCCACCATTTCCGAGACGCGGCGCCCGTGGGGAAAACGAGTTTTGGAAGCGCGTTCCCATGCGCTTTCCGACTGTTCTTTGACAACTGAATAGCAGGCGATTGACAACTGCGCGTGGTGTAGATGTTGGTATCTCGACACCAGTGTGTTGTTACAATTCACAAGGCGAACGAAAGCTACTTTCTTTGGTAACGGAAAGAGCGGCTCTTCGGTCTTCGGCTTCGGCCGAGGGCGGGAGTGTTGCGATCAAGTTACTAAGGGTGTACGGTGGATGCCTTGGCGCAAGAGAGCCGATGAAGGACGCGGGTTAACTGCGATAAGCCTCGGGGAGTCGTTGCCAGGCTGCGATCCGGGGATCTCCGAATCACCATATGCTGAACACATAGGCATATGGAGGGAACGTGGGGAACTGATACATCTAAGTACTCACAGGAAAAGAACGCGAATGCGATTGCCTTAGTAGCGGCGAGCGAAACGGCAAGAGTCCAAACCCAATCCGTGTAAGGTCAGGCCGTTGCGGATTGGGGGTCGTGGGAACGTCATGCTGAACCTGAATAGGCATACGTATCGATACTCATTAACCGAAGGGACTGGAACGTCCCGCCATAGAAGGTGATAGCCCTGTACGTGAAAATGAGCGTATCGGCGTAGACGTCTCCCAAGTACTGCCGGGCACGGGAAACCTGGTGGGAATTCGTGGGGACCACCCCATAAGACTAAATACTCCTTGCGACCGATAGCGAACCAGTAGGGCGACTGAAAGGTGAAAAGCACCCCAAAAGGGGAATGAAATAGTACCTGAAACCGTATACCTACAAGCAGTGGGAGGCCTATGCCGCCATTAGGCGGAATGGCTGACCGCGTGCCTCTTGAATGATGATCCGGCGAGTTGTCGTCCGCGGCGAGCCTAAGCGCTTAAGGCGTGGAGGCGTAGGGAAACCGAGTATGAATAATGCGTTAGTCGTGGGGGACAGACACGAAACCGTAGTGAGCTATCCGAGGCCAGGATGAAGTGGGAGTAAAATCCCATGGAGGTCCGAACCCACCATAGTTGAAAATATGGGGGATGAGCTCCGGATAGGAGTGAAAGTCTAATCAAACTCGGAGATATCTTGTTCTCCCCGAAATATATTGAGGTATAGCCTTGAGCAACTACTTGACGGAGGTAGAGGACAGACTCGATGCGGGGGACTACCATCCTACCAATTCGAAACAAACTCCGAATGCCGTCAAGACTATCTCAGGAGTCAGGCTGCGGGAGAGAAGTTCCGTAGCCGAGAGGGAAAAAGCCCAGACCGCCAGCTAAGGTCCCCAAATCATGCTAAGTGGAAAAAGGAAGTGAGATTGCTAAGACAGCTGGGATGTTGGCTTAGAAGCAGCCACCATTTAAAAAGTGCGTAATAGCTTACCAGTCGAGCCGTCTTGCGCCGAAAATTAACGGGACTCAAGCATGATACCGAAGCTGCGGATTGATGCGTCACCTTCGGGTGTGCACCAGTGGTAGGGGAGCGTTCCATACGGGTTGAAGGCCGAGCGTGAGCACGGAGGGAGCACCCTTTCTGGACCGTATGGAAGTGATTATGCCGGAATGAGTAGCGAGAAAAGGGGTGAGAATCCCCTTCGCCGTAAGCCTAAGGTTTCCTGGGCAAGGTCATTCCTCCCAGGGTTAGTCGGGACCTAAGACAAGGCCGAAAGGCGTAGTCGAATGGACAACAGGTTAATATTCCTGTACTGCCTTTGAAGCTTCAGCTCAAGGAAGAACGGAGAAAGCTAATTGCGGGCGGGGAGCTGGTAGCCCCGTAGAAGCGTGTAGGCCGCCCCCGATGAATAAAAGTTTGGGGCATCAAGGCCGAGACGTGATCTCAAGGCGCAAGCGCATAAGCCGCTGATGCTACGCTTCCAAGAAAAGTTCCGTGAGTGCGATAAGGCACCCGTACCGATAACCGACACAGGTGGGCGAGGAGAGTATCCTCAGGCGCGCGAGAGAACTGTAGTTAAGGAACTCGGCAAATTGGATCCGTAACTTAGGGAAAAGGATCGCCCTTGAAGGTGAAGGACTTGCTCCGTAAGCTTTCGAGGGTCACAGCAAAGAGGCCCGAGCGACTGTTTATCAAAAACACAGGTCTGTGCTAACACGCAAGTGGATGTATACAGACTGACGCCTGGCCAATGCTGGAAGGTTAAGGTAAGAGGTCATCCCGCAAGGGTGCAGCTTTGAACCGAAGCCCCAGTGAATGCCGGCCGTAACTATGACGGTCCTAAGGTAGCGAAGTTCCTTGTCGGGTAAGTTCCGACGTGCATGAATGGCGTAACGACTTGGGCACTGTCTCAACTACAGACTCGGCGAAATTGGAGCAGTGGTGAAGATACCATTTTACCCGTGGCTAGACGGAAAGACCCCGTGAACCTTTACTATAAGCTATTATTGGTTTTTTTCATGGATTGTGTAGGATAGGCGGGAGACTGTGAAGGGGCGGCGCCAGCCGCTCCAGAGTCGTCGGTGAAATACCGCTCTTTTCATGAAGGAAATCTAACCTGGTCCCGTGAATCCGGGCCGGGGACAGTTGTAGCCGGGTAGTTTGACTGGGGTGGTCTCCTCCTAAAGAGTAACGGAGGAGTTCAAAGGTACCCTCATTACGGTTGGCAACCGTATGAAGAGCGCAATAGTAGAAGGGTGCTTGACTGCGAGAGAGATATTTCGAGCAGGGACGAAAGTCGGATATAGTGACCCCGCGATTCTGAGTGGAAGGGTCGTGGCTCATCAGACAAAAGGTACTCCGGGGATAACAGGCTGATCTCCTCCAAGCGTTCACAGCGACGAGGAGGTTTGGCACCTCGATGTCGGCTCATCGCATCCTGGGGCTGCAGTCGGTCCCAAGGGTTTGGCTGTCCGCCAATTAAAGCGGTACGCGAGCTGGGTTCAGACCGTCGCGAGACAGGTCGGTCCCTATCTGCCATGGGCGTAGGAAGATTGAGGAGAACTGACGTTAGTACGAGAGGACTTTGTCGGACGGACCTCTGGTGTTCGAGTTGTCCTGCCAAGGGCAATGCTCGGTAGCTATGTCCGGAACGGATAAACGCTGAAAGCATCTAAGCGTGAAGCCAGCTCCAAGATAAGTTTTCCCTTTAGGGCCGTTGTAGACTACGACGTTGATAGGCCGGATGTGTAAGACCAGCGATGGTTTTAGCTAACCGGTACTAATCGCCCGATAGGCTCGATTGCAACGCTCTGTTCCTCCAGCGATTTCTTGGATTGGATGGAGGGTTGTGGCGTTCCGGTCTCCGGAATGCCAAAAGGCTTTGTATTCACTGCTATTCTTTTGATTTTTCCTGGTGGTCATGGCGGAGGGGTCACGCCTGTTCCCATTCCGAACACAGCAGCTAAGCCCTCCAGCGCCGATGGTACTGGCAACGGGAGAGTAGGTCGCCGCCGGGAATTTATGTGAAAGCCTTGCGTCCGCTTGGACGCAAGGCTTTTTCTCTGTT
>Ga0082212_10010099_pt1 | contig 12117 bp, 13 predicted proteins | sample TergutNt197P3_FD_71548 | JGI IMG/M metagenome (GOLD analysis project Ga0082212, IMG submission 71548) | Neocapritermes taracua P3 segment gut microbial communities from Petit-Saut dam, French Guiana - Nt197 P3 | ecosystem: Host-associated > Arthropoda: Insects > Digestive system > Gut ... | reverse complement strand
CCCCCTCCAGTTCTCTTTTGTATCTCAACTCAAGTATAACTGGTTTCGTCCGTCTTGGGTCTCTTTTTTATTCAGTTGGGCATTTCATTTTACAACTTGCCCGGGCATGGGGGAAAGTGAACGGGCGGGCATGGGGCAGCGTTAAATAAAGTCATAACATTGTCTTTATTGTGCTGTAACCGCCGCATAAAATAATGGATTTTATGCTTGATGTCTTTCTTCGTTTTGGGCAAATCCCCTAAATGAACATCTCGCTCGACAAAGCATGGTTTGGCCGCCTTATTAACATGAGCGTGGACGAGGACGAAATAAACGATGATGAGTAGGGAACGCCCTTGGTCGTCCCGCATTGCGCCCTCGTTGTCCCGCATTACAGGGTTTGCCCGCACAATACGAAACGAGCCGTTACGGCTCGTTATTTTTATTTGTAAACGTCAAATGCAGGAGTACAAAGACCTCCCGATGTGCGGGAGGCAAACTGTAAGGATTAAGCCTGCGAAACCGTCTGCTGCGAATATTTTGGAATAAGTAGTCATCATCAAGTATATATAGCTTTCGCTAATCCAATATTGCAATTAAATCTGTAAAGAATTTTCTTGTTATACTATTGTCGCCTTTGACCGAAAAATTCACATTATTATACCATTCTATTAGATTTTTTTCTTTCTCAAGGGTAATTTCTTTTTCTTGAGCATATATAAAAAATCCAATTAAGTAGGTTACATAATAAATATTGCTTGGAGTTTTTAAGTCCATATTCTTTTTTTCTAAAAATTCAACTGTTCTATCAACAGCTTTTAGCGTCATAGTAAATAAATGCCTTACATCATCAGCATTATTTATTTTAGCGATTAATTTAGGTTTTCTATCAGACGCAATAGGGCAGAAATTATTTGAATGTTTTCTATTAAAAAACACTTCGTATGCCGGATTTAAACAGGCAACAGGTATGGTTACTTCGGTAGATTTCTGAATGAACAAATCTTCCAAACTTGCTTCTTTTAACTTTTCATAAAAAGGAAGTGAGTATTCACTATAAAAATCTATTTCTTTTCCCATTAAATCTACTAAATCCATCTCAACGTCCGTAACTCTACTTCCCGCACGATTTAATACATCAAACCAACTTTGCTGTTCAGTATCGGACAAATCTTTTGCTATATTGACTATGTAGTAATACGAAAAAAACTTTTTTCTTACATCTGTTAACAAACCAACAATATCAAAATCTTGAAATTCATTTTTGCTTTTGCAATATTTTTTGAATATAACATCATCATTATTATAAATAATACCTACTGGTATTTGCCCTTTTTTTCTTGCATCTTTATTAATAAGAAATTCTCCTTTAGTTATATCCAAGAATATGTGTTCAAAGTCTTTGTGATTAACAAAAGCCTTATAATTGCAAGTCAATCTTTGCTGGCCATCATTAACAGACATCTTGCCATATAAACTATTCTTTTCTATTGGCTTTCTATCGACAAAGGCAACTTGATTAACAGCCAAATCTACATTCTCAATTAAGTTTATAGATATGGGAGAAACGGCCGCTTTTCCAAATAATTGAAAATTAAATAGTTCAACGGCTTTTTGAATATTCCATCGAATAAATGTTTGAAATATCGGTAAAATTATTTTTCCTTCTTCAATGTCATTGCATAAATCTTTAATACTTATCTGTCTTGAATCTTTGGTAGGGTCATATGTGGAAAATTCAATTAATTTTTTGTTTGGTCTCATAATCGAGTCTCCTTTTCTTTTTGAACATTATAACACAGCATTTATTCTTTGTCAATATTTATTTATATTATTTTCATAATATTTAATAGCTGCTACTAAATATTCTCGTATATTTCTAATAATTTGATATAATTTGTTTGTGCTTGCGTGTTTAGCAGCATATATTTTTTAATTACATTTGCGAATGTACTTCTTACGAAACAAATATCCAAATCCATCATTAATTATTTATTAATTGAAATTATAGTATAGTTGCTAACGTCATTGCTGCGTCTCATCGGAGTTGATATAATTCTTCAACCACAAAATGGACAAACCCGAACCCATCGCCGATTGGCATGAGTTCGGATTTATCACAAAATGGCGGAGAAGGAGTATCGCCTTATATACCCAACATAACACACCTCGCGGGTAACATCGTTAATATTCGACTACCCCGCGAACAACTAATCAAAGCAGATACCCGATGGGCTGATATGCAAAAATACCTAGCCGCAATAACCTAACACCACACTAGCCATAGCAGATAAGCGATGAACCCCTGCCTCCCCGTCTGCTTAGGGGCTAATTTGTGTTGCGTAGCCGCTCCACTTCTTCACGGGGCAAATCGGTTAGCTTAACAATATCATCAACCGATAGTTTCATTTGAACAGCGTTCCGGGCAACCTCAATCATACTTTGCTTGATTGCGTGTCTTTGGTGCATAGCCTAATCTCGCCGGGCTTTCTCCCTCCGTTCGTATATATCACGAGTACGTTCTTCAGCTGTCAACTCACTATACTTAACCATAACTTTCTTCACCTCTGGGTTTAATTAAACTGCCTGTTTCAATCAAATTTAGCTTTTGCTATACGCCGAAGCCTCCTCGAAAAGCTCTTCGAGGGTTTTATCCTTCCACAAATCACGCTGCCATTCGGTGTAGTCAAAAGCATCGCTTTTGACGAGAAATATAAAGCGTTCGGCTTCTACCTCGCCCAAGCCTTTTACAAGCAAGTCCATGGCATCGACACGCAAAGCAGTATCAGCTCTCATTTTGATTCCTCCATTTCAAGAATAAAATTCATTGGGTTAGCGATTTCGATTCCCTTTACAATTCCATTTTTATTATAAAATTTCTTGTCTGTAGTAATTAAATAATCACATTTACTCTTAACAGCACAAGCAAGATGAAGCGCATCCTTGTGCTTCAAACCGATTTTTATATACTCCTTGGCACTCTCAAAAATGTCGGGAGATGTTTCACAAAATTCGTTTGCTTTGTTTTTCCAAGGGCTTATCGCCTTTCGCTTTTCTTCCGACGGATTTTCTTTGTTCTCATAGTCTGACATAAACGACCAACAGAGCGAATCTCGTCCGTCTCATACACCTGCTTGGATATAGAGCTTTGCTTCTGTCTCCAATCGGATTTTCATTTGAGATTGATTGTCGAACGGACGGTTGTATGAGCAGTGATCTAAATAGATTTTGATTTTTTTCACTTATCGCACCTCTCTTCCCGTCTGTTATCATTATACCCTAAAAATATTTGTAATGCAATATACCGTTCAAAACCGTATATTCTATATCTCCATCTATATATTCTTAACATACAGCAACCCCGAGCCACAATCGGCTCGGGGATTATTTTATTGTAGGAGGTTTTAGAAATGGAGTTATACGAGCTGCCCCATGACCCGCTGTCAAAAACAACGTTCATAACTGCCCGCGAGACAATCAGCCGGATTGAGGACTTGCTGACCGAAGCTGAAACGCTGATTGACAAACTTCCCTCAGCCATCCAAACCGCAATCCGGAACGCTCACAATGAATCGGCATCACTCCAATACTGCTTACGATGGGGATTACAGGCGGCAAAGGAAATCCGAGCAGACTGGCATTCGGTGGTCGATTACCTGCCCTGCGAGGTAGAGAGGTGAGGATTATCATAAAAGACAATCTTTTGGACTGTTACAGTAGACAAAATAGTTGACTGTCCGTTTGTATGGCTCGAAAACATCAGTTAAAATAAGGATTATAGTTACGGGAGGTGAACCAAGTGGACATTGACAAACTGATTGAATTGGACAGTTCCTGTTTTCACGGAGCATATCGTGACCTATGCAAGATAATAGGGCAAAAAGCAACAATCAAAAACATGAACATTATTCCGGTCAGCTTGTTAGTCTCCCTAAAAAACTATTAGCCGACCATTATGTACATGATGAGATATTCCGTGAATACAACGGAACGAACGCTTTAGCTCTGGCTAAAAAGTACGGGTACACTGTTAGTTGGATACGAAAAGTTGTTAAGAGCAAGAAACTAGAACAAAACGAAACATTACAAGAGAACCCGGCGATACTCTAGTTTAGCAAGCTGTTTTGCGGTTAACTCACTCCATTCGCTTCAACTTTCTAACCCTGATTGAGTTCTTCACGGCTGTTGCAGCTTCAAGCATTACATATACCTCATCGGGATTGCAGTCAGAGAAAACCATGTGAACATCATTCAACAGATGCAGAGCTGAATCATACACACTGTCGGATAGCAGTTTGTCCACGCTGGTATGTAGTGCATTAGCAACTTTCACTAACGCAGGCAAACTGATTTTCGTGGATGCTACCTCTGTATGTGATATATGCTGGCTAGTAAGCCCGACTTTTTCCGCTAACAGCTCCTGTGATATTTCCGCTTCTAAACGAGCTGCACGGATTCTTTGTCCCAATAGTTTATAATCCATAACCATCCACCTCAAGTTTTTTGATATTTGTATTGTATAGGCGAATGAGCTATGGTAGAATAGACTATATAGGCGTAAGCATTATCATAGGCGATAAGTTAAACAATCTCAAAATACACGTTCGGATTACCGTTATGAAAGGTATCCTTTATCAATCGTCAGAAAAATTAAGGAAAGGAAGAATAATTATGGCTCTTGCTCATCCCAAAAACTATAAGAGGTGTCTGTTCTGTAAGAGATGGAATGGTGATGCCAAGCTAGTCTTTAAGAATCCGCAGATTGGGTACGAGTATCAAACGGGTGTATACGGAAAATGTATGCAAGGTAACAGCACTCAGCCCTGTACATCCGGAGTTGGTTGTAAACATTACGAGCCGAGCGTTGAAGCAAGTCGGCTTCTGTAGGTTATTATAGGAATTTTTAATATATATAGGGAGGCTTAACGATGTTTAACCTACCGACAGTAAAGGACAATCTGCATCCATTCATTGAAGCGGGTTTTCCTGTCCTGTTCATACGCACATTTGAGGAGTCAAAAGCCGATAAGGAAATAGAGAGAATCGCTGACAGACGCGAAGTATTAGAATGGAACGGAGCCAATGGTTTCGTTGATTTCCGAACGAAAGCAACTCTATTGCCAAACCAAGCACTTGAGGTCACGTTATCTTACTTGAAACACGGTAACGAGTTGCACCGAAAACTGTTAGTTATAAAGGATGCGTCAGATCAGCTAAAAACAACTGATAATTCTAGTGCAAATTCAAAAATCGTTGCTCTGCTAAAAGAGATTGCACGAAAAATCCGTAAAGGAGAGATTGACGCTACGGTTATTATAGTATCTTCAACTCTCCATATCCCTCATGATTTGGAAAAACTGACGACCATATTGGAGCTGGATCTCCCCACCGAAAAGGAAATTAACAGTATCATCTATAGATTTATGAAAACGAATGACATCACCAATATTCATCCGGGTCTGTTAGAGAAGCTATCGCTTGCCTTTAAGGGGCTTACTGAATATGAGATTGAAGACTTACTCAGCCTTGCCGTTTCCACCGATGAAGAACTTACAGAGAATACCCTTCAACTGATTTTCAATCAAAAGCAACAGATGATTCTGAAGGCTGGTATCTTGGAAATGATTCCGTTAAAAGAGAGTGTTTCTGATATAGGCGGTTTGGAAAACCTAAAAGACTGGCTAAATAGAAAAGCATCTGTTTTCAATAGAATCAAGGAAGCAGAAACATATGGTGTTGCTATGCCAAAAGGTGTTTTGATTGCAGGCATCCCCGGGTGCGGTAAATCACTCAGTGCGAAAGCAGCGGGGAGCTTGTTCGGTGTACCTCTGCTCCGTCTGGATATGGGTCGCTTAATGGGTAAATATGTGGGCGAATCTGAGGAAAATATGCGAAAAGCAATTCAGTTAGCAGAAGCAATTTCACCGTGTGTGCTTTGGGTGGACGAGCTTGAGAAGGCGTTTGCGGGAATCAGTGGTGGCGGCTCGGAAGTAACGACCCGCCTGTTCGGTACATTCTTAACATGGATGCAGGAAAAGACCAGTCCGGCTTTTGTTCTGGCAACTGCCAACGATATTACCAAACTACCGCCGGAGTTGATGAGGAAGGGTCGGTTTGACGAGATTTTCTATGTAGGGTTACCGAACGAAACCGAGCGTAAAAAGATATTTGAAATTCATATAAAGAAGCGCAAGCAGGATACCCGCCAGATTGATATAGACGCATTGGTATCTAAGACAGAGGGATACAGCGGAGCAGATATTGAAGGTGTGGTCAGCGAAGGAGTTGAGAGTGCGTTTGTAAACGGAAACCCGGCATTGACGACCGAGGATGTTTTAGAGTGTATCAATGGTACTCACTCACTCTCCGTAATAATGAAAGACGAGCTAAAGGAAATGGGCGAGAAATACGAGAAACGCAAATTTAAGAAAGCGTCGAGGTAGATTATATGAATCATTCTGATACTATGATTAAAAATGTAATGGACAACTTTATCAGCTCATACGCTGCGCGTGATAAGAGCATCGATTTTTCTGAGTGGCTTGCCAAACGGCTTCAACAGGAAATGCCCGATATGCCTTCCGATGCAGGAGAACGGCTCAGTAAGGAGATTATCGAAGCTGTCGCATCATATGATCGGACTCTGGGTGAACTTAACAGTGCTGTTGGAGCGGGTCAGTCGAAAGAGGAATGGTTGGCAGACCGAGCGATCGAAGCCTGTACTGATATACCGATCAACGAAGCTAGCGGCACGCTTGTGCAAATCGAAAACAGTTTAAACAAGTCTAACACTCAGCTTATGCAAAATATTGTTGAGTTTCCCGGTGATACGCTAAGTATTGTTAATCCCGAATCTACTGAATGGAACAAATACAGCCTCAAGAGCAAAGCCCTTGATATTGGGAAGCAGTCTGTCATGTCTGGCTTGAACGTAGCCGCAAACATTGTAAAGATGAACAGGGAGAGCGATATACCCGTTGATGTGGGTGACACTCTCAAACTTGCGTTACATGAAGGTATTGAAACGGCGAAGGGAGAGGTGAAAGCGGTCGTTGCCGGAGCCGTTAGAACCGTTGCGGAGAAAGGTTTATCGGAACACCTACCCGCTGATACCTCGGTTGATACCATAGCCGACATAGCCGGCGTTGCGGTTGAAGGTGCAGTGGCGTTAATGGACGTGGCGACGGGTAAAACCTCGATGACAGAAGCCTTAGAGAAAACTACACGCGCCGGTGTCGCGGCAGTCGGTCGCTGGGGTGCCGAAGCTCTTCGAGGTAAATTGCTTTGTATACCGATTGTTGGACCGTTAGTTGTCGAGTTTGCGGGTGGTTTGCTTGATCATTTGACAAGTGAAAAATTTACTGAAAATATGTACACCGTTGTTCATGATGCCGCTGTCGCTACATGGGAAGGGATAAAGCAGGCAGGTCAAAATTTGTGGAACAAGATTACAAATAAGTCTACTGAGCAGCAGTATAACTAGGAGGAAAACTAATGGCTAAAAAAGTTAAATTCCCGTTAAAAATGGCAGACGAATCTCAGGTCAGGACACTGGATGAGTTGCGAGAACATTTTGACCTTGCCAGCGTACTTAGTTATTATGCTAACGGGCGATTGGTTGAGTGGCTGAATGACCGCTACTATGAGGATGAAGCTGCAAATGTCAATACGCTGGATTCTTCTGCCGGTGACTTTAAGATAAAGCTGTGTGAGATATTCGGAGTAGCTTACTCCGAGGAAAAGGTTGGCGATGTGGACTTAGCTGTGATTTCGGATAGGAACGAACGACGCGAACGTTTGAAAAAATACACCGCCAATGACAAGATACTCGCGGCGGTGGATCGTGTAGCTTTTTCGCAGGAGGACTTGGCAGATTTATTAGATGATAATATTATGGAGATTTATCTCTGCGGTGAGCGGTTTAAGATTCCGGAGAGCAAGGGTGGCGTTACATACATTGGTGTTGATAACCCAAAAGTGACCGTCCCGGCTTCATATACCGAGAAGGGTATTAAATTCAAAAACGTAATTTTCGATACAGATGACATCATACGCCGCGCGAAAGAGACCACGAATCAAATTGAAGCCGCAAACTTGTGGTACATAGCTGCTGCAGAACACGGAAACGCAGAGGCACAATACCGTTTGGGGGGTTGCTTTGAGGCGGGTACAGGTGTTGAGAAGGACTTGGAAGAAGCCGTCAAGTGGCTTAATAAAGCTGTGAATCAGGGGTATGATAATGCGAAAATAGCATTAAGTAATTTATTAGACACAATACAAACCAAAGGGATAGTTCGGTCGGATAGTTTTGTGGCTGAGTATGAGGGGGATTTTTACTATTGTTTAGATGGTGTTATTTACAAAGAAAATAAAGACGGATCATTAAAAGCCAAGATATTAGAAAGCGAAATTGGATATGATTCCCTTGTAATTAATAATGGATGGTTATACGCGGGAGACTATCCTAAAATATTACGTGTTTCCTTGCGCGATATAAGCGTCCCACATAAAGAAATAGATTCGGAGAGTGAGTGCTTTACCGTTAACGGCGATTTTATTTATACTACTGATGGCACTTGTATAACCAAGATAAACATACTCACAGACGAGAGGATTGATGTTTATAAAGAAGATGGCATCATATCTGACTTAACCATAGTCGGGGAATATTTGTTCTTTATTTGCAATAGTAAAATATATAAATTAGCATTAAAGGATGAAATAAACCCCGTGCCTGTGTTGTTAAGTGGCGAACATTGTGTTGAAAGTATGTATATAAGTAGTGATGCCATTTACTTCTGTATTCACGGAGGTTGGCATAATTTCATAAACAAAAAGGGCGAAGTGATGCATGGCGTAAAATTTGTACTTATGTCTTCCGATTCTGACGGAAAAAATGTCATGCGAATAAAGGAGTTGAGCGGAGAGTTCACCGAATCAAATGTTGAAGAATTATGGATACATGACGGGTATCTATACTTTAGAAATGGGTATATACAGGATGGTGGTGAAGTGTATAGAGAATCGATAAATAATGACATCGGAGTGTTTTTAATCGAAACGAATGACCGCAATTATATTGATATTTGCATTGTCGGTAATTCCTTGTTTGTAAAAAAATCTCCTTCTTTTATGGAAAAACTTGACGGAAGACCAGACACGATAACACGATATGACATGAACGGAGCTATGCTGCAAAAAATCTATTAGGTAAAAAGGAGAAATTATGATTGCAAGAATTCCATTCGGTCGCTTCATGCTGTTCTTTATAATAACAACAATCCTATTCGGGGTGTTTGGTCTCCTGTTCGGATTTATCAGCGACTTTTTCCTGTTTTACAGGATAGTAGCGGCATATTCAGCGATAGCGGCGGCAACGAGCCTTGTTTTTTGGTTGATTGTTACACTGTTCGTACCCAAATCGCTGCTGATGCCCGGTAGTAGTCTTATGGGTATTAAATGGATGACTGGCTGTTTTGCGAAGTTCCGTATGTCAGGATTGCATTACTGTCGATAGTTGTTTCCTTGTTGTTTTTCTGGATTCACAAAATGGTGTTTCCTGTTTTCTTTACGATATTTTTAATATCATTTGAGATGTTTTTAGCACGGATGCTTTTCTTCCATTACGGCTCTTTATGGCGGCGCTAGGTACAAAAACGGAAACTAAAACAAGAATAGGGGGATGCCTAATGGCAAGCAAACCAAAGAAACTGAAGAAAATTCCTGCCGATTTGGTTTCATATATTCAAATCGAAGGTGAAGCGATAGTGGACACAAATGATAAGAAGAGGATTGTCTCCTACGCTTACGGGAAACTGGAAATCGTAGACTGGTACATAGCCCTTATAGACGCGAACTCAGGGAACTATGCTATCCCCCATACCCGGGATCACTTGGTTTTCATTAGGAAGCAGCTACAGGATGCAATAAAGAAGATAGATGAGAAATTCATATCAACTCCGTCAGGTCCATTAGGAATATGTTACCCCGAGGGATATGAAGGTTAATTAGCAGTACGGAGGGTTGGATTTTCTTCCATCCTCCGGTTATCACGTTATCAGATGATGATAAATCGTATTAGACTGTGATTTGATTGTATATTCTTTATATATAATTACGAGAAAGACAGGTGATACGCAATGAAATTGATTTATAAGTTCAAACCGCCTTGTAACAAATGTCCTTATAAGCTAGGGCAGGTCATGTTTGTAATAAATCCGTGCCCGGGGTGTAAGATGAACGGTTATAAAATGTACAAGTTCATCTTGTCCGATTTTAGAGGACAAAGAGAAAAGCAGTAATTCAACATTAACCCATTTTCTAAAAAATGGGGGAGTCAAACGACTCCCTTTCTTTGTCAGTACATCATACCTATTGATTGATATATTATAATAGAGGGGAGTGATTTGTAATGTCTGATAATGATAATTTTGATTAGCTTTTTGAAATGGTTAACGTTCATAAGTCCGATTCCAAATTACCAGTTAATCTTTACTTCACCTGCAACGGTGATGCCAATATTACTTATCACAATGCCCTCAAGATAAAGTTCAGCGAACTCGCGGTGAAAAAGTTGATCCGGATAATTTAAGTTCGTTGGTATTTCACACAACACCCGAGTACAATCGTATTGCTGAGGTTGAGTGGGTTGGACAACCTCCGAAGAAATCGGAAATATCCGATTCAGATCTGAACCGTATAATTCGCTATGTTAAGCAGAACTGGAAAATCGTTGTCAGACACTGGTGCGGTGAGTTAAACGATAGACAGTTCTTAGCAGCAATGCCAAAGGAAATGATTTAACTACTGCTATAACGCCGGTATCATGCAGGGTAATGGTAAGCGTTGTCTATACATATCAGCCGGAGGTACGGTGGCTATACTGATTGATTCCGGAAGAATTGTGGGAGGGGTTTACTCCAAAGCAGATTTTGACCCACCAATGTTAAGAATCATAAAGGAGGTAATGGAGTGTCTGGAACCGGAGATATGAACCCGTGGGATATGATAGCATCGTTAGCAGGTGATGACAAACGATTATTCGAGCGGGTGAAAAAAATCATTGATGACTGGGATCCGCATAATCTATGGTGTTGTCACTGTCCGCCGGATGAGTATAACTGTGAAAACTGGGACATCTTTCAGATACTTAAAGCCGGCGGCGGAGAAGAAGAACTAAACAACTACTTCACCTATCTTCATGAAGAAATGAATTATCTTGACGCGGGTAAATTGAAAACACTAATGTCGTTCTCCACAGAAATATCCCGTCGGTTAGCAGCTTTAACAACATTAAGTGATGAAGGGGAGTTGCTTTAGCTCCCTTTTTAGTATCAACTGTAGACAGTTGTATATATTCTTTATATAATAAGAAAGGAGGGGATGTTGTCATGAACTGGGATATGAAACAGATTGATGATGAGTTAAAGGCTATAACAGAAAAATTTAGTAACGTTATTGACGATCTAAAGGATGAAGCTATAATTAACGCGTACTACGAGAGTAAGGCGGACGGGGAAAGCGAGTATTTCACAGAAGCCAAGGAACTTCACTCTGGCGTGTTCTGGGTAATCACAGAACATAGTGATTTATCCGGTTGGAACCTCTTAATGTTTGATATACCGTGCGATACATCTGGTAACGTTACCGGGGAAACATCGGTCAGACTCAACGCTAAAAGCGGTAACACTTACAATCACAAGAAGCTATGGGAATCGGAGATAAAGAATAACCCAGCTCATAAACCATATAATCGAAGGGAGTACGATTACTACCCACGGGGCAGGGTGGACATTTCCAACAACAGCGCAACAATCTATCTGAACCATCATATCAACGTACCGGAGATTATCCGGTCTGTAAAAGTAAAATTTGGGTTAATCGAACGCAACATCTCCAAGGTGAGGGTGTTTTCAGACGGTTCAGATCACTACAAGTGTTTCATTGACCGGGAGTAAATTGAAAGGGAGGGTTATATAGGTGGACTACGGTAAAGAAATTTTAGAAAGAGTTGACCGTCTGTTTGATGACCTAGTAGAAACAAGAAGGATTATCAACTTAGCTCTTAGTGAACAGGATAGCGAAGATTATCTCACAGAAACCGACAGTGTAGATGAGTACCTATTTGAAATGGCTAAT